>JGI25616J43925_10000025_pt1 | contig 46566 bp, 38 predicted proteins | sample GraSoi2013_100cm_FD_43925 | JGI IMG/M metagenome (IMG submission 43925) | reverse complement strand
CCGGAGCGGGCTCCATTTGCGGGACGATATCCGGGGAGGTGTGGAACTGAGGAGTGGCGCACCGGTCCTTTCGAAGAAGCTGGTATTCGGCGTGAATGATGGCGCCGCGAAGATCTATGGCTTCTGAAACCGCCCCTAGTAGACTGCCTTCATCCCCCTTCTCTTCCAGTCTTCGATGATCGGCGGATAAGGCCCGAATTTATGCTGGCTCTCCGGGAAGCTNTCCGCAAAAGGAGCATGATCATAATCGATGGATTTTTCTTCGGGATGGGGATAATCATAACTTTTTGCCGTAGGCCGGCTATGCTGCCGGTCATCGTTCACGAAAGCCGCCACATCCAGGGCTTCATCGTCGGTGAGGAAGGGTTTGTCATGGGTAGCTTTATCATAAGGCATATTGGCCTTGATCCATTGCGCCGCCTTGATGATCCGGTGCATGCTGGAGCCGGGTTGGTAGGCACTGGCTCCCCATAAGGGAGGATAGGTATAGGTGACCTTGTCATAACGAAGCTGTCCCTCTCCGTCCGCCCCATGACAACGCGCGCAGTTTTCGGCATAGAGCTGCCTGCCACGCTCCGGGTTGGCGGCCGTATTGGGGAAAGTCACTGTCAGATTCTTCTCCCCTTTGAAAGACCGGTCGCCGGCAAAACTGTTGATCCATTTCAGGTAGGACAGGAATGCGATCATTTCCTTACTGTCCAGGGGAAGCGGCTTACCATTATGCGGCCGCATGACACAATTATTCACCCGCTCGGCAAGCGTAAGCACCTTCCCTTCCCGCGCCCGGTACTGGGGATAGTTGGCATGAGAGGCGATGAGATTGAAAGAATATAATTTTGTCCCGCCGTTCTGGTGACAATTCGTGCAATTCATTTTATTGCCCAGGTATTTTCCATTCACACCCTGGGGGCCGATATAATAGGCGGTATTATACATCAACGCCTGCCCATACCGCACGGTCAGGAAAGTCGCCGGTTTTTTATTCAATCGTTTGCGTGATCAGGCTCCTTATAAACTCCTTAGATTTAAGAATAGATAAACTCCCTGGATTTAAGGATATTTGAAATCTTTCCCCAAAATGGCGCTTATGAAATATTTACCCGCTCTTTATGTACTGTTGCTGACGGTTGGTTCGACCTTGTGTAGTCTGGGGCAGGAAGCCACTGTGAAGGATGCGACCGGGGCAAATCATGCCGCCACGGTTAGAGAATACCAGCAATCCTTCCCCACCTATCCTTTTTCGGATCCCAGCCCGGTCCCGCTGCTCACGCCGGTCTATCCTTATTTCCGGTACGATGGCTTTACCGATAAGGCCGTCGACAAATCCTGGAAGGTGGTGGAATTGCAAAATGACTATATCCGGCTGCTCATCCTCCCGGAGATCGGCGGAAAGATCTGGACCGCGATAGAGCGATCCACCGGTCGTCCTTTCTTATATTATAATCATGCCGTGAAGTTCAGGGACATCGCCATGCGGGGACCCTGGACCAGCGGCGGACTGGAAGCCAATTACGGCATCATCGGGCATACGCCCAATTGCGCCACCCCGGTGGACTATGTTACCCGGATCAACGAAGATGGCAGCGTCAGCTGTACGATCGGTACCCTGGACCTGCTGTCCCGTAGTTACTGGCGCATGGAGATCCGTCTCCCGAAAGACCAGGCCCTTTTCAGCACCCGCTCCTTCTGGTATAACACCACGGCATTGGAACAACCTTATTACCATTGGATGAATGCAGGATTGAAGGCAGGCGATGACCTGGAATTCATTTATCCCGGCAATCGTTACCTGGGCCATTCCGGAGAATATGCGGACTGGCCTGTCAATAAACTCAATGGAAAAGAGATCTCCTGGTATAAGAACAATGATTTCGGCGGATATAAGTCCTATCATGTCTTTGGCAAATACACGGAGTTCAGCGGAGCCTACTGGCACAAGGATGAGTTGGGAATGGTCCGTTGGGGAACCCACGATGACAAAGCGGGAAAAAAGATCTGGATCTGGGGCCTCTCCCGGCAGGGCATGATCTGGGAGCGCTTGCTGACCGATACCGATGGCCAATATGTAGAACTGCAATCAGGACGCCTCTTTAACCAGAATGCCGAGGGGAGCAGTCGTACCCCTTTCAAGCACCGGGCCTTTGAACCCTATGCCACGGATACCTGGCAGGAAGATTGGTACCCGGTACTGGGCACCCGGGGTTTTGTGGCGGCGAATCAATATGGGGCATTAAATATCCGGCGGGAAAACGGTTGGCTGAAAGTCTTCTTCTCCCCCGTTCAAAATTTCCGGGATACTCTATCCATCACCGTTTCCGGGAAGGTGATTTATAAAAAAGATTGTTTGTTCGCGCCACTGCAGTTGTTTGTGGATTCAGTAGCCACACCCACCCTCCCCGGCGATCTCGTCATTACCATCGGGGACCACCACTTGCGTTATGACGCTTCTCCCCTGGCAGACAACCTGTCCCGGCCGGTAGAGGCGCCCGCTGATTTTGACTGGGGCTCCGCATATGGCAACTGCCTGAAAGGATGCGAAGCCCTGGACCAAAAAAATATGCCCGAAGCGGAAGCGGCATTCGGTCAGGCATTGATCAAAGATCCTAACTATGGACCGGCGCTGGTGAAAATGGCGGAACTGCTCTATCGCAATATGCGTTATGAGGAGGCGCTGGAATACGCCACCCGGGCCCTTCGCATCCATACGGAAGACGGCGGCGCCAACTTTATCTATGGACTGATCCATGAGCAGTTGGGCAACCGGACGGATGCAAAAGACGGTTTCGACATTGCCAGCCTGGATCCCGCTTATCGCAGCGCCGCCTATACCCGCCTGGCAAAAGGAGCCTTAAGGGAGAAAGACACAGAGCGCGCCCGGGTCTATGCAGAAAAGGCGATGGTAAATAATCGCGACAATGTGGAGGCGCTTCAGCTGCAGGCGGTATGCGCGCGCGGTTCGGCCAGAGAGATCTTAGCATCCATCGACCGCGAAGACCCGCTGAATCATTTTTCACGATTTGAAAAATATTTGGCGGAGCCCTCGGCGGAGAATAAAGAGCGGTTCCTTTCCCTGATCCGGAATGAACTGCCGCAGGAGACATTCCTGGAGCTGGGTATCTGGTACTATAGCTGCGGGCTTCCGGAAGATGCGCTCCAGGTATTCCGTTTGAGCCCCGCCTGTGCAGAGATCAATCTATGGATCGCCTGGCTGACCCACCAGTCTATCGACTGGACGAAGATCGATCCGGTACGGTCCTTCCCTTTCCGGTCGGAGACCGGGCAGTTGCTCGAAGACCTGCTAAAGACAGACGACCACTGGTTTCTCAAATACCAGCTGGCCCTTATTTATAAAGACCGCAACCGGATTGCCGAATGTAAAAAATTATTGTTGTCATGCGGAGATCAGCCGGACTTCGCGCCCTTCTATGCGATGCGGGCGGCCGTCAGCAACACCCAATCCATCCATGACCTGCAACGCGCCCTGCAACTCGACCCGCAGTGGAGATATCATAAATTGCTAGCCGAATATGAAATAGCGCATGGCGATTCCGTCCGGGCCGAAGAAATAGCCGGCGGGTTCTACCGGTCACACCCCGAATCCTATATCATGGGAATGCTGTACGCAAGGACCCTCCTGCTCAATCATAAGTACCCGGAAGGCGACCGGCTGCTCAGTCGCCTGGCCATCATTCCTTTCGAAGGGGCCACTACCGGAAGAGAATTATACCGGGAGGCTAAACTCATGCAGGCTGTACAAAGCATGAAACAACAGCAGTACAAAAAAGCCCTGGCTTGGATCGGCCAGGCAAAAAAATGGCCGGAAAATCTCGGCGTCGGGGAACCCTATGCGGAGAATGAGGACCTGCGACTGGAAGACTGGATGAGCTATCGCTGTTATACGGCCCTTCATCAGCATGAAGCCGCGACGGCCGCCCTGCAACGCATCCTCCGCTTCCGGCCTGCGATAGACAACACCGTTCCCAACTTCATCCCGGCCAATGCGGTCATCACGGGATGGGCCTATGAGAAACTCGGGGGGTCGCCTCCCCCACCGGCAGCCGCGGCGCCCGGCAATAAAGAGGAGCCCGGAGCAAACGACCGCATTCTGAAAGCGTTGCAGGCTTTCTAAAAGCCCACATTTACCGGAAGTCAAAATACAAAGCTCCTGATACCCGCCCCCCTTTCGGCGGAAGGGTCCGCTGACTTTGCGGGCCCATTATTTCCGGGCGTTGAAACTTGGTGCCAATGGCGGAAATGGCATTCATGAATCCAATATTCCCATCGGGGAAAGGGGGGCTGGTATTATTATTGGGCGCCGCTCCTGGTTTTTCGGGCTTCAGCATTTCGAGATAAATATCCGGTTGATCGGTGTATATGGTAAAATCGGATTCTTTGTTCTGCAAGGTTACCCAATTGAGTTCTGCGTGCCAGCCCTTAAATTCCGGATAGCCCCAGCTCTCTCCTGTGATCGTATTGTTATATGCTTTTTCCCAGACGCCTATTTGTGGTCCTTTCAGCCGGTTCTTCCAGACCCGGTAAGGGCCCCTTCCCATCCACCTCATGCCCCTTATTTCCTCTTCCGGATAGTTAAAGGTGATCCCCATGAAATCAACCGTATCCCTGGCGAGATAGCTATATTCCAGTTTGGGAAGCCGGCCGTTCTGAAAGATCCATTTTACCCGCAGGCTATCTCCTTTGTAGATGGGTTCGATAATATATTCATTCCCTTGCAGGAAATGCCGGATTTGCTCCAATGATTGCGGGCTCTCGCTTCCGGCTAAAGACGGTCCACCGTTCAGAAAGATTTTCCCCTTGCCGTTAACAACATTTTCCAAAAAGCCCGTTTCTTTCTCAAATCGATAGCTAATGCCATCACAGGCAACGATAAAAGCATCCATATTCTCCGTGACATCTATCCCGGCGGTTTTTACGGCCGATGCAACCGATGCTGCTTTCCGGGCAACCTCCCCGGGCGAATGCAGCGCCTGGCTCCAGGTACAGATCGTATCGCCTTTGGCATCATAGGCCGATAGATACAACGCATCCGCCTTGCTGCTTCCCATCAAAGGAATCGTCAGGAACCCTTTTTCGCCGGGCGCCAGCACAGGGGCCTTCATCAATCCTGATTGTAAAATCTTCATCCCGGATCTCTTTTCCCCTGCCGCAGGAAAAATAACCCACTTCCATTCAAACCGGCATTGACCGAGATTGGTGAACAGGTACCGGTTTTCTACGGCGATCTTACCGTCAAAGCTCGCAGGCAAAAGCGATGAGCCCGGGTCAACATACACAGGGCTCCAAATTTCTTTAATCGTATAATAGCTGGCTTCCTTTTCGCGATGCGGTCCGACGATTCCATCCGGCGCCTGGTTGCCGGCAACATCGATGCTATCATGCCGGTCACCCCGCACTACGCCCTCATCATGAAAGGACCACAGAAAGCCACCTGCCGCATGGGGATGTTTCATCATCTCCTTCCAGAAATCCTCCAGCGCGGCGCCCTGCCCGCCATCGAACAGGCCATGCATAAATTCCGTCGGAAAGAAAACTTCTTTTGCATTGGCTACTTCCGTTTGGATATATTTGAAGTCGGGGTAGTGCTTGGTATTGGTGCCATCGAATCGTTCCCAGGGATGGATCACCTGTCTTTTTTGAGGGTCATATAAGGCGTAGTCGTGATCGAGGGCCCGGTTCCACCCACCTTCATTGCCGTTATCCCATAGTACAACGGAAGGATGATTCACATCCCTGACCACCAGCTCTTTCACCAGTCGTCTTCCTGTCACCGTATCATAAGCGGCCTGCCAGCCGGTAAGCTCATCCAGTACGAACAGACCGAGCGAATCGCAGAGGTCCAGAAATTCCTTGTCAGGCGGATAATGGCTCATGCGAACAGCGTTCATGTTCATGTCCTTTATTAAGCGAATATCCAGCAGGTGAATGTCCCGGCTTAGGGTCCGCCCTGTTTCCGGCCACTCGCTATGCCGGCATACGCCTTTGAAGATCACTTTTACGCCGTTGACATAGAACCCGTCCTGCGGCCGCAGCGTGGCAGTCCGGAAGCCGAATCGTTGATCGATCGTATGAATGATCTTAGCTCCTTCTTTAATGGATACTTTCACATAGTATAGATTGGGCTCTTCCGGATTCCAGCATTTAATACCGGCAAAATGATGGGACATGACAGGGTCGCCGGCCCGTAACTGAAAAGGTGGATCGACCGCCTGGTCAGTCAAGTCATAAACCTGTGCTTCTACGGTTTGGCTCCTGCCGGCATTGCTGAATACCTGCATGTTAAAATCTCCATCCGCCTGTGCATCGATGGCCACCCTGTCGATAAATACAGGCGGCACTATTTCCAGGTATACAGGGCGAAAAATGCCGCCGAACAGCCAGAAATCGGCTTTCCGCTCTGCCGCGTTGACGGATGCGTTGGAGGAATGCTTGCTGACGGTAACCTCCAGCAGGTTGGGCTGATCGAATCGCAGAAGATCGGTAATATCATATTTAAACTGATAAAAACCGCCCTGATGCACCGGGCCCGCCAGCTGGCCGTTGATCTTCACTTCCGCATCGGTCATGGCAGCATCGAAAACGATAAAGATCCTTTTATTTTTATACTGGGGCGCTACGTTGAAAGAGTATTTGTATAGACCCTGCTCGTCCGGGTTTTGCAGGTCCTTGTAATAATTGTAGGTCCCGAAGCCTTGTTGTTCCCAGTCAGAGGGAACGGCGATGGTTGACCATTTACCGCTGTTACGTCCTTTCGTGCAAAAAAAATCCCACTGTACGGTATGATCTTTATCGATGCCCGATAAGTATTGAAGGATCGTGGGCTGGGCAATCACAGAGTTGTTCACCAGGATACTGTTGCCCAAAAGGGCAATCAGCAAGGGAAATAAAGTATTTTTCAAACCTCGGCATTTTGATGGTCTGTAAATTTAAGGCTCTGTGCCGGATAATGCAATTATCGGCTGGCGAACCTAAAACTTACCGGAGAACCTAAAACTTATAGGTAAGACCGGCAGCTGCTCCAAAGCTATAAGGATAGGTCTTAACTACATTATTTTTTGTAATAGACGTCAGCGCGTAGCTGAATCCCGGCCGGATAGTCAGCGCCCATTTTTTGGAAAAATCATATTGCAGGTTCGCATTGGCCATTAATCCCAGGTAAAATGTTTTCGTCCCTTGCAACTTATCGATGGTTACAGTTTCGCGGTTCCCGGCATTTTCTACTTCGGTCTTAATCCGGGCGCCGGCAAGAAAATTAAAGGAAACGCCTAGGCCCGGGGAAAAGGAAAACCTGCCTTTGGTGATCTTATATTGCAAGGTAACCGGGATACCGATGTATTGGAGGTTATGCTGTGCGCTGGCTGCCGACAGGCTGTCACCGACTGCCGGCGGCAATCCAAAGCCGGGTTTTACAAATGCATAACCGGAAGACGAATTGTATTTATAGGCTATCGCACCATCAGGCGCTTTAACAGCATATATTTCCTGCGGGTCGATGGCAATCGAGGTGCCGGAATAAAGCAGCCCGGCCTGTATGCCCCAATTTCTTTTAAATTGATACAATACCAATGCCCCTGCCGTAAAAGAAGGTTCATGCCTTTCTTTTTGTGCAATATCCGTTGATTCGTCCTGACTGACATTCCCCCCATTTTCCAGCCTGTATTGTGCCCATTCCTGGGAGGAGAGAACAGTAACTGACCAGTAGGGTTTGAAAGGTCTACGCTCTTTCGCCTTTTGCCTGATCGCGCCGGCAGCACCGGCAGTATCGGCAACTCCGGCAGTATGGGCCATCATTCGGTTCAGTGAATCGGGTCCTAATAGTTTTACACAGGGTACGGCATTACCAGGTTTCCCATTTATACAGCAGGTGTCCGTGATATAACCGGATGGCTGAATGACCAATAGCTTTCTTCCGGCCGCAATCTTTTGCGGCCGTTTGCCTTCCGCATTATCCTTGACCGTTTCATTTGCCAGGTCGTTCTTTAACCTGATTGGCCCGATGGGGAGCGAAACGGCAGGCCTGATAATGCCGGTCTCCTGAATGACCAGGAATAATAATAAAATGGCAAGGCTGATAGCAGCCCGTCTGGCTGCGATATATTTCTTTTTGTAAGCGGCCACATCTTCTTCGTCTAATTGCGCCTGCAATCGTCTCCATACATCCGGTGAAGGATGCTCTTCATACCCATCGATAGCATCCCGGTATATTTCATCAATATGAGGTAAATTTTTACTCACAGGCTGATATTTAAGTATTGATCATTTTTTTCTCCTTTACCAGCGCTTTCTGCAAAATAGCCCGTGCATCCGACAGGTTGGATTTGGAAGTCCCTTCTGAAATATCGAGCATTTTTGCAATTTCCCGGTGTTTGAACCCTTCGAATACATACAGGTTAAATATGAGCCTGTATGCAGCGGGCAAAGATTGCACCAGCCGGATTAATTCTTTAACGTGCAAATTTGAGTAGATATCCGTGCCATCGCTAAGATGCCTGTCTCCTTGATCGATATGGATAACAGGATGAAGGTGCGATTTTGACTTATATTTTTGCAAAGCCGCATTCACCATGATCTTTCGTATCCATCCCTCGAACGAGCCAGTATTGTTAAACTGATAAATGTATTTAAACACCCGGTAAAACCCTTCCTGCAATATCTCTTCCGCTTCTTCCCTGTTTTTTGCATACCTCATACAAACAATCAGCATCTTCGGCGCATACAGCTCATACAACCGCGTCTGGGAAGAACGATCTCCTGTGCAACAGCCCTTAATTATAAGATGTTCCGTACCGGGCAAAAGGTGATATTTTAGCTATTAGATAGGTAGTAAAAGGAGAATGGTTGGGTGGCCGAAAAAAATTTTTCAGCCACAATCGGAAAACACAAACTTATAAGCCTAATCTGCGGGAATTCTGGATTTAAAGGGATCCGTAGATCCCGGCGGAATGCCAGGGTCCGGCACACTTAAATTTTTATGGCCACCCAACCCTTTTTCAAAACCTGTCATCTTTACCGGTGCCGGCAGGTCCTTTTAAAACTCAGGCAAAGGACTGAAAGGGCAGCAAATCATTATTGCGGTGGAACCGGCCTACTCGCATACTGCCGGGACTAAAGGATGGGTATATAGCCCGCCCTACCTGTTTTATTATCCGCAATAACGAATCGGCTCGGGTCATCCGATGGAGAAACTTAAATTATTTGCATGCGTAATCCGCTGACTAAATTATTAGTTCTTCTCATACTACAGCTTTCCTTACCGCCCGTAATGAAAGCGCAAAATTCCTTTCTGATATCCGGTAAAGTGATCGATGCAGCCACAAAACAGCCCTTGCCATCCGCCACCGTCCATTTAACAGGATATGCGGGAAACACCCTCACTAAGGCAGATGGCTCCTTTATCATAAAGGCGGATGCCTGGTATGATAGTCTTCAAATCACCAGCATTGGGTATGAGCCATTAAAAATGCTCCTCCAGAAAGGGCATAGCGCCGGCCTGGTCCTGGAAATGAAAAATGCTGCAACCGGCCTGCAAACGGTTACGGTAAGCATAGCGAAAAAGCCGGGCAAGACATTCATGGAAAAAGTAATAGAGAACAAGCCCTATAACGACCCCGAACGGTTCCACAGTTACAGCTACCAGCGGTATTCCCGTAATGAGCTGGACCTGGACAACCTGGACTATAAAAAAATAAAGGGAACAGGATTGAAGGGATTGGTGGCATCGGTCTATTCAGGCCTGGACTCAGGCAGCAGACAGGATAAAGAATTACCTCTTTATTTTTCCGAGACCCTTGCGGATAATTACCATTCCGTTTCCCCCCGTATCGAAAAGGAGAATATCCTGGCTAAAAAATCATTGGGCCTGAAAACAGATGAGCTGCTGCGGCATTTGGAAAAATTTTATTTCTACTTTTCCGTATATGATAACTGGATACCTGTGTTCGATCAGACCTATGTGAGCCCGCTGAACGACAAAGCCTTCAGCTATTACAGCTTCTTCCTGGGTGATACGATTGTCGAAAATAACAGCAGGATAAGGCAGATCAGGTTTGTGCCGTTACGGGCCTATGAAAAATCTTTCACCGGGACCTTATGGATCAATGACAGCACTTATGCCGTGGAATCGGTGGATATGCACCTGACAAAAACAGCTAACCTGAATTTTGTCAAAGACATTACTTATAGCGAGGAATACAAGCAGATCTACGATTCCACGACGGATAAAATGGTCTATATGCCTTCCAGGTATTTTTCCGAAGTGAAATTCGAAGCGGGGCTTTCCTTATTGGGCATACCTGTTCCGGACAGCAAAGAAAGCGTTCAGCTGATCACTAAAAGCACCACCGTACTGGATAAAATAAAGATCAATACCAATGGACCTGCTTCGGTGATCAGTAACCTGATAAAGAGTAAAACTGCGCTAGGTTATGAAAGGCCGGAAAGCTACTGGGCCAAACACCGGCCGGACTCCCTGACCAACCATGAAAAAAACATCTACCGGATGGTGGATTCGTTGAAGGAAAACACACAGTTCCAACGCAGTATCAAATTGATCGCTTTTGCAGGTACGGGGTATTGGGATCTCGGCAATAGCCTTCGCATAGGTCCCCATACTTCTTTAATCAGCCATAATCCTATAGAAGGATGGCGTATTCGCGTCGGTTTCTGGACTTTGCACGGTGTCAGCGACCGGCTGAATTTCTATGGTTATGGGGCGTATGGCCTGAAAGATCATAAATTTAAAGGCGGCCTGGGTTTAAAATACGTATGGAATGAAAAAAAATGGACAAAGACCACCCTCTGGTCAGGAAGCGATTATGACTTTATTGTCGACCAGCACGATGAGCTGGATAAGGATAATCTCATCAGCTCGTTTTTGCGCAAGCGTATCCCTTTCACCCGTACCTATATAAAACAGGTATCCCTAAGCCATGAACAATATCTTTCCCCCGACTGGAGTGCCCTTGCCTCTATAGGATACCGGGAATTGAACCCTGTGTTCGATTTCAGCTATAACCCCATTAATCCTTTGCTGGATAAACCGATTGACAGCGTTTTCCTGAAAAAACTACCGGCGGCCGAAGCTTCCGTTGGTCTCCGTTATGCCCATAAGGAAAGGACTTCCATCCTCAATTACGATCAGCTTCGGCTGGGAAGCTTCAGCCCCATCTTTACGTTGAACTATACCCATGGCTTCGAATTTACCAAAACACATTTCGGCTATGATAAAATAGCGATCGGCGTAGAACAGAAATTAAGGCTGCCGCCAAAGAGCCTTCTTTATTTTAAATTGAATGCCGGGAAAGTATTCGGAACGATCCCTTACCTGCTGCTGAATATTCCTGTCGGTAATGAATACTATGTATCCAGCCGGTATGCATTCAATACGATGACGCCTTATGAATTTGCCGCCGACCGTTATGTCGGCCTCCATACCAGGTTATCACTGGGAGGCGCCCTATTCGACAAGATCCCTTTCCTGCAGCAACTGGGCTGGAGGGAGACTATTTCCTTTAATGCCTATTGGGGCGACATGACGCAGGAGAACAGGGATTACAACAGAAAATCAAACTTCAACCTGGTAGGCAGTACTCCTTTTATGGAAGGCGCGATCGGCATCGATAATATTTTTCACCTGATCTCAATAGATTATTACAGGAGGTTTACCCATCTTAACAACCCCTATGCGAAAAGTTACGGGATCTATATCGGCCTTCATCTGTCCTTTTAAATGTAACTTAGCTTTCACAACACAAAATGAGTAACCTCCTATTTAATAAACATGACAACATCCGCAAATCTTTCACAACTGGTCAGGGCAGAATCCTTCAAAGCGCTCCATGAGCGTTCAGGCATCTTCGTTATCCCCAACCCATGGGATGCAGGCTCTGCCAGGATGCTCGCCAATCTGGGATTTGAGGCGCTCGCTACTACCAGTGCAGGATTGGCCTTTTCGCTCGGAAAACCCGACGGAGAGGGAGCGGTCACCCGTGAAGAGACGCTGGAGAATGCCCGTATCATCCTGGCGGCAACCCCTCTTCCTGTTGCAGCCGACCTGGAGAACGGATACGGTGATGATCCTGCCTCCTGCGCCGAGACTATCCTGATGGCAGCCGGGGCCGGACTGGCCGGTGGCTCGATCGAAGATGCTACCGGGCGCCCCGGCGATCCGATCTATCCCTTCGACCTGGCGGTAGAACGTGTCCGGGCCGCCGTGAAAGCCGCACGCAGTCTCTCCATTCCCTTTACCCTGACCGCCAGGGCAGAGAACCTGATCTATGGACGGCCCGATCTGAAAGATACGATCCGGCGGTTGGAAGCCTTTGCCGAGGCAGGCGCCGACGTACTCTTCGCACCGGGATTGAAGACCAGGGAAGAGATTGCCACGGTCGTCAGGGCGGTAGCCCCCAAACCCGTGAATGTAGTCATGGGATTAAATGACGCTACTTTCACATTAGAGGAGCTCTCTGGCATTGGAGTGAAGCGGGTGAGCCTGGGATCTTCCCTTGCCCGTGCCGCCTACGGCGCTTTCTTCCGGGGCGCCGAAGAAATCCGGCAAAAAGGAATGTTCACTTTTGCGGCGGGAACGATGCCTTATTCGGAGTTCAATGCGATATTTAAATCAGGCCCTCACTCCGGATGATCCTGTTTCCACTGCTCAGCGAAATATTTTCCCCAGTCGCGGATGTATTTGTAATATTCGTAGTCATTCTCGCAGTTCTGAATAAACTCATAACTGGGCCGGTATTCGCGCATGAATGTATCGAGGGCGGGGGATTTCAGCCCGGTGAGTTTTCTGACGAGGGTCTTTGTAAACCGGTGGTCAACATATTTCTCACGCTCTTCCTCCAACAGCCGGCGCTGGAAAGCTTCCATTCTACGGATCTTCCTCATTTCAAACAGGGCATCCAGGTTGACGCCCACACCAGCCCCGCTAGAGTTACCTAAATAATCACCGCCCCCATATTCAAATATTTTACGATACTCGTCCCGGTTTTGCGCGGAGTCCGTGCGATAATCTTTGGGCCGCACGACAACCAGGGGCAGGGAGTCGACGGTTACCTGCAGGCTCATGTCGAATGGCTGGTCCGGGTTTATATTTTTTACAGGAAACCGGATAGTGAACCTGCCCAGGTAGGAAAAATAAATGGAATCTTCGACACGCAGCCGGATGCTGTAATTCCCCGCTGAATCCGTTGCCGTTCCGACGCCCGAGGTTCCCAGAACACTTACTGCCGGCATTGCAAATTGCCGGGTACGGTCATATACCGTTCCCCGTATCTGCACCTGTCCGATGGACATTTGGGAGGACAGGGCCAGCAGCGCCGCCATTATGATCTTTTGCAAAAGTTTGGGGGTATGCATTACAACCGGAAACTAAACTACTATTAACATACAAGACCAAAATCGGTCGATTTTTAACAATTTATTTGCCAGTCGGAGGGCTGCCGGGCCTACTAATGAAGATATTTTCTAATATTAATTAAAATATTATTAAATTACAAATACATAAGCTTCTTGACATCCACAAAGATATTCATTTATCAATAGAGGTGCTATGAATTTCGATCCTATCAGCTTATCTCTCCTCCGCATTAAATAACCCCCTAGTTCATCCGGATGGACAAACCATGAGTAAGGGCAAACTCTTTGGTCTTAATCATTTTTTACTCAAAAACTAAAGGAGGTTTTTTATGAGAACACCATTTTACGCAAAACCTGCGGCTATCATCGTCTTTGTTCTGTTCCTCTCATCCTGCAAAAAATCCGGGCCATCCCTATGTGATTGCAAGCCGGATGATTATATCGGAACCGTCTCTGTATTCTCCGGCGGATTGAATGACCCGAGAGGTCTCAAATTTGGTCCTGATGGATACCTCTATGTAGCAGAAGGCGGAATTGGCGGCGCCGACTCCACTACTTGCGTGCAGGTAATTCCCCCCGTCGGACCCTACAGGGGCAGCAAGACCGGGTCGCGGATCTCCAGGATCAATTGGGATGGTACCCGTGCGACTTTTGTGGACAATCTGCCCTCCAGTCAAACAAGTCCTGCCGAGGGTAGTTTAATTAGCGGCGTAGCAGATGTGGCCTTCATCAACAATACGCTTTATGCCCTGTTGGCCGGTGCCGGTTGCTCGCATGGAGTTTCGTCCATCCCTAACGGAGTAATTAGAATAAACCCGGACAAATCCTGGAAGTTGATTGCAGATCTTAGTTCCTATCTAATGACCCATCCGGTAAAGAATCCGAACCCAGGCGATTTTGAACCAGACGGAACATGGTATAGTATGATCGATGTAGGGGGCAATCTTTTTGCAGTAGAACCCAACCACGGAGAGCTGGATAAGATTACCTCTAAAGGTAATCTCAGCCGGGTGATCGATATTTCCGCCAGCCAGGGGCATATTGTCCCTACGGCTATGATATTTCATGACGGCCATTTCTATGTTGGTAACCTGAATACATTCCCTATAGCCGGAAAGTCCAGCATTTACAAAATCTCACTCGGTGGCGACATCCAGGTCGTTGCTACGGGATTCTCTACGATCCTGGGAGTTGAGTTTGACAAAGCAGGAGGGATGTATGTGCTGGAGAATACGACCGGAAAGCCATTTCCCACACCAGGAACCGGAGATATTATCAGGATTGACCCCAGGGGAGGAAGGTCGACTATTGCCTCCGGGCTCAATTTGCCCACAGCCCTGACATTCGGACCGGATGAGAAATTATATGTTTCCAATTGGGGTTTCGGTGCGCCTGCAGGCGCCGGAGAGATCCTGCAAATCGATATTAGTTGTACGAAAAATAATAATGAGCTTAATAAATAGCTAGATTAACAGGCGATAATAGACCGTACCCCGGAAAAAGGGGGCCTTTGAGACCCCCTTTTTTATTTGCTTATATTTGACCCTATGTTTGAACTGCTCCATAGCAAGGTCACTGAAAAGATCTCCATAACAGAGGAAGAGTTCGATATCTGTAAAAGTCTCTTCACGCCCAAAAAGCTTCGTAAGAAGCAATTTCTGCTACAGGAAGGAGAGCTGTCCAAATACAATATTTTCGTTACCAAAGGGCTGCTACGGTCTTATACGATCGATGACAAAGGCGTCGAACACATCCTCCAATTTGCCCTGGAAGGCTGGTGGACGGCAGATCTGTATAGTTTTTTTACCGGCGAGCCCTCCCTTTTCTATATCGAAGCCCTGGAAGATGCCGAAGTATTATTGATCACCCGCCCTTTATGGGAGTCCCTACTACAGCAAATCCCCAAATTCGAACGCTACTTTCGCATCCTCATCCAGAACAGCCTGATTGCCACACAAAGAAGGCTGATGGAGTCCATGAGCGAGACAGCAGAACGCAAATACCTGAATTTCATCAAGTTGTATCCAGCTAGTGTACAACGGGTCCCACAACATATGATCGCTTCCTATCTTGGCATCACCCGGGAGACCCTCAGCCGCCTGCGCAGGGAGCTGGCCGTCGGAAAAAGCTCAGCGTGATGTAGATCAATTCCATTTATTATCATAGGTCAATGGAGAGGGCCCTCCTGATGGCGTAGTTTTGTTTTATAAATTTTAACACTAAAAAATAACTATCATGTCTAAAGTAAAATGGTCCATCGATCCAATGCACTCTGAAGTTGATTTCAAAGTCAAGCATCTTATGATCAGCACCGTTACCGGTCACTTCAATAAGTTCAACCTGGATGTCGTGACCGATGGCATCGACTTTAATACAGCCTCTGAAATTTTATTCACGGCCGATATCGACTCCATCGACACCAATAACGATCAACGCGATGCCCACCTGAAATCAGAAGATTTCTTTCACGCCGACAAGCACGCTCAGCTGGAATTCAAGGGCTCCAAATATGAGACCAATGGCGACGTTGCCAAATTGCATGGCGACCTGACCATTAGAGGTGTCACCAAACCGATCACCCTGAAAGTGGAATTCGGCGGTATCGCAACGGATCCCTATGGTCAGACCAAGGCAGGTTTCACCGTTTCCGGAAAGGTCAGCCGTAAGGAATTCGGGCTTACCTGGAGCGCTGTTACAGAAGCCGGAAGTGTAGTGGCCGGTGATGAAATAAAGATAAATGCGGAAATACAATTAATCAAACAGGCATAAGACAACATTAGACAGGCTAGCCGACTTCCATAAAACGATGGAAGTCGGCCGGGTCTCGCAAATATGAAGAATATGAACACGAAGAATACGATAACAGCCGGTAAAGACTTAGCAGAGGCGGACAAAGCCCTTATCCTGGTTCATGGGCGCGGAGCAAGTCCGGAGGATATTCTTTTCCTGGCTGACGAACTGAACGTGGGAGGCTATGCCTTGCTGGCCCCCCGGGCCAAAGGTAATTCCTGGTACCCCTATTCCTTTTTAGCCCCTCCTGCCCAAAACGAGCCCTACTTATCATCGGCTCTCCAGGTATTGAAAGATTTAGTGGCCGATGTAGAAGCTGCCGGCATCCCCTCCGAAAATATTTTTTTCCTGGGATTCTCACAGGGAGCCTGCCTGACCCTGGAATTCGTCGCCCGCAATGCGGCAAAGTATGGCGGCGTCGTCGGCCTGACCGGCGGCCTCATCGGAGATAAAGTTTACCCCGATCAGTATAAAGGGGATTTTCAGGGGACCCCAGTCTTTCTCGGAACGAGCCATCCGGACCCGCATGTGCCGGTAGATAGGGTGCATGCAACGGCTGACCTGTTGAAACAGCTGAACGCCAACGTCACCGAACAAGTCTATGAGAATATGGGTCATACCATCAGCCAGCACGAAATAGACACCGTCAACCGGCTAATATTTAAGAATTAAAGAGGCCCAGCCATTTCCCAGCGATCTAAAGAGGCCCGGCCACCTTCTTTCCTCTCACCAGGGAATAAAAGAAATTGAAGACGAACAGTCCCGGTTTATTCCTGCAAAAAGCAATAATTTAGAGGCATGAAAAAAATCAACTGGGGTATCATTGGTGCCGGGGATGTAACGGAATTAAAAAGCGGTCCTGCATTTAATAAAGTAGCCAACTCTTCCCTGGTGGCCGTCATGCGACGTGATGCGGCCAAAGCGGAAGACTATGCCCGCCGGCATCAGGTACCCCGGTGGTATGATGATGCCGGCAAACTCCTGAACGATCCGGAGGTCAATGCCATCTATATTGCCACTCCTCCTTCTACGCATGCCGAATATGCGATGGCGGCTATTAATGTCGGAAAGCCGGTCTATGTGGAAAAGCCCATGGCGAATAGTTATTCAGCCGCCCGTCCGATAGCAGATGCTGCCGCAGCAAAGAATATCAAACTGGTAGTAGCACATTACCGTCGTCAGCAGCCCCTCTTCAAAAAGATAAAGCAACTGCTCGACGACAAGGTCATCGGCGAACCCTTACTGGCAAGACTTGAATTATCCAAACCTCCCCTGACTAAAGAAGACCTGGCAGATCCCAGGGTCGCCTGGCGGGTCGACCCTGCCATAGCCGGTGGCGGCCTCTTTCATGACCTTGCTCCTCACCAGCTGGACCTGATGTACCATTTTTTCGGCCCCGTGCAAAAAGTAACGGGTTTAGCCACCAACCAGGGAGGGCTCTATGCCGCCGATGACCTGGTGGCCGGGAATATCCTGTTTGAGAACGGGGTTGTTTTCAGCGGCACCTGGTGTTTCAATGCCCCTGCCGGAACTGCCAATGACTTTTGTGAGATCATCGGCACAGCAGGTAAAATAAGCTTCAGCATCTTTAGCGGCACCAGCTTTACAGTGCTTGCCGGGGGCGTCCTTACCACCCATTCCTTCGATGCCTTGCAGCATGTCCAGCAGCCTATGATCGCAGCAACCGTGCAATACTTCTTAGGCGAAGGGCCCAACCCCTGCAGTGGGGAGGAGGGAGCAGAGGTGATGCGGGTTATGGAGGGGTTTGTGAAGTGAGATCAATTTTTCAGATTGCTCAAATTCACCACTACCTTGATCATCATATCTTTTTCTTCGGGCTTGCTTTCGGCGATCATTAGGGTCAATGCTACCAGGGCGTTGTCCGCTATTTTTTTAGAGCCATCGGGCCGATATAAGATTCCATTCTTTTCCAGGAACCATACGAACAGAAAAGCAGCGATCCGCTTATTGCCGTCAGAGAACGAATGATTCTTGATGACAAAATATAAAAGATTGGCTGCTTTCTCTTCTACGCTAGGGTACAATCCTTACCGCCGAAAGTCTGGTAAATGGCTGCCAGGGATCCCTGAAAGGATTCATCCTTTTCATTGCCAAAAAGGCTGCTCCCCCCAAATTTATCCTTTAAGCCCTTGATAGCTGCCATAGCAGCCGGAAAGGTGATCTGGAATAGCTCCTTTGGGGAAATAGCTTCTATCTCCAAAACCTGGTGATCATATCGGTCCAGTACATCGAGAGCGTACGCATAATCGGTAACTACTTTTAATAATCCGGTAGCCTCGTCCGAATTCAGCGTCTTGCTTTCGATCACATTTCCCAGAAGCTTTACGGTTTGTTTTAATTCCTCCAATTGGCGGGATTGCTCCTGAAAACGTTTTTTGTCGATAGCATAACCTTTGACCAGGTATTCTTTTAGTACCTGGTTGGCCCAAATCCGGAATTGAGTTCCGCGTAGAGATTTGACGCGGTAGCCTATTGATATAACAACATCCAAATTGAAATATTCGACTTGATATTTTTTCCCATCTGCGGCAGTTGTTGCATTTTTTGCAACAACTGAAGCTCTAACCAACTCATTCTCCTTAAATACACTATATAAATGCCTGGATATCACAGATTTATCTCGATCAAATAATGCAGCCATTTGAGTCAGGCTAAGCCAAACAGTGTCATTTTCCAGTTTAACTTCTATCTGACTATTCCCAGATTCAGCCTGATAAAAAACAATATTCCCATTCCCTTCCATAAAACAAATTTTAAAGATTAATAAACAAGGCCTTACAACTCAGATAAATCCGGCAGATCATTTGGCCCTTTAACTACCAAAGGATGTTATTAATCGCCAAAGAGGAGGAGATCAAATACTAAATTACTTAGTACGAAGATACTTATTTTTAAATAGCCGGAGAAAAATTGATGCTACAGCAGAGAATTAACAAGAATGCAGTTGTTGCAAAAAATACAAGGATTGGAGGCGGGAGCGCCGATTCGTCTGCCGATCTATAAAGGAATCATTTGTAGTTGGAATCCCGATTGGCCTTACAGCTCTGGCAAATAACCCTTACAACGTAAATACAATTGTTTTATTTTCCTATTGTATTTTCCTGGATTTTACTATAAATTTCGCTTTATCATCCAACATTCCTCTGTGGACCACCCTAACAATCAGGCCTTACCCCGCTCTACCTCCAGCTCTCATGCCCGATTCTGGCAGATGAATACCTTTATTGTGCTGGCAATGGGTTGTAACCTGATCAATTTCGTTTACTATGCAGCGGATGGAATGACGAAGAGCGCCGCCATCGAAGTCTCCGGGATTGTCATATTGTCCTTTTTTATGCTCTGTAACCTCAAAGGGTTCATCGAAGCTCCCAAGCTTCTCAGTATCATATTTGTAAACGGCCATTCTCTTTCCCTATGTTATGTGCAGGGCACTAACCAGGGCGCCTATTTGTATTTATTCCCCTTCGTCATGGCCATGATCTTCTTTTTGCGGGTACGCAAGAATGACTGGGCCGTAACCACTTTTATCATTGCCACCACGCTAAACCTGCTGGTGATCGTATTGGCCTTCCCTTATCGGGCCCGTTTCGAACCGGTGCCCAATGCCGTTGCTTACAATCATCTTGTACTGAATATCATCGTCAATTTTTTACTGGTCATTATCTTTTTCTATTTTGTCCTGCGCCTGTTGGATGCCAAGGAAAAGAAAGTACATAAAGCGGCGGCCGCCAAAGCAAGGTTCATGAGCAATATGAGCCATGAACTGCGAACCCCGCTCAATGCCATCATCGGCACGACCCATCTGCTGATACAGGACCATGAATTGCTGCAGCATACCGATCACTTTAAAGTGTTGAAAAATTCATCGGAGCACATGCTGCAACTGGTGAATGAAGTGCTGGATTTCAGCAAGCTGGATGAAGGCAAGCTGGAATTCATCAACGAGCCCTTCGATCTTAGCTATATGCTGCGACAGGCGGCGGACTCTTTTGCCACCCTGATAAAACAAAAGAACATAGAGCTGCTCATAAAGATCGACAGCCTGCCGGGTGGGAAAAAAGTGGTGGGGGATGAGATGCGCCTGAAACAGATATTTCTCAACCTATTGTCCAATGCCGTCAAGTTTACGGAAACAGGGTCCGTGACCCTGCAGGCTGAACTCAGGAACCTGACGAAGACGGCTGCCGAACTCTATTTTGAGGTAAGCGACACCGGTATCGGCATCGCTCCGGAGAAAGTTCATCTCATTTTTGAAAGTTTTACACAGGCCGATGCGGAGACGACCCGTAAATACGGGGGATCCGGGCTGGGCCTCAGCATCTGCAAGGAACTGGTAAAGTTAATGGGAGGCAACCTGCAGGTGAAGAGCGAACCGGATAAAGGGAGCTCTTTTTATTTCACCCTCCAACTGCCTTTCGTACAGCAGGCAAATAGGACGCCGAAAGAGCCCCAGCGGGGTCTTAAGGACCTTACCGGCATCAGAATACTGCTGGCCGAAGACAACGCCGTCAATATGAAGATAGCCCAACGCTTCCTCAATAGCTGGGGAGCCACTATCTATACGGCGGAGAACGGGAAGATCGCCTGGGAATTATTTAAGCAGCAGCCCTACGATCTGCTGCTCATCGATCTGGAAATGCCGCTGATGGATGGCAAGCAGTTACTGGCCCAAATAAGAAATATCAATAAGGATATTCCCGCCATCGCCTTTACCGCCGCCGTCTATGAGAATATGTATGCAGACCTTCAGAAACATGGATTCAACAGCTATCTGCACAAGCCCTTCCGCCCGGATGAAATGCACCGCAACATCCTGGAGCAACTGGCCCTATAACCGGATTTCCTTTTTCATTTCGACCAGGTGCAGCGGGACTGCGGGGCCGTATCCGGGGGCGAGGAATGGGGTTGTTTTGCCAGTGGCCAGGTACCCCCTTCGCTCATACCAGGCAACCAGTTCTGTACGAATATCTATTACCGTTATGACAATCGCCGGTTTCCGAACGCTCCGGGCATGCGCTTCGGCGAATTCCAGCAACCGCCTGCCTACCCCATTCGCCTGGGCCTTAGGAGAGACGGACAATAAACCCAGGTAGAGAGACTCCTCCTTTTTTTCCAGGGACATGAAACCCACGATCTCATTATCCGGTGTGCAGCATTTGAAATTTTCCTTTTCCGGCTGGTCAAAAAAGCTTGACAGCCCGGCCTCCGATGTTCTTTCACCTTCCATGAAGGCGCCTTCAGAGGTCCATCCCCTACTGCCGGGCTCTCCCCGGTATGCGCTATTGATCAGGCGGGTAATGGCAGCTATATCTTCCTTTGAGGCTTTGGTAACGGTCAATGATAATTCCATAGTGACAAAAATAATGGAATTTGTGGGCCGTATAAATTATAGAGCTAATCTATCTTTTTTAACCGCATGACCTGGCCGCCACCGGGAGCCAGCGTAAGCGTCAATGAGTCGGAGGATTGAACAGAGCGCGTTTCCAGGATAAGATGATTGGGATTTTCAGCGGCATCTCCGGCGTCCCTATAGATGGTGGCCCGATATTGACCTGGCGGCATAAAATTCAGCGGGATCGTCACTGACCGTCCTACTCCGTTATTGATCGTTCCGGCAAACCATTCCGCCCCCTTACGCCGGGCGATCGTGACCCATTGACCCGGGACGGCCTCCGGCGCCTTGGTTTCATCCCAGGTCGTCGGCACGGCTTTGATAAAATCAAACCCTGGCTGACCTTCATAGGCGGCAGGATAATCACAGACCATTCCCAAATAACTTTCCAGGATCACGTACATCGCCAGCATATGGCAGCGCGTACCCAATACCAGGGGACGGGTATACTGCGGGATGTAGCCGGCGGCAGTCACTGCCCTGAATCCACCCAGGTGGTAGTCTGTCGGCCCGGCCAGCAACCGGGTAAAAACGACGTTAATATCATCTTCCGGTGTGATAGGATTGTTCCATTTATCGTTTTCATAGTTAAGGGTGCCCTCCCTGGTAAATTCATTGGGCCAGGTACGGCTCAGCCCGGTTGGCTTATAGGCTCCATGAAACTGGATATGCAAATGATGGCGGGCGGCTTTCTGCAATATTTCCGTCTGTATATTCACCATTTCCTGATCGTCACGGTCCATAAAATCAACCATCATCCCCTTGATACCCCAATGCTCAAACTGCTCAAAAGCCTTGTCTATAACAGGATATAACGCCTGCCAATGCACCCATACCCGGATCCCCACTCCTTTCTTTTCCGCATAATCGGAAATCTGCGCCAGGTCCAGTCCGGGTACGGGACGGGTCACGTCAGGATGAGGTCCCGGCTGATAGCTGACGCCATCGTTGCTATACCAGGGAATGCCCCCATATCCTATGATGGTATGATATTCAAGTCCATTCCGGGCGCAAAAATCGATATAGTACTGGTTGGTCTCGAAGTTGATACCCGGAGCAAAGGTAGTGTCAGGGACTATATCGCCATTCCACCAATGGAAATCCGTCTTACCCGGCCGGATCCACGATACATCATCGATAGCACAGGGATCGTTAAGACTGGTGAGGATATTCGATTCGATCAGGGTCCCGGGCCTGTCGCCAATCAGCAATACCCTCCAGGGTGTCCGGTGGGGAAGGTCTGCTTTTACTTTTATGGATCGGTCCGATGGCAGGGGCGACAATTCACTTTTGAGATAGCCATCGTGCCTTACAAGATACATGCCGGCATAATCCACCAACTGCGCTTCCGTAATTGCCATATAGATCTTGTTGGGATATTCCACAAAGACGGGCATATCCATCAGCGTATCGTTCTTAATCTTACTAAACGGGAGGTGGGTATATCTTCCTTCATGGGAACTGGTGAACCCGGGCAGAAAAGAAGCCAGCAGAGCCGGATCGCCTGTCAAACGAAAACAGGTATTTTCGTCGGTCAGGGTGAAGCTCCCATCATTAATCGTCTGCCGGAGAAATACATACCGGAATGCCAGCCCATCATTGAAGATCCTTACCAGGAAATTGACCCGGCGCCGCTGCCCGGCCTGCTCTTCGAGGGGTATTTCCACCTCCCGGTAAAAATCATGTACCGAATGGCTCTTTCCTACGACCAGGTCGTATTTATCTTCTCCCTCCCGGTAAACGGGCCGGCGAATGACAAGTCCTTTTCCGAAATCACCTGTTCCCTGAAAAGACAATCCTAACGGAGACCGATCTATAACCTTTGTCTCTTTGAAAGAAACGCTGTAATCCAGGCCCCTGGCCGTGGCCTGAAAAGAAAAACGAATATGCCCGTCCGGTGAAGTCAGGTCAATGGTCTTCCCGGCCGGGACAGGTCCGGCGGCGCAGGCAGAGACCGGCCCCGTAGCAAAGGCAGACGAAGCTGCCAAAGCGAATACACAGAGAAAAGAAATCGCCCTTGTGAATAGTATAATCATTGTCCTTTGTGAATAGTATAATCAGAACAGTCTTTCCTGCGGAGGTCTGATTCCCTGCAGCCGGATGTAGATGGTGGCCTGGCCCCGGTGGTGGGTCTGATGTTCGAATGTTTTCATCATCAGGGCCCAGCAGGTTGCTTCGAATGTTTCTAATTTCTTTTTTTCGCCCCATTTATTTACGTCCGTGCTTTTAACGGCATCGATGCAATAATCATAGCTGGCGGTCACATAGTACATGACGGAGTCCTTTTGCTGTGCGGCGGAGCTGTGTTCCAAATCGGACATGACGAAAGCCAGTGGCTTCTGGTCGGTCGCTTTGGACATGAGGAATATATTGCCTTGCGAAAGGTGCAGCATCTGTTGCGCAAAGCTGCGGATGCTGTCCACGGCCTTGAAAGAATATTTATCGGCGGGCATTGCATTGAGGTAGTCGATCGTGTAGGCCTTTGCCCGCTCCCAATCTTTTACCATTTGCGCTTTCATGTCTTCCGCCTTCAGTGCCTGGGCGTGAATTTTCGGAGACCCTGCAAAAGTAAAAAGCGACAGGTATAATGCTGTCAGTGCAATCAGTTTGTTCATATAGCAAGTTTTAGTTGTGAAAGATAACAAAAAAACGGGAGCGAAAGCGGACGTTACTTTTTCGAAAGACTCTTCGGCTTTCCCGTTGAATAGTAGGAAGGTGGTGGTCTTTTGCATAGTAGCATTGTTAGTAACCAAATATATAAGAAACCATTTGGTTACGCACATAGTTTCCTAAATTTTTCGGAAAGCTCCTGCAACCCTATCATATTATCACTTTTTATATATCATAATTTTGCCCGTCATATCTGACTGAAATTCTTAAAAAGATTATTTATTTCCCATTTTTTTTATTTTTCTGACATAAAATAGCTTAAAAATATAGGCGCTTTCATATTATTATTAATAGTTATTTATTATCTATAAAATATTCTCTATTTTCGTACTGCTGTAAAGAATTAACGAAAAGGTATTGCTTGCTGTCGCCCACCTATAAAGTGGCCCCAGGCAGTACCTTTTACCGTCAATCCGTAACACGTCTCCAATATCCCTGATTGAATACCGAAAACAAAACGGACCCGCTGACAACAGCCCCGGATCCCGATCATCGTTGATTGTATTTCTTAAATGGACAAGCGATCATTTAATCACTATAAAAACAACTTGTTATGGCACCTGCTAAATTGGAGTATATCTGGCTTGATGGATATCAACCCATCCAAAGTCTGCGCAGCAAAACCAAAATTGAAAGAAACTTCTCCGGTAAACTGGAAGATTGCCCCATGTGGAGCTTCGATGGTTCTTCCACCGAACAGGCTCCCGGAGGGTCTTCCGATTGTATCTTAAAACCAGTATTCCTGGCAAAAGATCCACAACGCAAAAATGGCTACCTGGTAATGTGTGAGGTACTCACTCCCGCAGGCAACGCTCACCCCAGCAATGGCAGGGCCATGATCGATGATGATGACAGCGATTTCTGGTTCGGTTTTGAACAAGAGTATTTCTTATGGAACCCCGAGACCGATAAACCCATTGGATTCCCCGAAGGCGGCTATCCAAGACCCCAGGGTCCTTATTACTGCTCCGTAGGCGCCCTCAACGCCTATGGCCGTGACATGGTGGAAGAACACCTGGACGTATGCCTGGAAGCAGGTCTGAACGTAGAAGGCATCAACGCCGAAGTGGCTACCGGCCAATGGGAATTCCAGATCTTCGCCAAAGGCGCCAAAGAAGCCGGCGACCAGATATGGATAGCCCGCTATTTACTGGAAAGGATCGGAGAAAAATATGGTATCGCTATCAACTGGACATGCAAACCCCTGGGTAACCTGGATTGGAATGGCAGCGGCATGCACGCCAACTTCTCTAACTCCGTGTTGAGAACCTGCGGAAGCCAGGAAGTTTATGAGAAGGTTTGTGAGGCATTCCGCCCCGTAGTAAGGGAACATATCGAAGTGTATGGCCCGGATAACCACCTCCGTCTCACCGGCAAACACGAAACAGCCGCCATCTTCGAATTCAAATATGGCGTGTCCGACAGAGGCGCCTCGATCAGGATACCGATCGGCACCGTAGAGAAAGGATGGAAAGGCTGGCTGGAAGATCGCAGGCCCAATAGCGCTGCAGATCCTTATAAAGTGGCCGCCCGTATCATCAAAACGGTAAAGACCGCCGAGATAGAAATAGAAGAACTGGCAGAAAGAGTAGCCTAAGGTCTATAGATATATTATACTACAGGGAAGATGAAAGCAATTTCATCTTCCCTGTTTTTTTTATCCCCTACCCTGTCACAAATGAGGGATGCCAATTGTCTAATATTAAGAGACTTTAAAAAACCGCCCGGCATGATCAATAAAACGGAAATCTTTCTGGAATACAAGGGCCTTTTGTTTTCCATGGCCTATAATATGCTCGGTAATATCGATGCGGCAGAAGACATCGTACAGGACACTTTTTTGAAATGGATGGAGATACCCTCAGACACCGTAACGCACACCAAAGCGTTCCTGGTTAAGATCGTCACCAACAAATGCATCAATTACCTTCATAGCGCCCGCATCAAACGCGAGGAATATGTGGGGATCTGGTTGCCCGAACCGTTGCAGAACTACACGCCGGACAAAACCCATGCGAAAATAGAGACCTATCATGCCCTGTCCATCGGCATGCTGGTCCTCATGGAGAAGCTGACACCCCAGGAAAGAGCCATCTTCCTGTTGAAAGAAATTTTCGCTTATGACTATTTCGAGCTGGCCGAAATATTCGATAAATCGACCGACAACTGCCGGCAGATCTTCAAACGAGCCAAAGACAACCTCGGAAAAGACGTCCGGCGCTTTGAAGTGGATATGAAAGTCCATGAAAAAATACTAAACAACTTCCTCCAGGCCCTCTCAGAAGGCAACATGGAAGACCTTATCGATCTGTTAAAGGAGGATATTCAATTGCTGGGAGATGGCGGGGGAAGGACTTTCCTGATCAACGGCCAGCGGCTCACGGCATTCTCAAAACCCATCTATGGCAGAGAGCATGTCAGCAAGCTCCTCCTTACGGTCGTGCCCAAATTCCAGCAGTCTATTCCGGACTTCCATCGGGAACTCACCTTCGCTAACGGATTACCTTCCATCCTCTCCTGGTCGGGCGACTCCCCGGTCAGCCTGACCATTCTCGAACCAGACGGAGACCGGATCCGGAACATCTACGTACAGTCTAACCCTGACAAGCTGAAACATTTTAAAAAATAAAAGACGATTCTTATGACCTTACAATTGCTCCTTGTGCTCCACATTACCGGATTTACGATGATGGCAGGCACCGTGATCGCTAACATCTCCATCTACAGGAAACTGGATAGATACCTGACCACAGATAAGCCAAAGGCGTTGATCATTCTGGAGAGCACCACGGGATTGCCCATTTTAATGGGCATCGGCGCCCTTCTGTTACTCACAACAGGCATAGGGATGGTTCTCTTATTCAAGGGCGCCGTTACCAGCATGTTGTGGTTCAGGATAAAAATGGTCCTGGTATTATTGATCCTGGTCAATGGCGCTATCATACCCAGACAAAATACAGCAAAGCTAAAAATACTATTGGCGGAAAAAGCCGGTGAAAACAACGGCCCGATAGAAGTATTGGCGAATAAGATGAGCTTTTTCCAGATAACTCAATTACTGATGTTCCTTTCCATCTTTGTATTAAGCGTTTTCCGGTTTTAATTCATCCCTATTATTTATTATATGCAAACGAACCCTTCCTTTAATATATTGGTCATAGGCGCCAATGGCGGTATAGGCCGACAGGCGGTAGAAATAGCGTTGAAAGCAGGACACCGGGTTACGGCCGTTTTACGGAATCCCGCTAACCTCCCCCTTACACATCCCAACCTGGAAGTCATAAAGGGCGATATCATGCAACGGGAGACCTTCGAAAAGCACCTGGAAAACAAAGACGTAGTCATATCTGCCATCGGGGTCCGGGGCGGGTTAACGGGAGACAAGCCCACCACCCTCTATTCTCAGGGCAACGCTAATCTTTTACAGGCCATGAAGAAAAGGAGAGTGCGACGCGCCTTTTTTATTTCTGCATCTGCCATTGAAATAAGCCCCGTACTACCCTTCTTTGTAAGATTGGCCGCAAAATATATTGTACAGAAATTACTGCGGAATATGTATGCCGACCTGAGAGCAATGGAGCAACTGATAAAAGAAAATGATACCGACTGGACAATCTTGCGCCCGCCCAGGCTGGTAGATAAACCGGTAACCGGTCATTACCGGATCGCCATCAACAGTTTCCTAAAAAATTGCCTAACCATTTCAAGAGCTGAAGTCGCTCATTTTATGGTGAATAACATAGCCAATAAGGCGACGTATAAAACAACGATAGAAATTGGATATTAATGGTAAAGGCGCGCCCCCTTCCATCCGGAGCCCCTTGCATCCCGGGCTTACAGACTCTTGATCGTAATCATCAATTTATCGGCCTCAGCCTGCCGGAAATTTATGATCTCTCCCAGCGAGCCGGTCAGAATATAACAGATGCCGTCTTTTTTCACATCGGCCCGTTTGACGCTATATTCCTTGAATTTTGCTTCGTCCCCATTGGAACCATTCTTTAGAGCGGCCAGCCCCTTTTGAAAATATTTCAATTGCTGTAAATTGCCAAACTTAAGGCTTGACATATTTACCTCATTTTGATATTGCTGATCGCGGAACTGAAGCAGATAGATTGTATCCGATTCTTTTACAACCCTATCCAGCTCTAAAGGCCAGGTTCCTGAACGCAGCTCGACAAGAGGGATGGTCGATGTATTAGTGATGGTGAACTGCGCCTTTGAAATAAAAGGTATGAATAAGAATAAGAAAATCAGTTTTTTCATAACGATGATGCTTTTCTGAGTATCGGGAATGTTTAAAAAAATTTAGCGAATTCGATTTTGGGGTCTATTTTCAATTTTACTTTAACGAATAAATGTAAAATTTAGTATGCCGCAGGGCTTCACTAATCGCCAAAAAATCCGGACCGGGAAAGTTTATAACCCTCTGATTGTCTTAGTCATTATATCGGCCTCCGGTTGCTGAAAATCCGTTGTCCCGTATTTTGGTTGCAATATATACCAGACGCCATCATATTTCTTATCTGCCCTTTTGAGTGTATAATCCTTAAATCTGGCAATATCCCCGGTATGGCCTGTTTTCAAAACCGTTAACGCTTTTTCAAAATATTTCAATTGCTCCAGGTTCGAAAACACCAGCGTATCCAGCACTTCTCCATTCATAACCTGCTGGTCCCGGAATATAAGGGAGTAGAAGGTGCCTGACCGGTCTGTATTCCTTTCCAGGTTGATCGGCCATTGTCCCGAACGTACTTCCACTAAATTGTCTGATGAATGAGCGCTGTTAAACCCATCCTTACCGGCAAAGGGTAACAATAAAGCGCTAAGAATAAGTCTTTTCATATAATAGTTGGATCCTGCAATATAAAAACATAAATCAATAAATACAAGAACAAATATCATGCCCTCCTGTGCAGGATGAATCCTCCGACCAGGGAGATTTCGTCGGTCATTTGGCTGCTGTAATCTCAATATTGCGGAACTCGATCGGGCCATGGTCTCCCTGAAGATAGATAGGTCCCGGTTCTCCTTCCCTGCTGTCAAGTGCTCCTCCGGTGATGCCGGGTATTTCCTGGTTGCAGATGACCGTCTTGCCATTTAGGACTACCGTCACCATCCTTCCCACCAGGGTAACATCGTAGGATTGCCATTCGCCTGGCTCCTTGCCCATCATTTCAGTCGGGGGAAGAAACCCATATACTGCTCCCAGCTGATCATTCTGGGGTTCCATTCCCTTACCGTCTTCAATCTGCAATTCATAGCGCCCTCTCAGGTAGACGCCGCTGTTGCTGCCGCTNGGCAACCGGAATTCGATATGAAGCTTAAAATCGGTAAAACTTGCATCCGTAACAATATTGGCGCCGGAATGGGGGCTGCGGAGAATGCCGGATTCCGCCTTCCATTGATTGTCTCCCAGGGCATGCCACCCTTTCAGATCGATGCCGTTGAAAAGGCTGACCGGGGCGCCCCATACCGGTTCTGCATTCCGCCGGAGGGAAGGAGCACGATGCCCCACCCATTGATATTGTTTTCCACCGGGGGTGATCAGGGTCCCCGTCAAGCTATCCCCCTGAAGGCTGCCTTCGACGGACAGATCGCGGTTTTCCCGTTCCCATTGAGGCGGAATAGAAAAGCTCATCTTTCCCTCATTATAGTTGATCTTCGAGATCGGGCGGGCACTGCCTCCTCCGCCAACAAACCGGCCCACCAGCGTACTCAATCCCGAATGCGTGATCTCCAGCCAGGAGGGGACCTCTTTTCCCGGCTGATGCACGGTAATATCCCAGCGCCCTTCGATGGAAACAGGTTCGGGTTTCTCTAACCGCAAAGGATGGGCTATTGCGATGGAAGCTACTGATAAGAATATGACAGGGAGGAAGATCCTTTTCATTTAATCCGTTTTATGTTGGAAGAAGAAATGAATATACATATATTTTTAATTCCATCCGGCATTTACATCCGCTTACGTCAGCGGGATACTGAACGGATACGCCCGGGATTCCTTATCTTAGTAACATGAGAAAACTACTGCTTTGTTGGCTATTGCCGGCCCTCGGCCTGTCCGCCCATGCCCAGCTTACTGCTCCGGAAAAGAAGGCTATCGCCTATATCAACAGCCATATGAATGCAGCTATGCAATTGTTGATCGGGTCGGTCAATATCAACAGCGGCACGCTGAATATAGAGGGTGTAAAGAAGGTCGGCGCCCTGTATGCGCATGAGCTGGAAAAGCTGGGCTTTACCATTGAGTGGGTACCTGAACCGGATTCGCTGCACCGCGCCGGTCACCTGGTCGCTACTCATACCGGCAAAAAAGGTAAAAAACTCTTCCTGATCGGTCACCTCGACACCGTCTTCGAACCCGATATGCCCGCCGGCCCTTTTACCGTCCTGAATGATTCGACGGCGACCGGTCAGGGCGTCAACGATATGAAAGGAGGCGATGTGGTTATCATCACCGCCCTACAAGCCTTAGAGGCTGCGGGACAGTTGAAGGATATGAATTGCATCGTCTATTTTACCGGCGACGAAGAGAGATCGGGTAGTCCGCATACCATCGCCCGCAAGGACTTTATAGAAAGAGCCCGGACCTGCGATATAGCCCTGGCCTTCGAATCGGCCAAGGGCCTCGACACGGTGGCCGCCGCCCGTCGGGGCGCCAGCGGCTGGGTATTGGATATCACTGCCAGGACGGGGCATTCAGCCGGCGTCTTTACAGAGGCTGCCGGAGATGGCGCTATCTATGAAGCAGCCCGGATCCTCAATACGTTCAGGGAACAGTTGAGCTCCGAAAAATACCTCACCTTCAACCCCGGCCTGATCGTCGGTGGCTCCGAAATAAAGATAGACGCACAGGATGCAAGGGGCGAGGCCCTGGGAAAGACGAATATTATCTCTCCTTCGGCCAGGGTGACGGGCGACCTGCGATTCCTGACGGAAGCACAGAAAAATGCCGCCCGAGAAAAAATGCGGGACATCGTAGCGGCCAGCCTGCCCGGTACGCATGCTACCATCCGCTTCTCCGACGGCCTCCCCGCCATGGAGCCTACCCCCGGCAATCTCCGTCTCGTAACGCAAGTGGACAAAGTGACAAAAGACATGGGTATCGGTAACACCGTGGCTGGAGACCCTGGCGCAAGAGGAGCCGGCGATATCTCCGATATCGCTCAATATATGGACTGCCTGGACGGACTGGGAGCCTCCGGCAACGGAGCACACAAAGCAGGCGAAACCATCAACCTGAAAGAATATCCCTTGCTCATCCAGCGCGCCGCCTTGCTGTTATACCGGCTGAGCCGGTGAAGGAGGATAGATCATCTCCCCCATTCAGGGATCTTAAACAGCTGCACCCCTCCCCCTTTTCCAGAATAATTTTTGTCCCGGAAATCTGGTCCGGACGGGAAACATAATTTAGGAGCTTTAGCGACTGATAACCTTCCTTACTTATGAGCAGACTATAAACGCCTTTGGGTAGCCCGATGATAAATCCCCCGCTGGTATCGAGTCCGAAAAATGATGCAGCAAGTCTGTTTCGTAGATACTACCATCGATCAAAGCATAGATCGTATCGCCAAAGCCGCCATATTTAAAATTTTCGACCCTGCTTTTTCTTTCCGGATCATGCTTGACCGAACAGGCGAAAAGGCTTACTCCAGTCAGGATCGATATTGAAATTCTTCGCAACATCATTGCTGTAATCTACAAATTTAATTGTTGTGGAGGTAAAATCCCGTCATCCTTTATCCAGGTGATACAGGCCATCATTCCATTGAAAAGGAACAAATAACCGGGGAACAGGACATAAATGAAATCGTGATGAATACAGATGGTCAGAGCCAGTGTAGAGGAGATCACTCCCAGTATCCAGGCGGAAGATTTTTCTGAAGCCGGATTTTTATAGGCTTTTCGAATGGTGGGAATACCCAGCACAGCATCCGCGATGACAGCGAAGACGGTCGTTATCCAGGGGTTATCAGACAAAAGATAGATGGCTACGCAGACCAATCCGAATAGCAGGAAATTCAGGTCACTCTTCCGGAAGGAGAAATTCTTACTCAGGAAAGCGGTAGTCGCGATGGTAAAGCAGCCGATGGTCGAACAAAGAATACCTGTCATACTCCATTGCCATCCCTTGCCGATTATCTGGGAAACGAGACTGGTTCCCATCAGGAAGGCCCATCCCAACCAGGAAAGCACGCTGGGGCTAACCTTCTTTTTTATCGTATTGAGTAAATAGATGACCTGCGCACTACCGATCACGATTCCAGCCAATAAACCGATGTATTTTTCTACGTTATGCATCAAAAAGGGATAGGTCAAACAGCAAGATAGAATAATAATCGCTCCCATCGAGGGTTTCACGGGCCTTGCCTGAAGTTTGTCTGTCAGCCGGCAAAATTTTACCTTCATGGGTTCAACCCATCGTGAAAAATTTAGAAATTTTGAAAATAAAAAGAATATCCCTTTCCTGGATCGTATGGATCGGCATTATCCTTGGCAGCGACGTCGCTTCGGCGCAAGACACCCGCTATCCCCTTATACCGTATCCGGCTTCATTGACCCCGGCCGATGGCGAATTTATAATTACCCCGGCTACACAGCTCGTTCTGCCGGGCGGACAGCTATTTGAAAAGGAGGCCGCCACTCTGAACCAATTCTTTACGAACAGCTTCGGCAAACCTCTGAAACAAGCCCCGGCAGCCCCCCAACCCTTCATAGAACTGAAATACGATGCCCGCATAACAGCGGAAGAAGGCTACCAGCTTGTTATTACCCGGCAGCAGGTCCAGCTTTCGGCCAGGACAGCCGCAGGCATGTTCATGGCAGTGCAGACCATCCGGCAATTGCTGCCTGCACGGACAGAGGATCCGGCAACTCATCCGGTCGGACAGCTGACCTTACCTGCCGTCACCATTCAGGATGCACCGGCATACTCCTGGAGGGGCATGCACCTGGATGTATCCAGGCATTTCTTTTCTATCGGTTATCTCAAAAAGTTTATCGATGTGATGGCCTTATATAAATTCAATAAATTTCACCTTCATCTCACGGACGACCAGGGCTGGCGGATCGAGATCAAAAAATATCCCAAACTCACGGAGTACGGGGCCTGGAGAACTTTTAACAACCAGGACTCAGCCTGCATGCGACGGGCCGCCGACAACCCGGATTTCACTATCGATCCGGCCCATATCATTCAAAAAGACGGTGGTACCCTTTATGGCGGCTTTTATACCCAGGCCGAGATGAAGGCGCTGGTAGCCTATGCCGCCGGCAAACACATCGATATCATCCCCGAAATCGACATGCCGGGCCATATGATGGCCGCGATCAATCAATATAACTATTTAAGCTGTGACGGGAGCAGTGTTTTCGGCCAGCTCTTCTCCACCCCGATCTGCCCCTGCCTGCCCTCTACTTTCCGGTTTGCAGAGGATGTCTTCACCGAGATCATGGACATTTTTCCCGGCACGTATATCCATATCGGCGGCGACGAAGTAGACCGCTCCTTATGGGCAAAGTCGGAAGAGTGTAAGGCCCTGATGCAAAAAGAAGGACTTAAAAATACAGCCGAGCTGCAGAGTTATTTCATCAACAACATGGAGAAGTTCTTCAACGCCCGGGGCCGGAAAATGATCGGTTGGGATGAGATCCTGGAAGGCGGCGTCAGCAAAACGGCAGCCATTATGTATTGGCGGACCTGGGTGCCGAAAGCCCCGGTCGAAGCCGCTAAACATGGCAACCCCGTTATCATGACGCCAGGCAATCCCCTATACTTTGACGCGATCCCGGATAGAAATTCCTTGCCGGCCGTTTACCATTTCGACCCTATTCCCAAAGGGCTGACGAACGCCGAAGCGAAAAATATTATCGGGGCGCAGGCCAATATCTGGACGGAAAATATCCCTACGGAAGCCCGGGCCGACTATATGTATATGCCCCGGATGACGGCGCTGGCCGAAGTCCTCTGGACTCATCGCCAAGCGTACGAATCCTACCTCCGGCGCTTACAATCCAACTACGGCAGACTCGATCTGTTGAACGTGCATTATCGCCTGCCTGACCTGCCAGGTCTCTTTTTGTCCAATGCATTCACCGATCAGGATACCTTATGGATCGAAAAACCGCTGGATAGCCTGACGATTCGATATACTACGGACAGCAGCGCACCTACTATTCATTCCAGCGTTCTGAGCACACCGCTCATCATCCGTCAATCGCGATTCGTCCGCGTGGCGGCATTCCGGGCCAACGGCTCCAGGGGAGATATCTATAACCTGCAATATCAAAAACAAACGCTTGCCGAACCGGCGGCAATTACCCCGACAGGCAGCGGACTCGTCTGCAGCCAGTACAAGGGTTCATTCAGGATGACCACGCAGATGCCCGATAGCAAGCCGGATACGGTATTAACCGTTCCATCCATCGAAGTCCCCAAAGCAGCGGAAGCCCCAGCTTTCGGCTTGAAATACCGGGGTTACCTGGATATTCCACAGGATGGGATCTATAGTTTTTACTTTACCTGCGATGATGGCGGCACTTTGAAGATCGCCGGCAGAGAGGTAGTCGACAACGATGGCAACCATGCGCCTCTGGAGAAGAACGGACAGGTGGCGCTAAAAAAAGGGTATCAGAAGATCGCCCTCGATTTTATTGAAGGCGGCGGCGGTTATACGCTCCAATTAAAATATAGCTTTAACGGATCGGAGCCCAGGGAAATTCCTGCGCAATGGTTAAAAAATTAAGTGATCCTCTCATGAACCAACGAATGTTATTGGGCGCTCTGAGCAGACTCAGCGCCGGTATTTTTTTCCTGGCGGCCGCCAGCGCCGCTTTTTCCCAGACTCCCTCCGGCCACACAACAGCCGCCCGCTCTACCCCGCCGCCAAAGCCCTATGGCGTTTTGCCCACCCAAAGACAGCTTAACTGGCATGAGACGGAAATGTATTGCATCATCCATTTCGGGGTAGATACTTATACGGACAAGGAATGGGGCTTTGGCGACGAAGATCCTGCCATCCTCAACCCCGTTGATTTTGATGCCATGCAGATCGTCGGCGCCGCGAAAGCAGGAGGATTCAAAGGAGTCGTGATCGTTGCCAAACACCACGATGGCCTTTGTATATGGCCAACGAAGACTACCAAACATAATATCACCCAAAGCCCCTGGAAGAATGGCAAGGGCGATATGGTGAAAGAATATCAGCTGGCCTGTGATAAGCTGGGTATGCGGCTGGGCCTGTACTGCTCTCCCTGGGACCGGAACGATGCCCAATATGGCACGCCGGCCTATGTGCAAACCTACCGGGCGCAACTAAAAGAGCTCTACACGGGTTATGGTCCTCTGTTCATGTCCTGGCACGATGGAGCCAATGGAGGCGATGGCTATTATGGCGGCGCCCGCGAAACCAGAAAGATCGACCGCANCACCTACTATGGCTGGGATACCAACTGGGCTATCACCCGCAAACTACAGCCCACTGCAGCCATTTTCGGGGATATCGGCCCCGATGTACGATGGGTAGGCAATGAAGAAGGACATGCCGGCGCTACCTGCTGGGCAACCTATACCCCGCACGCCCCTGATCCCGGTAAGCGACCCTCCAATGGTTATAATAAATATTGGGAAGCTACCGAAGGCACCCGCAATGGTGAATACTGGATGCCCGCAGAATGCGATGTCCCTTTGCGGCCGGGATGGTTTTATCATGCCTCGCAGAACGAACAGGTAAAATCCCCCTACCAGCTCCTGGACCTTTATTATCAGAGCGTGGGCAGGGGCGCCGACCTTGATCTGGGCATTGCCCCCAATAGGAAAGGCTTGCTCGATCAGCAGGATGTGGCCTCCCTGCAGGCATTCGGCGATCTGTTAAAACAGACCTTCTCCACCAACCTGGCTGAAGGCGCGACATTTACCGCCAGCGATATCCGCGGAAACGATAGCCAACGATATGGTCCTGCCCGGTTGGTCGATAAGGATCGTTATAGCTATTGGGCCACCGACGATGCTGTCACGGAGCCGCAACTGGTCGTCGATATGGGCAAACCAACCACTTTTAATGTGATACGGCTGCGGGAGAATATTAAGCTGGGACAGCGCATCAGCTCCTTTACGATAGAGGCCTACCAGGACGGGCAATGGAAACAGATCGGGGCCGGCACCAGCATCGGGGCCAATCGCCTCATCCGGCTGCCCCAAAACGTGGTGGCCGCCAAAGTGAGGCTATCCATCACCGGCTCCGCCACCTGCATCGCCTTAAGTGATTTTGGTTTGTTCAAAGAACCTGCACACCTGGTGGCCCCCCTGATCAGCCGGGATAAAAACGGTATGGTCAGCATAAGCGCCAGCGCTCCGGTCAGCAGTATCCGGTATACCTTGGACGGAACGACGCCCGACTTGAAATCCCCTATCTATAACGGACCTTTCTTATTGGCCATGGGAGGCACCGTGAAAGCCCGCTGTTTTGAAGCGGATAACCAGGCCAGCGAAGTGACCGCCCGGGCATTGGGCCTGTCGAAGACAGGCTGGCGGGTGCTCGACCCGGCGCCCGCAAACCCGGGATCGGCTGGTAAGGAGGGATCGACGGCGCACAACGCTATCGACGAAGATCCGACAACACTATGGAGTACGCTGCAAAAAGACAGCTCGGCTATGGGACAATTCCCGCAGGATATCTCTATCGATATGGGTAAGCCACAAATGATAAAGGCTTTCACCTATCTGCCACGGCAGGATAAAAAGACGGAAGGTATTGCCGACCGCTATATCTTTTACAGCAGCAGTGATGGAGTAACCTGGGAAAAGATTGCCGAAGGGGAGTTTGCGAATATCAGGTCCAACCCCCTTGAACAGCTGGTGCCCCTCCCCCATCCGGTAAGCAGCCAATATTTCAAATTCTCCATTGTACACGTCGTGAGCGGGAATGGGGTAGCCGTGGCCGAAGTGGGAGTGAAGGTGCAATAGAGGATTCCCCAAAAGGCGCCCGGTGAAGTTTGCTCCAATCTTAGTATTTTTAGGGGTATATGAGAAAACTGCTACTACTTCTTTTGCTGCCCTTTTATTTGCAGGCGCAGAACATTCCTATTTCCGCTTTCAAGAGCTACCCTTTTCCTACACAGTTGACCGCCGCGGCAAAAGGTTCCAGGATAGCCTGGGCATTGGATGAGCAAGGCCGCCGAAATGTGTATGTAGCAGAAGGGCCGGACTATAAACCAAGGAAACTGACCCACTATCCGAAAGATGATGGCCAGGAGATCACCAGTCTTTCTTTTTCTGACGATGGTAAATGGCTCGTGTTTGTCCGGGGCGGCGAACATAGCGGCAACTGGGATACCGATCTGCCTACGGACCCTGGGTTCGAGCTGGAGCCCTTTAAGGTCCAGGTCGCCAGCATCCCGTTTGACGGAGGAGAACCGAAATATTTATCAGAAGGGGATGACCCCGTTATCTCTCCAACCGGAAAATGGGTTGCCTTTATTAAAGGGGGGCAGGTATGGTCGGCACCCGTGGATGGATCGGCCGCTGCCAAACGTTTATTCACGGCCAGAGGTACGATGGGGTCATTGGAGTGGGCGCCTGACGGGTCTTCCCTGCTGTTTGCATCCGCCCGGGGTGATCATTCGGCCATTGGCATCTATACCGATTCTGTCTCTCCGCTTAAATGGATTGCGCCTTCCTTCAGCTGGGATAATTCTCCGCATTGGTCCCCGAATGGCGACAAGATCGTCTTTATAAGAAGAGCAGGATCCGGAGGCGCGCCGGATTCCCTGCTGGTTAAAAAGATCCTGCCCTGGAGCATCTGTATTGCGGATATCGCTACCGATGAGGTAACTCTTTTATGGAAAGCGCCCTATACCCTGCGTGGTTCCGTGCCTACCACGGATGGCGGCGCCAACCTGCATTGGGCGGCCGGGGACAAGATCATCTTTTTATCCTACCAGGACGGCTGGCCGCATCTATATGCTATCCCCGCAGGGGGCGGAAAGGAAAAATTGCTCACGCCGGGCAATTTTATGTGCGAGCATATTAAGGTAAGCGCCGATAAAAGGCAATTGATCTTCAGCGCCAATACGGGGAGTGACAAATGGGATATCGACCGGAGACATATAGCTAAGGTGAATATTGATGCCGCCAACATGCAGGCGCTCACATCCGGCACCGGCCTGGAATGGGCTCCCATTCTGACAGAGGATGGAAATACGGTGGCCTTCATCAGTGCAACAGCACAGCAATGTCCGACACCAGCTATCCTGAAATTGAACGGCGACTCTAAAATGCAGCTGATAGGAGCCAGCCTGATTCCCGCCGAACTTCCACAGCAAAAACTGATAACGCCCAAACAAGTGATCTTTCCCTCTGCAGACGGGCTTAGCATTCATGCCGATCTTTTTCTGCCGGAAGGGGGCGTGTCTAAGAAGCCGGCTATCGTTTACGTACATGGCGGGCCTCCCCGGCAAATGTTATTAGGCTGGAACTATTCCGACTATTATTCCAACGCCTATGCCTCTAATCAATACCTGGCCAGCCTCGGTTTCGTCGTATTAGCAGTGAATTATCGACTGGGAATCGGCTATGGCTATGATTTCCATCAGCCGCCGCATGCCGGTATCTGGGGCGCTGCCGAATACCAGGACATCAAAGCGGCCGGTGAATGGCTGCAAAAACAGGATTTTGTGGACGCAAAAAGAGTCGGTATTTATGGCGGTTCCTATGGCGGCTATTTAACGGCGATAGCGTTGGCCAGAGATTCGAAGATCTTTGCGGCCGGGGTAGATATCCATGGCGTACACGATTGGGTCACCAATTCATCGCTCCTCAATACGTTCAGCGGCAGGTATGACAAAGCGCCCGATTATGATCAGGCCGTGAAGACAGCCTGGCTTTCTTCACCGGTATCTTCTATCGATACCTGGACTTCACCGGTATTGATCATTCATGCGGATGATGACAGGAATGTACATTTCGCCCAAAGCATTGACCTGATCAACCGGCTGGAAAAGAAGGGTGTGCCCGTCGAGACCCTGATGATCGTGGATGACACCCACCACCTGATGCGTTGGGCAAATGCCGTAAAAGTCTATGGCGCCGTCGCTGATTTTTTCGTGCGGAAATTTAAATAGGAGTCGGATAATCTTCAATCTTTAAGTTAATGGCAAACTGCTCCAGGACGCGGTCTACGTGAAGGCCGGAGAAGCCTATTGGAATGAATGCCATCTCCCTTGCCGCCCAAAAAATAAAGGGTCTTCCCATCCATGGAGAAGGTAGGGGCATAATAGTGCTCGTTTAAAATAAAGGGGCCCTTCCATTTACCGCCTTCATATTTAAAGGTTCTTATTTTTCCATTTTTACTGTCGTACCAGGTGTTATTGGTCGGATAATAAAATTCCTCTCCGTCGTCCGAAAAAGCCACGCGGTCGAGTGCAAAAGTGTCCTTTTTCGCCAGCAGGTCCCGGGCGAACAATCGGGGTGTATCCGATGGCGGTCTTTGGCCCAGGCAGGCGTTAGGGCTGTTCCAAAAGTCAGGCTGTGCTTTTACTGAAAGGACGCCCAACAGGCACAAGAGCAATGGTAGATAAATTATACTACCCAGCCTTCACCTTAAAATAATTTTGGCTACCTAAAATAAACCCTTATTTCGCATAAGTATTTACACTTAATCCCGAAGACGAATTCTACCTTTTTGTGGCCTTCCCAGCCTGCCTGTACCTGTGAGCATACCCAGCTCGTATTCGCTGGAATGATCCCTCCATCTATAATGGAGGTCATCCCGTATTTTAATCATTAAAATCTTTTATTTATTATGGCATTCGATCTCCTCCATTCGGTGAAGGGTCTTTTCACCAGTGACCTGATCAGCAAAGCGGCTTCTTCACTTGGTGAAAGTGAAGCAGGCATCTCCAAAGCTATGTCCGGTATTATACCATCGGTACTGGGCAGTATCATTTCCAAAGCTACCTCCGATATTGACGGGGCCAGCAATATTCTGAATCTGGCTAAAGGAGTAGCCGGATCGGGATTACTGAGTAACCTGGGAAATATGTTTGGAGAAAGTGGAAGCGCCAATTTAGTCTCCAATGGCGTTGATATGGCCAAATGGCTGCTGGGCAATAAAATGGGCCGCATCACCGGTATGATTTCCAGCTTTGCGGGTATCAGGGAATTTTCCATTCCTTCCCTGATGGCTATGACGGCGCCGGCGGCATTAGGCATTTTAGGTAAACAGGTAATAGAAAATGATCTGACTCCCAGCAGTCTGTCCAATATGCTTTCCAGTCAGAAGGCGTCCATGGCAGCCGCATTACCGGCAGGCTTGAGCTCCCTGGCAGGCTTAACAGGTCTGAGCCCGGAGGGAAGCATGGTCCTCTCTCTGACAGACAGCGTTAAACAGACCACCAACTCCATTCCCCCCGTGGCTGTCTATGCGGAAAAGCAGGCAGATGACAGCAGGCGTTGGAGCTTACCTATAGTATTCGCCGGAGTGATCATAGCCCTGGTATGGTTATTTGTAAAAGGGTGCGATAAAGAGGTGGCCACTAACGTCCCCGGGACCGATACAACTTCCGGTAACAGCCCGATGCCGGTCAGCGCAGAGCCTGTATCTATCAAAGTGCAACTCCCTGATGGAATCGAATTGGATGCCTATAAGGGAGGTATCGAGGACCAACTGGTAACTTATTTGAATTCTACCGATCCGGCAGACAGCATCAGCAATAGTCGCTGGTTCGATTTCGATAACCTGAATTTTAAAACCGGGAGTGCAGAGCTCACTGCCGAAAGTATGAAGCAGGCGCAGAATATCGCCGCTATCCTGAAAGCCTACCCGAAAGTAAGCATTAAAATAGGCGGTTATGCCGATAAAACCGGCAAGGAAGAGGAAAATATGAAGTTGTCACAGCAGCGTGCCGAGTCGGTCCTGGATGCATTGAAGAAAACGGGGGCTGCGGGCACCCGGTTAGCCGGAGCAAAAGGATACGGTTCCCAATTCGCCAAAGCGGCTATGGACGCACCTGATGAAGAAAGGCGGCTGGACAGAAGGATTTCCATAAGCGTACGGAGTAAATAAGGCTGATTTTTCCTTACTTTTAGTGAAAACCCAACTGCATGAGAATTGTTCCTTTCGCCCTTCTGTTGCTGTTGATCATAACCACCGGACAGGCCCAGCCAATGAATGCCACCGCCATCGACAGCCTGGTGGCGAGGACTCTCCGGACCTTCGAAGTGCCCGGCATAGCAGTCTGCATCATTAAGGACGGTAAGGTCATCCATTCCAAAGGGTATGGGGTAAGATCGCTGGATACCCGGCAACCCATGGATGAGCAGACCCTTTTCGGCATCGCTTCCAACAGCAAGGCTTTCACTACGGCCGCCCTTGGTATGCTGGTCGATGAAGGGAAACTGGCCTGGGACGACAAAGTGAGGAAATTTATCCCTGAATTCAGGCTTTTCGATCCCTACGTCACCGAGGAGTTTACGGTCAGAGACCTGTTGTGCCACCGAAGCGGGTTGGGGCTTGGGGCCGGCGATCTGATGTTCTTCCCTGATTCCAGCGATTTCACCATTCCTGATATCCTTCATAACCTGCCATTCCTCAAGCCCGTGACAAGTTTCCGGTCGCAATATGCCTACGACAATAACCTCTATATCGTGGCGGGTGAGGTCGTCGCCAGGGTAAGCGGCATGAGTTGGGAGGACTTCATTGAGAATAAGATCCTGCGTCCCCTGGGTATGACCCATAGTGCGGCCAGCTACGACCGGCTGCGCGATTCTGCTGATGTGATCGACGGCCATGCGCGGGTGGAAGGTAAGGTGCAGGTCATCGCCAGGAGCCGGTCGAAGGTGGATCATGCAGCCGGCGGGATTTATTCCAGCATCGCCGATCTCAGCAAATGGGTGCAACTGCACCTGGCAGATGGCAAATATGGCGATGGTCAGCAGCTCTTCTCCGCGAACGTGCTCCGCGAGCGGTGGTCCCCGCAGACCATCATCCCGCTTGGCGGCCCCGGCCCCTACAATACGCATTTCCAGGCCTACGGGTTGGGCTTTGGTATCTCCGATGTCAAAGGATATAAGCAGGTGAGCCACACCGGCGGCCTCGAAGGCATGGTCACACAGATCACGATGATCCCCGAGCTGCAGCTGGGTATCATTGTGCTGACCAACCAGGAAGAGGGTGCGGCTTTTACAGCCATCACCAACCAGATAAAGGACGCCTACCTGGGCATCACCGGTACCGACCGGGTCACCGAGTACGCAGCCCGGCGTAAAGCTCAGCTGAATGAAGAGAAGAAACTCACGGATTCAATAGGCAGGGAGGTAACGCTGTTCCGGACCCGTCCTGCCACACCGGCGGATCTTTCCAAATACACCGGCACCTACAGGGATGCATGGCTCGGGGACGTGGTCATCTCGGTCAGGAACGGCAAACCCTGGTTCGACTCCAAAAGATCACCCAAGCTGACGGGAGAACTCCTGCCCTATAAAGGCAATAGCTTCATCGTAAAATGGCGGGACCGGAGCATGAATGCCGACGCCTATGTGCTCTTCAGCCTTGACGAGCGGGGGTCGGCGACCGGTATCCGGATGAAACCGGTCTCGCCGTTGACGGATTTCAGCTATGACTTCCAGGACCTGGATTTTCACCGGCAATAAGATATGGAGAGCTGATCGAACCTAAAACAACCATATGCAGAAAAGCAACGATACGCACGCAACCCGGCACCCGCAGAGAATTTTTTTTCCACTGCTCCTAATGACGGCGTTAACAGGCGGATGGACCGCTAACGCCCAGCCCTACAGGAAGTTGCACGACAAGGCCATCGTCGTAGACACGCATAACGATGTGCTGACTACAGCGACCCTCAAAGGGATGGACATCGGCACGAACCTGACCGGCAAAACCCATTCCGACCTGGAGCGGTTTCGGAAAGGAGGGGTGGACGTGCAGGTCTTTTCCATATTTTGCGACGACCATTATGGCGTGGGCAGCGCCTACCGTGAAGCCAATCGCGAGATAGACAGCCTGTATGCCATTGCCGGACGCAACCGGGATAAGATGGAGATCGTCACCGATGCAGCCGGACTGGAGCAAGCGGTGAAACATCATAAACTGGCGGCCATGATGGGCGTTGAGGGCGGCCATATGATCGAAGACAGTATGGCATACCTGGATAGCTTCTACCGGCGGGGTGTACGGTACATGACTCTTACCTGGAATAACAGCACCCCCTGGGCTACTTCAGCACGGGACGAAACGTCCAAAGCTTTTACGGTCACGCCTTATGGGCTGACCGATCGCGGTAGGGCTATTGTCAGGCGAATGAACGAGTTGGGCATGCTGGTCGATCTTTCGCATGTTGGCGAGCAGACATTCTGGGACGCCATCCATACCGTCGACAAGCCGGTGATCTGCAGCCATAGCAGTGCGTATGCACTGTGCCCGGTATTCCGTAACCTTACCGACGAGCAGATCAAGGCCATTGGGATCAACGGGGGTGTCATCCAGGTTAATTTCTATTCCGGCTTCCTGGACAGCAACTATGTGCCGCGAATGGGACGGTTCCTGTTGCGGCATAAGCCGGAAATGGATTCTATGGTCGCCGCGAAGGCGCCAGACTATGCGGTCAATGAATACCTGGCGAAGAAATATCCGCAGGAAGCGGATTCCCTGCGGGCGCCCCTCTCGCTGCTGATCGATCATATCGACCATATCGTCAGGCTGATCGGACCGGATCATGTGGGGCTGGGCTCGGATTTCGACGGCATCGAGTCTCCGCCGCAGCAGCTTGACGATGTTACGACCTATCCGCTGATCACCCGGGAGTTGCTCAGGCGAGGGTACAAAGAAAGGGATATCATAAACATATTGGGTGGTAATTTTATCCGGGTACTGAAGGACAATGAGGCTCCGCGGGACTAGTAACAGAACTTCCCCGGCGTGCCCGATGAAGGCAGATAAAACAGGCGATAAAGCCGGTATACATAAACGTATTGGCAACGATGCTATACAGCAGGTAGAACTGATAGGAAAATTTAACTATATGATCCGATACGGCATTTATCAGCGTGTATATGCTGCAATAAAAGAGCATGCCGCACGCCAACCAGAAGAGAGGCTGACGGCCCGGGGGTGTATCCGACTTATTCAGAAGAACGTCAACCAAAAAAGAACAAGCGGCTAGTAGTTCTGAAAAAAGGTAAAAAAGGCCGGCAATATCGTTAAATCTATAAAAGGCCGGATGCAGACAATAAGCGATTCCAATGCTTATCGGCAGGAAACCCAGCAAAATGGCATTCAGGCGTTTAATAGCGGGATGTACCGATGCCCTGTACAATATATATATTATGAAGCCGCATTCCACAGGGGCAAAAAAAGTATACAACCAGCGATTGTAGATCCGATGAACTATATATAGAGTCACTGCCGTCTCTACCAATAAAGTCAGGCCGGACAATATGACCAGCAACTTATGTTCCAGGGGCCAGCTTTTCCGGACAAGCAGGCAGCCAATAAGAAGACAGGATAATAAGAGTGTTTCGTAGTAAAATAAAAATACAATATAGAATAGCGGCATAGGTCAGGCTTTTTATGGAAAATAGGGCTGGTATTGTAAGATACTCGTCAAAAATTAATTAAAGCAATAATTTTGGACAATATATCCCGAAGGGTTTCCCGTGCGCAGGACGCCCGCCCAACCTACTGGCTCACTCGCTTTCTCATTCTTCGCCTGCTGGGAGCGATCTATGCGGTAGCCTTTCTCGCGGCGATCAATCAGATCGTTCCCCTGATCGGCGCGAATGGTCTCCTTCCTGTCGGGATGTTTCTGAAGCGCGTCGGCGACGCGCTCGGATCGCCTGGCGCCGGCTTCGTGCGCCTGCCATCGCTTTTTTGGTTCGCCCATTCCGACGCGGCCCTCCTGACTGCGGCGTGGATCGGATTCGCGCTTTCCTGCGTCGTGGTGGCAGGCTTCGCGAATGCGCTGCTGCTCGCCGTTCTCTGGTTTCTTTACATGTCCTTCGCTAACGTCGGGCAGGACTGGTATGGATACGGATGGGAGATCCAGCTTCTCGAAACCGGATTTCTCGCGATCTTCCTCTGCCCCCTGCTCGACCTGCGCCCGTTTCCCAGGCGCGCACCACCGATGCCGATCATCGGACTATTCCGCTGGCTCATCTTCCGCATCATGCTTGGCGCCGGGCTGATCAAGATTCGAGGCGATGATGTGTGGCGCAATGGGACCGCACTCTACTACCATTTCGAGACCCAGCCCCTGCCCGGTCCGCTGAGCCGGTGGTTCCATTTTCTGCCCCGCGCGGTTTTGAAATTTGGGGTCTGGTATAATTTCCTGGCCGAGCTCGTCGCGCCATGGTTCGTCTTCTGGCCACGTCTCGCGCGTCACATAGCGGGATCCGTGATCGTGATTTTACAGATCATCCTCGTTCTCAGTGGCAACCTCTCGTTTCTCAATTGGCTGACTATCGTTCCCGCGCTGGCATGTTTCGACGACGACTTCTGGTCGAAGCTTCTTCCCCGCCCGCTGGTCCGCCGGGCGGAAGCCGCCAGCGCCCGCGTCGAGCCATCTCGTCCCATGCTGGCCACCGCCTGGACCGTCGCTGTTGTCATCGCACTCCTCAGTATCCGGCCTGCGCTCAACATGCTGTCTCCCCGACAGATCATGAACACCTCGTTCGATCCCCTCAATCTCGTAAACACCTATGGTGCCTTCGGATCGGTGGGACGCGAGCGTTTGAACGTAGTATTCGAAGGAACGATGGATGAGGTACCCGACGACAAGGCGAACTGGAAAGCCTATCACTACAAAGGCCTACCCGTCGCCCTGGATAAACAACCGCCGCAGATTGCCCCCTACCAGCTGCGTTTGGACTGGCAAATGTGGTTCGCTGCCATGTCCTCACCCGAGGAATACCCATGGACGTTAAACCTCGTCTCGAAACTCCTTCACAACGATCCCGGCGCGGTCAGTCTGTTCGCCGACAATCCCTTCCCCGACAAGCCCCCGCACTATATCCGGGCGGTCCTATATCGCTATAGCTTTGCACAGCCGGGGAATCCCGACGGCCTCTGGTGGAATCGAGTGCGGGTTGGCGACGTCTGGCTTCCCGCCATGTCCGCCGACGATCCGCGCCTGATCGGATTCCTTAATCCAGCCAGAAATTGATCGTTCATTTGAGGATAACCGAAAAAAATGCCTGTTTATACCATGGTCGCCAATTTGGGTAACCTGGCCTACTATTTCATGACCAGGCAACTCCGCAAATCATTCCAGCGGCGGCTCGATATACTCCTCCCTCCTTG
>JGI25616J43925_10000017_pt1 | contig 50375 bp, 48 predicted proteins | sample GraSoi2013_100cm_FD_43925 | JGI IMG/M metagenome (IMG submission 43925) | reverse complement strand
GAATATTTGCAGCGTGTTAAAGTGGAAGTTGCAAAAAGCACTTTAGAAAAAGGCAGGAAAAATATTTTTGAGATTATGGATGAAGTCGGGTATAGAGATGACAGGGCATTCAGAGAGGTTTTTAAAAAAATAACCGGCTTATCTCCTTTAGATTACCGGGCGAAGTATAATAAGGAAGCCGTTTTGGTATAGCCTTATTGAGCTCAGCTCTGCAATAATGAACCGGCCGGCCTTAGCGAGCTTTTAATCTTATTTACATAGTTATCTTAACACGGTTTACACAGTTAACTTAACATTCTCTATTCCTGTGAACATTGCCCCACTTACAGTCATAGATATTCACCAGCAAACAAAAAAAGTTATTGGCCATTCTAACTCGTCCTTCTTTAGAAAAAAGTCCCTTAACAGGGACTTTTTTGAAGAATTTTAGGCGTTACCTGCGGCAGCATGAAATTTCTCTTCATCTGTGGTCATTGGCTTGTCAGTGCTGTTCGGCTGGCCTTTTCCTGTGGCTATCAAACTCAATAAACTTTCACCTATATAATGATTCCAGCCATTTGCACAAACATCAAAACATTCATACTCGGGAACCAAACCTAAGTGAGTGAAAACGACTTGTGTTTTGTCTTCCTTTTCAGAGATTTCAAAAATAATTTTTGTGTCTATCCATTCGGTTTTGTCGAATCCATCTTCGCTGGGTAAAGGATGGGAAGGATCATCGAAAATCCCAGGTTTAAAATAGTTGTCCATCACATGCCAAACGACTTTTTTGTCGGGGATGACTTCTATTAATTTCACCCTGCAACGATGAATGTCTTCGAAATGGTAGTTAAACACATCATTGAGCTTGTCTGTAGGGCCTTCAATTTCTTCCGACCACCATCCGCGAACATTGTTGATGGCATTGAAAGTTTCTTTAGGAGTTTGGTCTACCAATATGGTAGTGGTAAAATCTGATGTAGTCATTTTGTTGCTTTTTTTTAGTTGGATAATTTGTTATTTAATAAGGTTTCTAATTTTTTCAGCTTCGATATCCAGAACTCGTCAAAGTAAAAGATCCAGGCCTGCAGTTCTTCGAAGCCATCCTTTTTCAGCGTACAATGGCGTTCCCGGCCAATGTTCTGAATAGAGATAAATCCTGCAATATGTCCGAGTTTAACAAACTTTGACGTCAGCAAACTTCCCTGTTCGCCTGACCGTATGATCTCAATGTTCATAACGGTTTTAATGCTTCTGTAATTCTTCCTTAGCGTTCGGCTGGCCCTTACCCGTTGTAATCAGATCCTTCAGGCTATTTGTTATATAAAAAATCCAGGCTTTAAAGCAGAGATCATAACATTCAAAGCCTGGTACCAGTCCAATGTGCGTAAAATGTACCTGTGTTTTGCCGTCCTGCTTAGTTATCTCAAAACTTATTCTGGTGTCTTTCCATTCCGTTTGGTCGGCAGTAAAATGGAAATAATTATCCAGCACCAGCCATTCCATTTTTTGGTTGGCAACAACCTCTATTAGCTTGACGGTGCAGTGGTGCTGATCTTTTACTGAATAGAAAAACACATCGTTGAGGTTTTCGGTGTTTCCCTCTATGTTCTCCGACCACCATCCGCGAGCATTTTTTATAGCTTCGAACACTTCATTTGGCGTCTGTTCTACCAAAAAGGTAGTGATAAAATCTTTTGTTGTCATTTTTTGATTTTTAGCTGAGTAATTTGTTATTTAATAGATTTTCTAATTTTTTCATTTTCGATGTCCAGAAACCGTCAAAGTGAGAGAGCCAGGCCCGCAATTCTTCAAAACCATCCTTTTTCAGCGTACAATGGCGTTCCCGGCCAATGTCCCGGATAGAAATAAAGCCCGCGGTATATAATATTTTGACGTGCTTTGAAACGGCGGGGCGGCTCATATCAAAATTATCTGCCAGGCTGTTGATGGTCATGCTATCTGTAGATAGCAGCATCAGCATCTTTCTCCTGCTGGGGTCACCAATGACCTGGAATGCGTCAAGCGTTGGTATCGCCATGTTGTACAGCGTTTAAAAGTTTGTCGATGTTTTGGAGTTTCTCCACCCAGCCATGCAGCAGGCCATTGTAAAAATCCAGGTTTTCTTTTTTCGCGAAACCGCTGTGCTCTAAGAATACCTCCGTGCCTTTGTCCTTTGGTTCCAGTTTCCATATCACTACCGAATCAAGTGTGATCTTGCCCTCGCCCGGGCGCTCTTCCATGAATAAGAAAGCTTTTTAAAGGGAACGACCGCTAATACCTTGCAGAAGAAGATGCCGTCGAAATCCAGGCTGGGTATTGGGCCTGTCCTGAATTGAAAGTCGAACCCTACGATGGGCTGAAAATCGTTTTTCATAAGCCATTGCGCCATCAGTTCATATTTTGTCAGGTATTACCAACTATGTTTACAATTGAACTAAAACATTGGCTCGAATGATTGTTCTGTTATAACCTCTTTAAGGAGATTTTCTAATCGATTGTAGGTTGCCTTGTATAAAAAAACAGCCATACTGATCCTCCGCACCCCACATTCCGACAAAGTTTTTATAGATGAAAGTTTAGGCGTACCAACTACATTTAACGGAAGTGTAGTAGATAACGCAATCTCTTTAATAGTTGCGGTGTCTGAAACAGCAGTAACAAATAGTCCATCGGCACCCACATTCTGATATAATTTTGCTCTTTTTATAGTTGTTTCAAGGGGTGACTCAACTTTTTGTAAAAAGCCATCTGTCCTTGCATTTATAAAAAGTTTTTGGTTGGTTTTTTCAAAATGGTTTTTAATGCTGTTCAGTTTCTTTAAATAAATTTCTTCGCCCTGGGCATCTTCCAAATTAATGCCTGCTACTCCTATATCGACAAGCTTTTGGATATTTTCAATTAATTCGTTTAGATTATTCGTATATCCTTTTTCCAAATCAACTGATAAAGGAATATTTGTACTGGCTTTTATTCTTTGCACCATATAAAGTAGTTCGTTAAATGGCATCTTTTCACCATCTTCATAACCTAATGAATTTGAAATGGCTCCACTTGATGTAGCGATGGCTTCATACCCATTCTGTTCTATCATCTGTGCACTTTTTACATTCCATGCGTTTGCAATTATCAACGGCTTTTTCTGCTGATGTAACTGATAAAATGTTTCGTAATTACTCATAATTGTCTATTAAATGTTGATTGCTTTTATTAAAATGTCCCAGGGTTTATTTCTTTAAAATGCAGTACTTTTTTTAAAAAATTACCGTTTTTCAATTATTGATTCTGTAAAATTGTTCTATTATGCTTAATCAGCAATCACTCCAAGGCTCATGTTGACAATGGTGCCGGTCATAACACTCGCACGGTCGCAAGCCATAAACGTGGCGACCTCTGCCATTTCCTGCAACGAAGGCAAGCGTTTCCGGTGAGTCTGCCGTTCAATCATATCATGAAACTGCTCTCGGGTAATGCCGTTAGCTTTAGCATGAAGGCTATATACTTCTTTTATAGTGTCGCTATCTGGCATCCCCTGCGGGCGCAGGCCTACCGCCCTAACACCGTGAGGGCCAAGCTCGGCAGACAGGTTCCTGATCAGTGCCTCATCGGCTGCCATCGCTACCGCTACACCGCCCATGTTTGGGATGGCTACACGGGAAGGACTTGAGGTAACCGTCATCAGTACGCCGGAACCCTTTGCAGCCATATGCCGCCCTGCAAGGCGCGCAGTTAAAAAATTAGATTGCACATGTGATAAAAGGGGGGCCATAAACTGGCTGACATCAAGATCGACGAGTGGAACNCCCTGCAGGGTAGTGTTACGCAGGCCAACCGCGTTGAAGGAGATATCAATGTTTCCGGCTTTCGCTATTACGCTGTTTAGGTGATCGTTTACCGCCTGCTCATCGAGCGCATTAACTTCTGCGGCTTCGGCAAATCCACCGGCTGCATTAATCTTTTCGGCTACTAAATCAACTTTTGCTTTGGTGCGCCCGGTTAAGAAAACCTTTGCGCCTTCGCGGGCAAAAGTTTCGGCGATCGTGCTGCCAACAGCTCCACCGGCCCCGTAAATAATTGCAATTTTGTTCGCTAATAACATCGTTTTCATTTTTATTAATGTTTACTATTGAATATGAACAAGGCAAAATTATCGCCTAAATTCCGTATCTCATGGCTGTGAAATAGACAATCTACGGTGTTGATTTGGACAAATTGTTGTTGTAACTTTGTCCGAAAAGAAATTCAATGAAGCAAGTGACCGTTCTCGTTCCGATAGGTTACTATATCAATGCGAGAATTCCACACATCTGATTTTGGATCAGTAATAAATGAGGAGGAAGCAATTCCTGCAACTTGCGCATCCTATAGTATTGAGCCACCTTATCTTCGCAAAAGTCTATTTCAAAATCCCTTTCATCACCGGCTCCAGCATTTCTGCCCAGATCGCATATTCCTTACCGGAAAAATGCAAGCCATCCGATGCGATGAGCGATCCATCCGCCGCCGCCTTGCGGCTTTCCGCCGTGATATCCAGGTAATGGACCTGGTAATCCAGGGATAGTTTAGAATTGATGGCATTGAAGGAATCTATCTGTGCAGCAATCAAGGCTGTATTATGTCCATGGGCAAAGGGGGTTACCGAATAGTCGGGAATGGACAATACGATCACATGCGAAGCCTGATTTCCTGCCAGCGAGATGGATTGCTGCAGCAAGCTGGAGAACTGATCGCGGTATTCGGATTGGCTGCGCCCCTGGTATTGATTGTTGACGCCAATTAATAGGGTGACAAGGCTATAGGGATGAGCAGGCCGGGCCGTAGAAAGGGTTGGCGGAGCAATGGCAAGGGCATTCAGGAGATCGGCCGTGGTCCAGCCCGTGGTAGCTATAATCTCAGGAGATTGGCAATCCAGGTGAGCTGACTTCAGTAATTTAACTGCCTGCGCCGGGTAACGGTCCGGTATGTCAACGGACTGCCCGATCGTATAGGAATCACCCAGGGCGAGATAGCTGAGGTCCGTGGTATCTGTTACCGTACCTGCCGGGGTAGCTGGCAGAGAAGGATCGGGAGGCGGCGTCATCGCCGCGGTTAGCCTGTTGCTATCCTTCATACAGGCGGCCCCGGGCGTCATGATGCCCCAAAAGCTTATGCACAAGCAGACCAAGGGTCTGCTGGGCGAAGCCCAATTATTTATAGTTTTACGCCCCGGGGTTATTTTTCCGAAAACCCCGAGGGCGTATCTAATCAGTCCTATTATCTTAACCTTAAACAAGTCGAGGGGTGTTATACCCTATATACGGAACAAGGGGGGGTGCAGATTCCAAAATAGAGGATTACCGGAAAACAAACGTATCCCGGAAAACAAAGCGGCCCGGAAGACTCCGGGCCGTTTTGTTATATTCTGTAATTTTTCCTTCCCCTTTAGGGGTTGGAGGTTTAGTAGTCCATTCCACCCATTCCAGGTGCGCCACCGGGATGAGCATGACCTTCTTCTTTCTTAGGTTTGTCAGCGATCACACATTCGGTGGTCAGCAACATACCGGCGATAGAAGCGGCATTCTCCAGTGCGATGCGGGTAACCTTTGTAGGATCGATGACACCGGCTTTCAGGAGATTTTCATAAACTTCTGTCCGGGCATTGAAACCATAATCGGCTTTGCCTTCTTTCACTTTCTGTACTACGATGCTACCTTCGATACCACTGTTCACCACGATCTGGCGCAGGGGCTCTTCGATAGCACGTTTAACGATAGCGATACCGGTGGTCTCGTCTTCATTAGCGCCTTTCAGCTTTTCCAATGATTCGATAGCACGGATATAAGCTACACCACCGCCGGGAACGATGCCTTCTTCAACGGCAGCGCGGGTTGCGTGTAAGGCATCGTCAACACGATCCTTCTTTTCTTTCATTTCAATTTCAGTCGCAGCACCAATGTACAATACGGCTACTCCACCAGCCAATTTGGCCAGGCGTTCCTGTAATTTTTCCTTATCGTAGTCAGAAGTCGTGTTCTCCATCTGAGCTTTAATCTGATTAACACGCTCAACGATCACAGCTTTCTTGCCTTTACCACCAACTATGGTTGTGTTATCTTTATCGATAGTCACGGAAGATGCCTGTCCCAGTGATTTCAAATCTGCGCCTTCTAATTTGTGGCCCAGTTCTTCACTGATAACGATTCCTTCTGTAAGGATTGCGATATCGGTCAGCATTTCCTTTCTTCTGTCGCCAAATCCGGGAGCTTTTACAGCAGCTACCTTGATGGTGCCCCGTAATTTGTTTACCACGAGGGTAGCCAATGCTTCGCCTTCGAGGTCTTCAGCGATGATGAGTAAAGGACGGCCGCTCTGTGCAACCTTTTCCAGAATATGCAGGATATCCTTCATAGCGGAGATCTTCTTATCGTAGATCAGGATATAAGGATTCTCCAGTTCCGCTTGCATTTTTTCGCTGTTGGTAACGAAATAAGGAGAGATATAACCGCGATCGAATTGCATACCTTCTACTACGTCAACGGTAGTATCGGTTCCTTTGGCTTCTTCTACGGTGATAACGCCTTCTTTGCCTACTTTAGCGAAAGCCTGTGCGATGAGCTTGCCGATGGTGTTGTCATTGTTGGCAGAGATAGAAGCAACCTGTTCGATCTTCCTGGTATCGTTGCCAATCGTCTGGGACTGAGCACTAAGGTTTTCTACTACTTTTGCGACAGCTTTGTCGATACCGCGTTTCAGATCCATGGGATTTGCGCCGGCAGCTACGTTCTTCAGTCCTTCGCTGATGATAGATTGAGCCAGTACCGTGGCAGTAGTCGTTCCGTCGCCGGCGATATCAGCCGTCTTGGAAGCAACTTCTTTCACCATCTGGGCGCCCATATTCTCGATAGGATCTTCCAGTTCAATTTCTTTTGCTACCGTAACACCATCCTTGGTGATAGAAGGAGCTCCGAATTTCTTTTCCAATACTACATTGCGTCCTTTAGGTCCGAGTGTCACTTTAACGGCATTTGCCAGTATATCGACACCCTTTTTCATTCTATTACGGGCTTCGATATCGAAGAAAATTTGTTTTGCCATAATTATTTAATTTACCTCCTGCCTCTCCCCTTTCGGGGCCTGGTAGGAAAAAGTTAGAAATGAATACTTTTTAAGTAGTCAGCGATGAGTTATACAATTGCTAAAATGTCAGATTCTCTCATGATCAGGAAATCGTTCCCTTCGATCTGGATCTCCGTACCGGCATATTTACCATATAATACAGTGTCTCCGATCTTTACAGTTACCGGCTCGTCTTTCTTACCGGGACCAGCGGCTACTACCGTACCACGTTGTGGTTTTTCCTTTGCAGTATCAGGGATGATGATGCCACCGGCAGTTTTTTCTTCAGCAGGAGCAGGCTTCACAATTACCCTGTCAGCTAGCGGGGTAACGTTTAACTTTTTGGCCATAGTTTTATCGATTTTTGTTTTAATTGAAAATTTTCTAACCCTACGCAATCGCAGGCTTGCAAAGGTAAACGAATTTCATACCAAACCTTAAAGCAGAGTCATTTTTACAGTTTTGATAAAATATGCCCCACTCTCTCCTTGCTGTAATGTCAATTTTTCAGCTATCAACAGGCTGTTTGTCAGGGAGGCAGGAGGTTGGTTGTCCTGATTTGTCAGGTGCAGGGGGAGCTTCCTGCCGGCCTTTGGGCGGCCGGAGGTGACCGGGCGCATGAGGTAATGAAGGTTGGTTAAAGGGCCGGGAGAGGTCGGGAGGAAGGCGTGAAGGGGTTTGACCGGATGGAAAGAGGAAGCCGGGCGGATGTTGCCAGGACGCGGGCATCGTCTATAACAAGTTAAGGGGCTTCTATCCCCTTAACTAACTAATAATCAACAATTTAATTTACATCTGCACGACCTGTGACTCTACGGAGTAGATCACGGTTCCTACCTGTCCGATCAGTTGGTCGGACAAGCCGTTCTTTTTAGCGGCTTTCACCACATCCGCAACGAAGGCATCGAAATCGTCTTTGGCTGCCTTCCCGTTCATGCGGGGATTGGTGGCAGGGTTATGTGCATCACTCATGCTTTTGCCGGTATAGCTGTAATCTTTGGCGCCGGTGGCCACACAAAAGAAATCCGTCAGGTTCTTGCTCAATGCGGAAAAACCGCTGGTGTTGCCGGCCGTCACTTCCGCCAGCAGAACTTTAAAGAACCCATTGATAGCGGTGTCGCCGGCAATGACAAAAATGGCGCTATCAACTACGGAGCGGAGGCCCAGACGTCCTTTCTCGATCATGGCGCCGGGGTTAGCCGGGTCGGCAACCATGGCCGTTCCACCCAGGGAATCATAAAGGGTCATCGTGGCAGGGGTGCTTTTGCTCTTGCTGCAGGAAGGCAGGATTGAGACGGCGATACCGAGACCAAGGATAACTGCTACTACTGCTGTCTTTTTACTCAAGTTCATAATGGTGTATTTTTAAGTTGTTCGTGAGACGAATGCTGTTTTTAAAAAATGTGCTTAAAGAAGTTGTAGACCTTATAAGTGGAAGATGCCATTGCCGGGCAACCGCCTGTCATCTCTGCTTCTGTGGGCATATACCGTTCGGCCTTGTAAGGAAGGCTGGACTTGAAATCCCGGGCAATCTGACCCGCGCTGTTCTTTATCGGTGCGAACGTAAAGACGGCAATATCCGTTTGAGGATTGACGAGCACGTGATCCACTCCTTTCTGGTTATAGAGCCAGGCCGTGATCTTACCGGCATCTTCTTCCGTAATAGGCTGTTTAATATCTATACGCACCATGATCCTCGTATGGGCATCCGGGGCTTTGGGCCGGGTGACCCTATAGATATGTATACCTAATACCGTTACCAGGAACAGGAAGACAGACAATACTGTGAGGGCAATTCTTTTCAATTTCCTTTTTTGCATAAAAAAAGATTAAGTATTAATAAATGAGAATGTGGGGGTGAATTTTAGCTGTTTCCGATCGGGGTCCTGCGCTTAAAGAGATACGACAATACGGTGACAATAGATTTACGGAGTTTTAAAAATCAGGTAGTTTTTCAGGCGCGCTCCCGGACGGAAGTCTTTAAATTCCCGGATTAGTAGTAAATTCTTATATTTGCAGCCGCTAACAAAGCTCTTATTATAATGATCAGCAGAAGAAATATCCGGGTAAAAGTGATGCAAACCTTGTATACCCTGGATGCGCAGGAACAAACCGTAAAGCCGGGAGAACCTATAAGGATTTTACAAAAGCATTTTGATCACTCAAGGCAGTTATTAGTCTATCTCATTTATTCCATTACCGAAGTGGCCCGCTATGCCGAAACGGATTCCCGGGTCCGCTCCAATAAGCACCTGCCCAACGAGCAGGATCTGAATGTGAATATCAAGCTGGCCGGCAATGAAATTTTGTGGAAGATCCTGGAGGATCCTTCCTGGCAGAAAGTGCTCGGCACGGACAAGCCTCACCTGTATGAGGACAAGGAACTGATCAAAAAGATCTACCAGGAGCTGGTAACGACGGATGAATATAAAAAATACATCACGGAGGAAGGCAGGGATAAAAAGTCTGAAAAAGGGATCCTTGAATTTATTTTCACCAGCCTGCTGCTCCCCAATGAACTATTCGAGGCGCATGTCACAGAGCTGTACATGAACTGGGACGATGACATCGATATGCTCAGCCAGTTGCTGCTGGGTTATATCAGCAAACCGCAGTCGCTGAATTTCCAGGAGATCATCAGTAAGGAGAAATGGGAATTTGCCCGGGGGCTCCTGCAGACGGTCACGGATAAGAAAGAGGTGCTGATGGACCTTATCAAACCCAAATTAAAGAACTGGGACCCTGAACGGATCGCCACCCTGGATATGATCCTGATGCAGATGGGCGTTACCGAGTTCCTCTATTTTGAGACGATCCCGCCTAAAGTCACCATTAATGAATACATCGACCTGGCCAAAGATTACAGTACTCCCCAAAGCGGCCAGTTTGTCAATGGCATCCTGGATAACATCCATAAGGACCTGGTCAGGGACGACAAAATGCATAAGGTCAATTTTAAGGCCAGTTGAATGCAGGTATGAGCTTATTTGATGTACGTTTGCAAAAATTATAGTCCATGCGTTATTTATTAACTTGTTTTTTAGCCGCATCCCTTATTACCGGCTGCCAAAACAATGATAAGAGCGGGTCAGCCGCTCCCAAGACCATTACGGATTCCACGCAGTTCACCACCATTCAATGGCTGGATTCCTCCAAGGATTTCGGTAAAATAGAAGAAGGGCAGAAGCTGGAAGTCTCCTTCCGTTTTAAGAATACGGGGGACAAGCCCCTGGTGATCGAAAGGGTGCAGCCCAGTTGCGGATGTACGGTGGCCGAACAGTCCACGGAGCCCATCGCTCCCGGTGGAGAAGGGCTGGTGAAGGCTTCCTTTAACAGCCAGGGCCGTACGGGCGTCAATCACAAGACCCTGTTTGTAACGGCCAATACGAAGGGTACCCAGAGCCATTCCTTACAATTCGTGGTGCAGGTGGAAAAGAAACCATAATCATTTCAATCAAACAATAATACAATGACTCATTTAGTAGTTTTATTACAAGCAGGGACCCCGGGGAATAGCTATTCCTTAATTTTATTAGGAGGTATGATCCTGGTATTCTGGCTATTTATGATACGTCCCCAGGCTAAGAAGGCCAAGCTGGCTAAAAAATTCCAGGAGGATATGCAGAAAGGTGACAGGATCGTGACGATCGCCGGTATTCACGGCAAGGTCAATAAAGTGAATGATGATGGCACCCTCGATATCGAGACCAGCCCCGGCAGCTACCTGAAAATTGAAAAGAGCGCCATATCCATGGAATGGACGACGAATATCAATAAGCCGGCAGCAGCGGCAGCGGATAAGAAGTAACTCTTTAAACCCGGCCACTACGTGGCCGGGTTTTGTATTTTATGCTGAAAGTAGGATTAACAGGCGGTATCGGATCGGGCAAGAGCACGGTGGCCGGCATCTTCGAGGTGCTGGGTATCCCGGTGTCNTATGCCGACCGGGAAGCCAAACGGGTGATGAACGAAGATCCCGGGCTGAAAGAGCAGATCCTCCTTCATTTCGGCCCGGAGGCCTATAGCCAGGGGCAGCTTAACCGTCCTTATCTGGCCGCACAGGTATTTCCCCACAAGGACAAGCTGGAACTACTGAATTCCCTGGTGCATCCTGCCACCATACGGGCCGGGGAAAAATGGATGGAGGAGCAGGCGGCCCTCTCCGCTCCTTATGCCATCCGGGAAGCTGCGCTGATCTTCGAAAGCACCGGGGGAAAGGGACTGGACTATATAATCGGGGTCTATGCTCCTGCCACCTTACGGCTGCATCGCACCCTGCAGCGGGATAAGATCAGCCGGGAGCAAGTCCTTCAGCGCATGAACAACCAGATAGCGGAAGATATAAAAATGCGATTGTGCGATTCGGTGATCTACAATGACGACCAGCAGGCGCTCATTCCGCAGGTCCTGGAATTGCATAAAAAATTGATCCGGCTCGGCGCCGGATCAACAAAGTAGCTGGTATAATTATTTACCCTTATTTAAGTTTCGCCAGAGCGTCTTTAATTCTGCCCCAGGCCTTTTCAATATTGGGCATACTGTTGGCAAAGGAGAAACGCACACAAGCCGGCTCTCCGAAGGCGTCTCCCATTACGGAAGAGACATGGGCCGTATTCAGCAGGTACATGCTGAAGTCAGCGGCGTTCTTTATGACGTTGGTCCCATCCGATTTGCCATAATAAGAAGAAACATCCGGGAATATATAAAAGGCGCCTTCTGGTTCGAAGCATTTGATGCCGGGAATAGATTTTACTAATTCCAGGGTCTTTTTCCTCCGCTCGGTAAATTCCTTTACCATAGCAAATGAGGGGGTGAGGTCGGCTGTCAGGGCGACCACGGCGGATTTCTGTGCGATGGAATTGGTACCGCTGGTGAATTGTCCCTGCAGTTTCTCACAGGCTTTGGCCACTTCGACGCTTGCGGCAATATAACCCAGGCGCCAGCCTGTCATGGCAAAACCTTTGCTCAACCCGTTGATAATGATGATCCGGTCTTTCAGGTCGTCGAATTGGGCAATGCTCTCGTGCTTGCCGGTAAAATTGATATATTCATAGATCTCATCGGAAAGGATGAAGATATCGGGGTATTTGCGGAATACAACGGCCAGGGCTTCCAGTTCAGCTTTGTGGTAGACGGCGCCGGAGGGGTTGCAGGGGGAGGAGAAGAGGAATGCTTTGGTCTTCGGAGTGATCGCCGCTTCCAGTTGAGCCGGAGTCACCTTAAAACCACTCTCCAAAGGACAATGCACTTCCACGACCTTGCCCCTGGCAATCTTGACCAGTTCGGAATAGGTTACCCAGTAAGGAGTGGGAATGACCACTTCTTCCCCATCGTCCACCAATGCCAGGATGACGTTAGCCAGGCTCTGCTTGGCGCCGGTGGATACGACGATATTCTCAGGTTTATAATCCAGGTTATTGTCTCTTTTCAGCTTGGTGCAGACTGCCTCGCGGAGGTCGACATAACCGGATACGGGGGTATAGTGGCTCCAGTTATCATCGATAGCTTGCTTAGCGGCGTCCTTTATATGCTGGGGAGTGTCGAAATCGGGCTCTCCCAGGCTCAGGTCAATGACATCGATACCTTTTGCTCTTAATTCGCGGCCGAGCTTAGCCATTTTCAATGTTTCCGGCTCACTGAACCGGGAAAGAATGGATGATAATTGCATAGTTTAGAAGAATTGAGCGGCGCAAAGGTATTAAACTCAGTGAGTTTCCGGGTAAATAATTTGCATTATTTAAGACGCCCGTGGCGTCTTGGCCGAAGGCCCATTAATCAGACGGTTTGCCGGGACGGGTTATATTTCAGGAAACCCGTTCCCGGCAAACTCATTTTGTGGTCCCGGAGGGCTTGTTTTTGCGATTCCGTCAAGGATTTCCCCCTGCAGGATAATTGCTCCGCCGGGACGAGGCCGGCAGACTTGCGGGAGAAAATGGGCGTAGAAAGCAGGTCAGGCGGGAGTTTGGAGGGAAACCGGCAGAGGGGCCGGAATAATTCAAAATAGCTAAAACTATTCAATTGTAAAACCTATATTTGCGGTTCTTTAAAAACAAACGAAACTTCCAATGAGAGCACTGGTAAGTATTTTTTCTGCTTTATTGATCTTTATCTCTTTGTACCAATTATCCTTTACCTGGTTCGTCAACAAACATGAATCGAGCATTGATGCCAAGGCACAAAGATATGTGAACAGTCTCTATCCGGCCGGCACCCAAAAATATCCCGGTGACAAAGAGGCCCGTGCCCTTTACCAGGATACGCTGGACCAGGTCTTCCGCGAACGCAAGCGTAAATTGCTGGATAGCACGAAGGATACCAAGATCACCTGGTGGGGAACCACTTACCAGAAGTCAAAAGAGAATGAGTTGCTGCTGGGCCTGGACCTGCAGGGTGGTATGAGCGTAACGCTGGACGTGGCGCTGGACGGTCTGATCAAAGGTCTGGCCAATAACCGCAAGGACCCGCAACTGGTAAAAGCCATCGATCTGGCCAACCAGAAAAAAGTGACCAGTTCCGGTAATCTCATCGATCTTTTTGCCCAATCTTATAAGGAAGTAAACCCTACCGGAAAATTAGCTCCTTTATTCGCCAATGCGAATCGTAATAAGATCAAGTTCGATGCCAGCGACAATGCCGTCATCAGCTATTTACATGAACAGGCCAGCGCTGCCATGCAACAGACCTATAAGGTATTGCAACTGCGTATCGACCAGTTCGGGGTAGCCCAGCCCAGCATCAGCCTGGATGAGAACAGGGGTATCATCAATGTCGAACTGGCAGGCGCTACGGACCCGGAGAGGGTGCGTCGTTACCTGCAGTCTACGGCCAACCTGCAATTCTGGGAAGTCTACAATACCGGCGAACTGATCACTTCTATTCAGAATGCGGACAAAGGCCTTCAGAATTACCTCAACGGGGTGAAGGCCGATACCAGCCTGAACAAGACGGACAGCGCCAAAAAGGATACCAGCAGTGTCGGTCCCAACCAGAATCCCTTGCTGCGTATCTTACATTTCTTACAGCCCCAACAGGATCCCAAAACAGGCCAGCCCCGTTATTCCGCTCCGATCGCCCAGGCGGCCTTAAAAGATACGGGTACGATCAATGACTACCTGAACAATCCCATCGTAAGGAACAATTTTCCCCAGGACCTGAAATTCCTTTGGGGCAAACAGGATGTCGATGACAACGGTAAGCTGATCCCCGCCCTGGAATTATATGCCATCAGGACCATTCCCGGTTCCGAAAAGGCCCGGATCGAAGGCGAAGCCATCGAGACTGCCAGCCAGGATTTCGATCCCACCACCAGTGAGGTGATCGTGGATATGAGCATGAACAAACAGGGCTCTAAAGACTGGGCTACCATGACGACTAAGAATGTCGGCAAACCCATCGCCATCGTATTGGATAATATTGTCTATTCCGCTCCATTTGTCAATGATCCGATCACGGGCGGCCAGTCCAAGATCACGATGGGCAGGGGCCGGAATTCCAACCAAAGCATACAGGAAGCACAGGACCTTGCCAATATATTGAAATCAGGTAAGCTGGAAGCCCCGGCTAAGATCGTGTATGACGAGGTCGTAGGACCTACCCTGGGTAAGGAAGCCGTACACGGCGGCCTGATGGCCTTCGTCATCTCCTTCCTGGTGATCTTCACCCTGATGCTGGTCTATTACAACACAGCCGGCTGGGTGGCTAATGCCGCTCTGATCCTGAACCTGCTGTTCACGATCGGGGTGCTCAGCGCCCTGCATGCAACCCTGACAGCCCCCGGTATTGCGGCCCTCGTATTGACGATCGGTATGGCAGTGGATACCAACGTTATTATATTCGAACGTATCAAGGAAGAGCTGACCCGTGGTAAAAGCTACCAGCTGGCCGTGAGCGATGGGTACAAACGTTCGCTGGCGCCTGTACTGGATGCGCACGTAACCAACCTGCTCACCGCCCTGATCCTGTTCTATTTCGGGCTGGGCCCCGTATTGGGCTTTGCGACCACCCAGATCCTGGGTATCCTGTTATCCCTGTTCTGCGGTATCCTGGTATCCAGGCTGATCACGGATTATTATACCAATAAGAACCGCCACTTTAAATATTTTACGCCTATTTCCCGCCGTATCTTCAAACATGCCGCTTTCAAGTTCATCGAATACCGGAAAGTAGCTTATGGCATTTCCGTTGTCGTGCTGATCCTGGGAATAGGCTCCTTTTTCCATGGTTTCAAAAAAGGCATAGAATTCCAGGGGGGAAGAAGTTATGTGGTCAATTTCCATAAACCTGTAGAATCCCAACAGGTGGTTGAAGCATTGAAAAAGACTTTCCCTGAATCCGAACCGCAGGTGAAGACCTATGGCAGCAACGACCAGCTGGAAATCACCACGGACTACCTGGTCCACCAGGAAACTCCGGGCGTGGATTCCATCGTACTGAATAAGCTATACGGAGGATTGACGGCGTTCCTGCCACAGGGTACCAGTGAGCATGAGTTTGCTTCGAATAAATTCGTGCAGGGGAATAAGAAAGTGACTCCTACCATTTCCGCTTCCCTTGAGGCAGGAGCATTCAAGGCAGTTATTTTCTCCATTATCATCATTTTCCTTTACATCTTTATCCGGTTCCGTGACTGGAGATATTCATTGGGAACGATCATCGCCCTGCTGCATGATGTGTTCGTGACCCTGGCAGTGTTCTCCTTCCTGTATTCTGTGGTGCCCTTCCCGCTGGAACTTGACCAGCACTTTATTGCGGCGGTGCTGACGGTAATAGGTTTCTCCATGAACGACACGGTGATCGTATTCGACAGGATCCGTGAAAACAGCCACCTTATGAAAGGAGCCAGTAATGCCGAGATCATCAATAAGTCTGTCAATGATACCCTGAGCCGAACGATCATGACCTCTCTTACGGTATTTCTTACCCTGCTGATCCTGTTCCTGGTGGGTGGTGAAGTGACCCGGGGTTTTGCTTTTGCCATGTTGATCGGGGTGATCACCGGTACTTATTCTTCCATCTTTGTAGCTGCTCCGTTCCTGGTGGATTTTGCAAAACGCAGGCCCTTAGGAGGTGAAACGCCCGTCAGCGAAAAAGCGAAAGTCGTCGTATCGGCCAAAGCCAAATAATAAGACGTTTGTATAAAATAAAAAAGGCGCTGATCCAGCGCCTTTTTTATTTTTAATTATAGAGATCAATGATGAACGGGGTGATGGACAGGACGATGATGGACGACATGGTGGTGGTGATGAGGCACCGGGTGGTGATGCGGATGCGGAGGAAGTCTGTGAGGAGGTCTATGAGGTTGTGCTGCCATAGACACGCCTGTTATAGCGAACAGAACCAAGACCAGCAAGAGCAATTTTTTCATGTTGTTTTTTTTACGTGCAGAAAATAAGTTGCGTTAGAAATTTGCAAAAAAGGTGCCGGGTTATTGAACTAACTGGTCTTTTTAGGCTTATTCTCCTTATAACGTTTGTCCGGGGTACCATCTTTTTTCAAATGGACAGGCGGCGTCTTGGCGGCATCTTTGTTCGCCTTGTAGCGCATGTCGGGGGTACCGTCCTTTTTGGTAGGGCCGGCGGCGGCTGTAGCGGGTTTAGCGGCGGCGGCCGGTGTGGTAGCGGTAGCCGGAGTCGTCTTGGTGGTTTTAGCTTTTTTGGCAGGAGGCGTCGCCGGGGTGGTCTGGGCGAAATTAATTCCGGCAAAGGCAAGCATCAGACTGGCAATAATGACAATTTTTTTCATAATCCGGGTGTTTTTTTGAAGAAAAAATGAAATTCCCTGTGAATTTATCCAAATGTGGAGGGGCTACCAAAAAAAAGTTTCATTCCTTAACCGTATATTAACAGGCACTTGTATATTAAAAATAAGCGGATATTTACAGTCCCCTTAACTACTACTTAACCATTTTCCTAAATTAGTACAAGCAAAGCACAGCAATTTTGCATCCATGCGTTCATCAACCTTAAAATGGATCGTTCTTTCTGCCACTCTGCTGGCAGCGTTGATCATTACGGTCCAGCTTTACTGGCTGAAAAAGGTCTATTCTTTTGAAGAAAGGCAATTTAATATCAATGTGGTCAAGAGCATCCGGGGGTTGTTCGAAGACCTGGAAATGAACGATGCTCCCGGCACCAGCCTGCAAACGCTGATCAATAATCCCGGCAATAACTATTTTCTTTTTAAGGCGGATACCATCCCCTCGAAAGACAGTCTTTCCTTTTACCTGCAGGAAGAGTTCGCCGATTTCGGGGTCCTGACGGATTGCAAGNTGGGAGCCTATAGCAGCACNTCAAAAAAGTTCGTTTACGAAGAATTCATTCCTACGCCGGCATCGAGATATGCCGGTGTCAAACCTCCTGTGCAGGANCTGCCGGTATTCTCCGAGGAATTCGACCATATATTGCTTTATTTTCCTCACCGTCATGAATATATACTGGAGCAGATGGATTTCTGGATCGTCAGCAGCGCCATCCTGTTCATTGCCCTGATCGGCCTGGCCGTCAGTCTATTTTATTTCTACCGGCAAAAATTCCTGGCGGAAGTACAAAAGGACTTTGTCAATAATTTCACGCATGAGTTCAAAACGCCTTTGGCTGTCATGAAGATCGCCGCCGGCGTATTGGCGCAGGAGAATATCCGCCATCAGCCCGACCGGCTGGAACGGTATACCGCTATTATAAAAAATCAGACCGAGCATCTGCAAAGCCAGGTGGAGCGTCTGCTGAAAGCGGCTTCCTCCGAATCAAAGACCCTTCCTATCCGCAAGGAGAATATCGACGCCCATCAACTGATAGAGCAGGCGCTGAATAAGGTGCAGCCTCTGATCGAAGAAAAAAGGGCTAAAGTGGAATTAAAAATGGACGAGGATAAAGGCGTCCTGCACGGCGATATGGCCCACCTGGAGCTGGCGGTGGTCAACTTGCTGGAAAATGCGTTGAAATACGCTGCCGAGCCCCATATTGTCGTGGAGACGGGGAGTGCGGAAGACGATTTTTTCATTTCCGTAAAAGACAATGGCGTCGGTATCGAGAAGAAATACATTAAAAGCATTTTCAAGAAATTTTACAGGATACCTACGGGCGATATCCATAATGTGAAAGGATTTGGACTTGGCCTGAATTTTGTCAAACGCATCATCGATGCGCATAACGGTAAGATAAAAGTGAATAGCCTGCCAGGTATCGGTACGGAGTTCAGATTATTTATTCCTCTCAATTAACCACTATGCAACTAGTCCCTAAAGTAAAAGTTCTGCTGGCCGAAGATGATCTTTCTCTTGGGTATGTGATAAAGGATAATCTCATAGATGCCGGTTACGAGGTCGTCCTCTGCCCTGACGGACAATCTGCCATCGATAAGTTCGATAAAAGCGAGTTCAGCATCTGCCTGCTGGATGTCATGATGCCTAATAAGGATGGATTTGCCGTTGCCAAAAAGATCCGGCAGGTGAGTGATATGGTGCCTATTTTATTTCTTACGGCCCGGTCGATGGAGGAGGATAAGATCAAGGGCTTCCAGAGCGGGGCCGATGACTACATCACGAAGCCCTTCAGTATACAGGAGCTATTAATGCGTATGGAAGTCTTTTTAAGGAGGACCCGCAAGATGCATTCCGATCAGGCCTTGTCTTTTACCATCGGCAAGCTCAATTTTTCCTATACGGACCTGAAGCTTAAAATAGGGAAGGAAATATTCAATCTCACGCAAAAAGAGGCCGATCTCCTGAAATTCCTCTGCGAGCATTCCAACCGGATCCTGAAGAGAGAAGAGGTGCTGCTGAATGTCTGGGGTAAGGACGACTATTTCCTGGGCAGGAGTATGGATGTATTCATTACCAAGCTGAGAAAATACTTTAAAGCCGACCCGGAAGTCAACCTGGANACAATACANGGGGTAGGTTTTCGTTTTAATACTCCCTAAAACGCCACGGGCGTTTTNGCCGAAGGCGCATCATTAGACCCGAACGCCGGACAGTTCACTGTTCCGGCATTCGCTGGATGCCGCAGGCATCTGGCCCGGCCGCGCAGAGCGAAGGTTCGGCGGATGTAAGCGTAAAACGAAGTTCTGAACGAAGCTTGATATGGGCATTTGCCTTTATCGTTTTGAAAATAAAATTTTCATATTGACTTGGTTTTATCAAGATATCAGTTTGATTATCAGGACTTCTTAACAATTTGTTTAAGAATATTTTCCGGAATCAACCATTATTTTGAATAGCTTTACCGATCCCTGATGAATAGGAAGGCTTTACACATATCACGGCAGATCCTGGTAGGCATAATAGCGCTCCAGCTCCTGAACCTCGGCGTCGGCAGCCAGGCTTATTGGGATTACGACTATTCCTATGCGTATAATAAGACCTACGATCCCACGGAAACAGCGGTAGAGTGGATCATAGAATTGGAATATGGCCAGCAGCCCGACTTCAGTTACGATAATTGCACCGATACCAATAAAAACATTTCAAAGAGCCTGCATTGGCAAACCGATCTTTATATCGTCAGCCTGGAAGCTCCCTACCGGCAGATAATAAAGAAACCCGTGGGAGAGCCTCCCGTCAAAAAGATTCCGACCCAATTTCCAGAGATCATTTCCCCCCCACCGGAATCAACCCCGGCATGATTTTTAGCTATCTCCGCTTACTTGCTTGTATTGCTGCCATCCGAAGTAAACTCTTTTATGGTTCGTTCTGACCTTGGAGAATATCCCCGGACGGGACAACACATAAAAAAAACATCTATATTTAAAAAACGGGCAGGATCAGGTGTTTCCGGTACGGTTAACCCCTGATTAACATTAAAATACAATAGTTTTGCTCACTCAAAAACAATCGCATAACCTATGCAAAAAAAATTGATCTTATTGATCATAGTTTCTGTTATTGTCAGCACACTCGCTCCGGCACAACCACACCAGGACACCGTGCGATTACAATTACCCGAAGCCGAGAAAATGTTCCTGGACAGCAATCTGCAATTATTGGCTCAACGGTACAGCATCGATGCGAATAAGGCCCTGGTGATCCAGGCCCGTCTATGGCCGAATCCTAATTTCAGTATCGGACATTCGATCTATTCGGGAGAAATCAATAAGTTTTTTCCGACGGGCAACCAGGATGAAACGTATGGCAGCTTATCGCAGCTCATTTTATTGGCCGGGAAGCGGAACAAACAGGTCCAACTGGCCCAGGCAAATGTAAGGCTGACCGAATACCAGTTCTTCGACCTGCTCCGGACGCTGAAGTATACGCTCCGGACGGACTTTTTCAATATCNATTACCTGCAGCAATCGGCGAAAATATACGATGAGGAGATCAGGGCCCTCCGGCAGATCGTGGATGCCTTCGCCCAACAGCAGGGTAAGGGCTATATCGCCGAAAAGGAAGTCGTCCGGATCAAAGCCCAGTTATATAGTTTTCAGAGCGAGTATAGTGATCTGATCAACCAGATCAACGATGTGGAAAGTGAGCTAAGGCTCGTTTTGCAGGTAAAGCCAAATTGGTATATCGATCCCGTTATCGATTCTGCCTTCCTTGGCAAACTGGACCCGGCCCAATATCCTCTCCCGATGCTAATGGATTCGGCGTATCACAACCGGACGGACCTGCAGATCGCCCAGGCCAATACGAAGATCAACCAGCTCAATTACAACTACCAGAAAGCACTGGCGGTACCGGATCTTGCCCTCGCTCTGGGTTTTGACGAAAGGGGTAGTTTCGTGACCAATTTATATGGTTTGAGCGCGTCCATGGACCTGCCCGTATTCAATCGTAACCAGGGGAATATCAAATCAGCAAAGGCCCAGATCGCGAGTTCCGTGGCCACGCAAAGAAGCACCCAGGCCACCGTGGAAGAGAACGTGACCCGGTCCCTGCAAAAAGCGTTCGCCCAGCAGAAGCTGTATCAGACCATCGATCCGAAATTTTTCGGCGATTTCCAACGCCTGATGCGTGAGGTAGTGATCAACTATCAAAAGAGGAATATCAGCATCCTGGATTTCCTGGATTTTTATGATTCGTACAAACAAAATACGCTCCAGCTCAATGCGATCCAGTTCAACAGGATAAGCGCTTTTGAGGACATCAATTATTATACNGGAACCAATTTCTTTTACTAACCCTAATTCTCACCGATAATCAATCGTTTCTATATGCAAAAGATTTTTAAAACAGGCAGCCAACCCCTTTGCATTCTTTTAGTGGCCGTCGCTCTTTTTTTCCAGGCTTGTGAATCACAGGAGCAAAAGCCCGTCGCAGACAAAGCGAAATATGTCATCCCCGATACTGTCCTGCATACTTTGAAGATCGACACGGTGATCACTTCCCAATTAATGAATGCCCTTACGCTTACGGGCAAGGTAGGATCCAATGAAGACAATGTGATACCGGTGTACGCTATGGTGAGCGGTAACGTGCAGGATATAAAAGTGTTGTTGGGGGATTATGTAAAGGCCGGCCAGGTACTGGCTATTGTGAAGAGCTCGGAAATGGCCGGATATGGTAATGACCTGGTAAATGCAGAAAGCAATCTGCGCATTGCTGAAAAAACCCTCGAGAAGACAAAGGATATGTATAAAAGCGGCCTTGCCTCCATGACGGATTCACTCAGCGCGGAAGTAGCGGTGCAGCAGGCTAAATCCGAGCTGGGCCGGGTGAACAAGGTCTTAAAGATCAATGGCGGCAATACGCAGGGGGAATTTGTAGTACGCGCCCCCATCAGCGGGTTTATTGTCCAGAAAGCCGCCACTAATAACATGACGATACGCGGGGATAATAGCACCAGCCTGTTCACAATATCCGATCTGAAGAATGTCTGGGTCCAGGCGAACGTATATGAATCCAATATCTCGCTGATCCACCTGGGGGATAATGTAGATGTCACGACCCTGGCCTATCCGGGAAAAGTGTTCAAAGGCAAGATCGACAAAGTAATGAACGTCCTGGATCCTGCCAGTAAGGTCATGAAACTGCGGGTGGTGCTGTCCAATCCGGATTATGCGCTAAAACCGGAAATGTACGCCAGTATTACTGTCAATAACAAGGAGAACAGGCAATGTCTGAGTGTTTCTTCACATGCGATCATTTTCGATCATAGCCAATACTATGTCCTGGTATTCAACAGTAAGTCAGACGTGAAGATCACTCCTGTACAGGTGATCAATACGGTTGGGGACCGGACCTTTATTGCCGCCGGTGTGAATAATGGAGATAAGGTCATTTCGTCCCAGGCCATCCTTATATACGATGCCTTGAATAGCTAAGATCCATCTTTGTATTGAATGATTGACTTCACATCGAACGATTGACGTCCATCTTAAACTCTTTTAAATCGCCAGGAGATGAATAAGCTTCTTAAAAACATTATTGCCTTTTCTCTAAAGAACAGGTATTTCATATTCTTTTGCGCAGGGCTTTTGCTGATATCGGGCATTATCACTTTTAAGAACATGCCCATCGAGGCCTTCCCGGATGTCACTAATACGGAGATCAGTATTATCACCCAATGGCCGGGACGAAGCGCTGAAGAAATAGAAAAGTTTGTCACGATCCCGATCGAGATTGCCATGAACCCGGTGCAGCAAAAAATAAGCCTGCGCTCCAGCAGTATTTTCGGCCTTTCTTTTGTAAAGCTGATCTTCGAGGACGGCGTAGTGGATAAAGATGCGCGGGTACAGGTGAACTCCTTATTGTCCAATGTGACCCTGCCGGAAAATATCCAGCCCCAGGTGCAGCCGCCCACCGGCCCTACCGGGGAAATCTTTCGTTATACCTTAAAGAGCGATATCCGGGACGACCGGGAGCTAAAGACCATGCAGGACTGGGTGATCGACCGCCAGATCCGGTCTGTACCCGGCGTAGCGGATATCGTCAGTTTCGGTGGCCGGGTAAAGACCTATGAAATAAGGGTAGATCCCGGCAAACTGACCAATCTCGGCATTACCCCCCTGGATGTCTATTCCGCCATTCAAAAAAGCAATATCAATATCGGCGGGGATTTCGTTGTCAGGAACAACCAGGCTTATGTAGTACGTGGGATCGGCCTGTTGAATGATATCAATGAAATAAGGAATATCATCGTCACCAATACCAATGATATTCCGGTCCTTATAAAAGATGTGGCGGATGTGCAGATATCCAATGTGCCGCGCCTGGGACATGTAGGAAGGGCAGACCCTATTGTCGATTCGTCCGGGCACCCGGTGCTCGATCCGCTCGGGCATAGGACGATAGTGGACCAGGACGATGTGGTAGAAGCCATCATCATCATGCGTAAGGGGGAGAACCCCAGCAAAGTGGTGCAGGCCGTGAAAGCAAAGATCGAAAAACTAAATTCGGTAGTTCTTCCCCAGGACACGAAGATCGTTCCTTATTATGACCGGGAAGACCTGATCCATTATGCGACTCATACCGTATTACACAACCTCGTAGAAGGGATCCTGCTGGTGACTTTATTGGTATCCCTGTTCATGTTCAACTGGCGTACTACGCTGATCGTCTCCATCATCATCCCCTTATCCCTGCTGTTCTCCTTTATCTGCCTTCATTTAATGGGCATGAGCGCCAACCTGCTGTCCCTGGGAGCCGTAGACTTCGGGATCATCATAGACGGAGCAGTGGTCATGGTGGAGGGGCTATTCGTCATCCTGGATCACCAGGCGCGGGACCTGGGCATGGAACGATTTAACAAGATGGCCAAAATGGGGCTGATCAAAAAGAATGGGGCCCAACTCGGCAAGGCGATCTTCTTCGCCAAGCTGATCATCATCACCGGCCTGCTGCCCATCTTCGCCTTCCAGAAAGTGGAAGGAAAGATGTTCGCCCCCCTGGCCTATACCTTAGGCTTTGCTCTTTTGGGGGCGCTGATCACCACCCTCACCCTGGTACCGGTATTGATCAATCTCCTGCTCCGGAAGAATGTACATGAGAAGCATAACCCTTTTACCCATTTTCTTACGGGCATGATGGTCAGGGGATTCATGTTTCATTGGAAGCATAAAAAAACTACCATCGCCGTGTCCTTTATCATCATTGGCATCGGCTTCTATGCCTTCACCCTGCTGGGCACGGAGTTCCTGCCGGAACTGGATGAGGGGGCGATCTGGCTGAGGGCGCAGTTGCCTTACAGCGTATCCCTGGAAAAGTCCGTAGAAACCGGCCGGCAAGTCCGCAGCATGCTGATGGAATTTCCCCAGGTGAGAGTTGTGGCTTCCCAGACCGGCCGTCCCGACGATGGAACGGATGTCACCGGCTTTTATAACAACGAATTTGACGTGCTGCTATACCCGCGGGATGATTGGAACCCGAAGATGACTAAAGAAGAATTGATCGATACCATGAGCCGGAAGCTGAGCGTGCTCCCGGGGGTGGACCTGAACTTCTCCCAGCCGATCATGGACAATATCGAAGAAGCCGTGTCCGGGGTAAAAGGGTCTATCTGCGTAAAAGTATTCGGGGATTCCCTGGATTATATGGAAGGACAGGTTACTAAAATATACGAGATCCTGAAGTCCGTAAGGGGCATCGGGGACCTGGGCGTCATTAAAAATATCGGGCAGCCGGAGCTGGATATCGACCTGGACCAGCAAAAGATGGCTTTATACGGGGTAGCTACCGCCGATGCCAATGCCGTTATTCAAATGGCGATTGGCGGAAAAGCAGCTTCTACTTTATACGAAGGAATCAAATTATTCGATATCCGGGTCCGCTTCCCGGAGCAATATCGCACTTCCGTCGACGATATTGGAAACCTGATGGTACCCACCCAGAGCGGATCAAAAGTGCCAGTGAAGGAAATAGCCAAAATTTCCATGAAGACCGGCCCCTGCCTGATCTTCCGGGATGATAATGAACGTTATTCCGCCCTTAAATTTTCCGTCCGTGACCGGGATATGGGCAGCACCATCGCCGAAGCGCAGGAAAAAGTAGATAAAGCGGTAATCTTAAAAAAAGGCTATACCATGGTGTGGCAGGGAGATTTCGAGAACGAGCAAAGGGCTACCAAAAGACTACAACAGGTAGTGCCGATCAGCCTGCTCCTCATCTTCCTGTTATTGTTCATCATGTTCGGCAACCTGAAAGATGCCGGGCTGGTATTCCTCAACGTTCCCTTTGCCATTGTGGGTGGGGTCGCTGCCTTACACCTGACGGGTACGAATTTCAGCATATCGGCCGGTATCGGTTTTATCGCTTTATTCGGTATCTGTATACAGGACGGGGTACTGTTGATAACCGTGTTCAAGCACAATTTAGAGAGCATAAAGAACCAGAGCCATACCCTGTATACAGCCATTAAGCTGGGAGTCAACTCCCGGATCAGGCCTGTTATGATGACGGCTATGATGGCTGCTATCGGCCTTTTCCCGGCAGCCATGTCCCATGGGATCGGTTCCGAAAGCTCGAGACCTTTGGCAAGAGTGGTGATCGGGGGGATATTATGCGCCATGATCTTCTCGCTGCTGGTATTCCCGCTCATTTTCGCCTGGGCCTATCGGAATGTGGATACCAAACATCAGGGAGCCATTGACGAACAGATATAAATGAATGGGAGTGGACCATGGTCCACTGGCACAATAACTGATAATAATAAAGGGGTCGCCTCAGAATAATCGAGGCGGCCCCTTTATTATTATCAGTAGCCTATTCATCACGAAAAACAGGACAATGGGTTATTAAAGTAAGACCTGCCTCAGCAGAAAAAAACCGAAGCATATATAAGTTATTATTAATACAACTCCTTTTATTCACCCGTGCATCAAATTTATTTGGTTTTCTTCCCGGAATCTCTAAATTACATTAACGATCTATTAACCGGACGATAACAACTATTGTTTCGAAAAAAACCGACAAATCTGACCATAAACAGGCGTTAATAAGCTTGGCCATAAAAATCATTTGATGAATAAATTGCTTAAAGGGATTCTATCCTTCTCTCTAAAGAATAAATATTTTATTTTTTTTGCAACGCTTCTCCTGGCAGCTTATGGTTTCTTCACCTTTAAAAATATGCCTATCGAGGCATTCCCGGACGTCACCAATACGGAGATCACTATTATCACCCAATGGCCGGGCCGAAGCGCGGAAGAAGTGGAAAAATTCGTGACCATTCCCATCGAGATCGCGATGAACCCGGTACAGAAGAAGACTAGTCTCCGCTCCACGAGTATTTTTGGCCTTTCTGTTGTCAAACTGATCTTCGATGACGATGTTCAGGATACCTATGCCCGTATGCAGGTGGGTAATCTTTTACCGAACGCCAGCCTCCCCGAAAACATAGCGCCGCAGGTCCAGCCGCCTACCGGGCCCACGGGGGAAGTATTCCGTTATACGCTCGAAAGTACTTTCCGTGATCCCCGGGAACTGAAAACGTTGCAGGACTGGGTTGTGGACAGGGAATTGCGCTCCGTCCCGGGAGTTGCCGATGTCGTGAGCTTCGGCGGTATGGTAAAGACCTATGAGATCCGGGCTAATCCTCAGATCCTGGCCAACCTGGGCATTACTCCCCTGGATGTTTACAATGCTGTCAGCAAAAGCAATATCAATATAGGAGGGGATTTTATTAAAAAGAACTCCCAGGCTTATGTGGTGCGGGGCATCGGGCTCTTAAACGATATCAATGAGATAAAGAATATTATTATTGAAAATAATAACGGGATTCCCATCCTGGTCAAAGACGTGGCCGATGTGGAAATATCCAACCTTCCCCGCCTGGGCGAGGTAGGCCGGACGGATGCCATCGACGATAGTTCCGCCCACCGGAAGCTCCGCAATAACCCGGATGCCGTAGAGGCCATCGTGCTCATGCGGAAAGGGGAAAACCCGGATGCGGTGATCCGTTCCTTAAAGGAAGAGATACAAAAACTGAATGAACGGATATTACCGGCAGACACTAAAATAATACCTTTTTACAACCGGGAAGACCTGATAAAATATGCCACGCATACCGTGCTCCATAATCTCGTGGAAGGGATCCTGCTGGTGACCCTGATCGTCTCCCTGTTTATGTTCAATTGGAGAACCACCCTGATTGTCTCCATCATCATTCCTCTATCCCTTTTGTTCGCCTTTATCTGCCTGAACGGGATGCATATGAGCGCCAATCTGCTGTCATTGGGCGCGATCGATTTCGGGATCATCATCGATGGGGCTGTTGTCATGGTGGAAGGGCTCTTTGTATTGCTGGACCGGAAGGCAAAGGAGATCGGGATGGAGCGATTCAACAGGTTGTCCAAGCTAGGCATGATCAAGAAAAAAGGGGCGCAACTGGGGAAAGCTATTTTCTTCACCAAGCTAATCATCATTACAGCCCTGCTGCCTATTTTCTCTTTTCAAAAAGTGGAAGGAAAATTATTCTCCCCCCTGGCTTATACACTGGGTTTTGCCTTGCTGGGCGCCCTGATCTTTACGTTAACGCTGGTCCCGGTCATGGTGAACGCCTTGCTCAGGAAGAATGTCCGGGAAAAACATAATCCCTTTGTGCATTTTGTTACGCGTAAAATAATGCAGGGATTTCGGTTTGTATTTCATCACAAAAGGCCCTCCGTTATTGTGGCCGCCCTGGTAGTTGTGGCGGGCTTGTATTGTTTCCGGTTCCTCGGGTCCGAGTTCCTGCCGGAGTTGAACGAAGGCTCGATCTGGATCCGCGCTACCCTACCCTATAGCATATCCTTGGATACTTCGGTAGCAAGGGCCCACCAGATGCGATCGATCATTGTAAAATTCCCGCAGGTGCGAAGGGTCATGTCCCAGACAGGCCGTCCCGACGATGGGACGGATGTAGCCGGCTTTTACAATAACGAATTCGGCGTATCCCTGTACCCGGAAGAGGAATGGAACCCGAAGATATCCAAAGACGAACTGATCGCCAATATGAGCAAGGAGCTATCCATCATTCCCGGAGCTGCGCTTAATTTTTCGCAACCCATCATGGACAATGTGGAAGAAGCCGTGTCGGGGGTAAAGGGTAGCATCTGTGTAAAGATATACGGGGATTCCCTCGACTATATGGAGGATCAATCCGGAAAGGTCAACAATATATTAAAGACCATTCCCGGGATCGAGGATCTGGGGGTCATCAAAAATATCGGGCAACCGGAACTGGACATAGACCTCGACCAAGGCAAAATGGCTTTATATGGGGTCTCCACCGCCGATGCGAATGCTGTAATAGAGATGGCTATCGGAGGCAAGGCTGTTACTCAATTATATGAAGGGATCCGGAAGTTCGATATACGCATCCGCTTTCCGGAAGCTTTCCGCGAGACGGAAGACGATATCGGTAATCTGCTGGTGCCCACGCAAAATGGTTCTAAAGTACCTATTCATGAAATAGCCACCATTACGCAGAAGACGGGCCCCTGCCTGATCTTCCGGGATGATAACCGGCGTTATTCCGCCATTAAATTCTCGGTTCGCGGAAGGGATATGGGCAGCACCATTGCAGAGGCGCAGGAAAAAGTGAATGAGAAGGTGACCCTGAAGAAGGGCTATTCCATGGCATGGCAGGGAGATTTTGAAAATCAGCAACGCGCCTCCAAAAGATTGACGGAAGTGGTGCCGATCAGCTTATTGCTCATCTTCCTTTTACTCTTCGTCATGTTCGGGAACCTCAAGGATGCCGGGCTGGTATTCCTCAATGTTCCTTTTGCAGTAGTGGGAGGCGTACTGGCCTTGTTGATCACAGGCACTAATTTCAGTATTTCCGCAGGTATCGGGTTTATCGCCCTCTTCGGGATCTGTATCCTGGAAGGGGTACTCCTGATCTCGGCTTTCAAACATAATCTTGAACGGATCAAAGGCGATGAAAGTCCCTTGTACACTTCTGTTAAAATAGGGGTGAATGAGTTGATCCGCCCGGTATTGATGACAGCCCTGATGGCTACGATCGGCCTGCTGCCGGCGGCTATTTCCACCGGTATCGGTTCGGAAAGTTCACGTCCCCTGGCCCGGGTGGTGATCGGGGGATTATTATGCGCTACCGTGTTTTCGCTGCTGATCTTCCCGCTAGTCTTCTTCTGGTCTTACCGGAAAGTGGATACCAAACACCAGGGGGAGGCGGAACACTAAAGAAAAATCATTATTTTTGATACCAGATGAGAGCGTCCCGGATAAACCCCGGGACGCTCTCCTATAATATCCATGTTTAGAAAACCAAGAAAACTATATCTGCGACGGGCAAGACGACTTCAGCGAATCGTTCTCCTGCTACTGGCGATCCTTTTATTGCAGGCTCCTCCCCTGGCAGCGCAGGAATTTTTCAGGAATTCGAAACAGTATGATCCCGGCCGGGTGAATGGGGTGATTTTTGCAGAAGCGGCCCTGGGAACGGCTGTTACGATCGGACTCAATTATCTCTGGTATAAGAAATTCCCCCGCAGCCCCTTCCATTTTTTCAATGACAACAACGAATGGCTCAATATGGACAAGATGGGTCATGCTACTACCGCCTACAATATAGCGGCCATTCAGAGCGATCTGCTGCGCTGGGGAGGGGTCAAGGCAGGAACTTCGGCGTTGTTCGGCACGCTGACGGCCCTTGGGTTCTTGAGCATGATCGAGATCATGGATGGTCATTCCGTCAAATGGGGGTTCTCCAAGGGAGATATGCTGGCTAACCTGGCCGGCTGCCTCCTGTTCGAAGGGCAGCAGTTGTTATGGGGTCAGCAGCGGATCGGCCTGAAATACTCTTATCATCATACGCTGTTCGCCCATTACCAGCCCAATGAATTAGGCAGTAACCTGCCGCAAAGAATGCTAAAGGACTATAATGGACAGACCTACTGGCTGTCTGTGAATATCGGTTCTTTTTTACCCGGCAGCAGCGGGTTTCCGAAATGGCTCAATCTTTCGGCCGGTTATGGCGCGGAGGGTATGATCGGCGGGGTCACCAATCCCACGGAAATTAATGGGCAGCCTATTCCGGCCTATAAACGGTACCGTCAATTCTATTTCGGGCTGGATACGGACCTTTACCGGGCGGACGGGTTGTCTCCCCTGTCCACTACCCTGCTGAAATTAAACCGGACCATTAAGTTCCCCGCGCCTACGATCGAATGGAATGAAGTGGATGGGACGAAATGGCATTGGTTCTATTTTTAAAGATGCCACGGGTATCCTGGCTGCAACCGAGCGAAGCGAAGGTTGCGAACGTAACCGAGTGAAACGAAGGTTACGAACGAGGAAAAGCGAGAAACGAAGCTTTGACGAAGTTCTAATCATTGGCGACGTTCAAATAAAATCTCTTCTTCCTTCGTTATTTAATCTTACTTAAAAGATCGTCTTCATTCCTTATTTTTACCTATTATAAAAAACTTCCATGACCATCGGGACCAATGAATTCATTATTGCCATTATCATCGCCCTTCTCCTTGCAGGCACCCTGGCCTATCTTTTTTGGAAACAACGGCAGGAGATCAAAAAAGGGGAGAAAAAAGAAGCCGGGGCGAATGCGGCGGATGTCGCATCCGGCGGGATACCGATCCGCCAGATGCAGTTGCAGGCCTATGAGCGCCTGATCCTTCTGACCGACCGCATTGCCTTACCCAACCTGATCAGCCGGGTCAATCAGCCCGGGTTGAGCGGCCGGGAGATGCAATCCCTGCTGACCCAGAGCATCCGCCAGGAGTTCGAGCATAATATCACCCAGCAGATCTATGTCAGCGCCGAAGCCTGGGATGCCGTACGCAATTTCAAGGAGCAGAACCTGCTCATCATTAACCAGGTAGCTTCTTTCATGCCCGAAGAGGCCAGCGGCATCGACCTGAACAAACACCTGCTCGACCTGCTGGTGCAAAGCCCCAAGGCATCCCTGCAAACTATCGTATCCGAAGCGTTGAGCTATGAAGCGAAGAAGCTGATGTAACCCCCACCCCTGAAGGGGGAGTTGGGAGCCGGGATGGATAAATAAACGATTATGCCTGAAAATAAAATATTTACAGATAGCGGGATCGGGATCAAAGAAGTGTATACCGCCGCCGACCTTCCCCCCGCCAACGCTGCGTACGGAGAGTTGCCCGGTGAATTTCCCTATACCCGGGGCGTTCAAAAAGATATGTACCGGGGTAAGTTGTGGACGATGCGGCAGTATGCCGGCTTCAGCACGGCCGAAAAAAGCAATGAACGGTATCATTACCTGTTGAGCCAGGGGGTTATGGGCTTAAGCGTGGCCTTCGATCTGCCGACGCAGATAGGATATGACAGTGATCATGAACTGGCCGAAGGGGAAGTGGGAAAGACGGGGGTGGCCATCGATTCCATCGAAGACATGCAGACCCTGTTCAAAGGCATCCGGCTGGAAGACGTCTCTACCTCGATGACGATCAATGCTACGGGTTATATCCTGCTGGCCTTTTACACGGCTCTGGCCAAACAGCAGGGAGCCGACCTGAAAAAGATCAACGGCACCATCCAGAACGATATCCTGAAGGAATATGCAGCCAGGGGGACCTATATCTATCCCCCCAGGCACTCCATGCGGATCATTACCGATATTTTCGAATGGTGCAGTAAAGAGCTACCGAAATGGAATACCATTTCCATCTCGGGTTATCACATCCGGGAGGCTGGCAGCACGGCCGTTCAGGAGATCGCTTTCACCCTGAGTAACGGGAAAGCCTATGTACAGGCGGCCATGGCAAAGGGGATGGATATCGATGTCTTTGGCAAACGTCTCTCCTTTTTCTTCAATGCTCATAATAATCTCTTTGAAGAGGTAGCCAAATTCCGGGCCGCCCGGAAAATGTGGGCCCGGATTATGAAAGAGCTGGGCGCTACCGATCCTAAGGCCATGATGCTGCGCTTCCATACCCAGACCGGAGGCAGCACGCTAACGGCACAGCAACCTCTGAACAATATTGCCCGGGTGACGGTACAAACACTGGCAGCCGTCATGGGAGGCACTCAGTCACTACATACGAATGGTTATGACGAAGCCCTGAGCCTTCCCACGGAAGAAGCGGCCAGGATCGCCCTGCGCACGCAGCAGATCGTCGCTTATGAGAGCGGCGTCCCGGATACAGCCGACCCGCTGGCCGGCAGTTATTTTGTAGAGTCGCTGACCCGGGAGGTGGAGGAGGCGGCCTGGAAGCTGATGGAGCAGATCGATGCGATGGGGGGCAGCGTGAGCGCCATCGAGCAGGGTTTCATCCAGGAAGAGATCGCCCGCAGCGCTTATAAATACCAGCAGGAGATCGAGGCCGGGGAAAAGATCATCGTGGGCGTGAATAAATTCCAGGTACAGGAGAAGAATTCCATTCCCGGATTCAAAATAGACGATTCCATCCGGCAGATCCAGACGGAGAAGCTGGCTTCCCTTCGAAGAAGAAGGGACCCTGCCCGTTGTGATTCCATTCTGCAGGACCTGAATGATAAAGCCGCTTCCGGGGAGAACATCATGCCCGTCGTCCTGGAAGCCGTAGAGAATTTTTGCACGCTGGGAGAGATTGCCGATACGCTCAGAGAGGTTTTTGGGGAGTATAAATAAGGTCACCCTGACGAGATTTCGTCGAAGCGGTTTTGAAAAACATCGATTATCGGCGGAGATCACTCCGTTCGAAGGCTATTTATCGGGTTTGCCATCGCTGCGCGACCTGCACGGATACAAAGGATGAAGAGGGCCAGGGCCAGCATCATTACTCCGCTGATCACAAAGATCCACCAGGCCGGAGCCGCGTGATACGCAAAATTCTGCAACCATTGATGAATGGCCCACCAGGCTATCGGAACGGCGATGAGGAAGGCAAGGCTCACCAAACGGATAAAGTCCCCGGACAAGAGGGTGATGATCTGCGCCACGGAAGCACCCAGCACTTTGCGGATACCGATCTCCTTCGTACGTTGGTTGGCGGTAAAGATCACCAAGCCTAATAATCCCAGGCAGCTAATGAAGATGGTGATGCCGGTTGACCAGGCCAGTAACCGGGAAAGGTCTTTATCCTGTTTATAAAAATCTTCGATGGACTTATCCAGGAATTGGTAATCGAAATCTGCCTCCGGATATAGTGTTTTCCAGTCAGCCTGTATTTTAGCGATGGCGTCATTCCACTGGCTGGCGTCAGGCCGCAACGCTACACTCATGGCATATCCATAGCGGGGCTCTAAATGAAAGAGCAGCGGATGAATGGCCGTGCGCACGGAGGACAGATTGAAATCGGCCATGATCCCTACCACCGGTACTTGCCGGCCGTCGAATGCAACGAATTTACCTATGGCATCCCGGGGCTGCTGAAAGCCCATTTGCCGGGCCATCGTTTCGTTGATCAGCAATTCCGTCGCAGAGTCGGCAGGCAGCACATTCCTTCCCGCCAGCAGCCGGATATGATACAAGCTGATGAAGGCTGTATCCCCACTTCGGCTATCGGGTAAAATCTTTATCTCTTTTTTTCCATCGTTGAACGTTACCTGCGTGGTCATGGTGCCACCCATGGCCGGAGCCCCGTTGCCCAAGGTGACGGCTTCTATTTGAGGGATGGACCGAAGCTTATCGAGCAGCACGAATTTCCGCTGATCCGGTTTAAAGAAGTCGAAAGGAACATAAAAATTGACGATGGCATTCTTCCGGAAGCCCATATCTTTTTCCAGGGAATAATGAATTTGCCGGTTCACCATCAGCGTGCCGATGATAAATACCTGCGCGATCACAAACTGGCTTATCGTGAGCGTCTTGCGAAGCCAGATGCCCCGGGTCCTTCCGGTAAGGGAGCCGGGCTGACTTTTCAGTACCAGCACGGGCTGGAACTTTGTCAGTACCAGCGCGGGATAAAATCCAGCCAGGAGGCTGACAACTACGATCAATACTGCCAGGAAAATAAGCACATGTATTTCCCCGATGCCTTCGTACTTCAATCCTGCCGGGATGAATCCGGAAAACGCTTTCAGCAATAAGGGAGTGATCAGGACGGAGAGTACGGTAGTGGCCAGGGTCAGCAAAAAAGTCTCCTGCAGGAACTGAAAGATCAGTTGTGCTTTGGAACTGCCCAGGGTCTTGCGGATGCCGATCTCTTTGGCCCGCTGGGCGGCCTGCGCTGTTGAGAGGTTGATGAAGTTGATGGCGCCCAGCAGTAAGAGGAAGCCTGACAGTAAAATAAGGTTGAACAAATTAGATTTGCTGACAACGCCTTCATAGTCGCCGTTGAAATGAATATCGCTCAGGGCCTGGAGATGGAAACTGGTCTTTTCCGTGATCGATTGCGCCTTGTTATATTTCCCGGCCAGGTCGGTGATCTGCCGTTCTATTTTTTTGGCAGACAGGCCCGGCGTCAACTTTATGAGGGTCTGGGAGATGGAATTGGTGCTCTCCCATTCGGTCCAGCCGTAATAAGGGAGTAATCCGCTGTTGGGAATCGTAGACAAGGCGATAAATGCCTGGCTGTTAAAATCGGTATGCGCGTCCAGGTCTTTCACGATGCCGGAGACCGTGGTCCGGATGGTATCGTTGAACAGCACTGTCCTGCCGACGATGTCAGCAAGGGGGATGGACGGGAAGTAGGTTTTCGCACGGCTTTCACTCAATACCAGCTGGAAAGGATCTTTGAGCGAGGTGGCGGCATTGCCGGCGAGCCATTGGCGGGGAAACAAGGCGAAATAATCGGCTTCCGCAAAAACGATGCCTTCCTGTTTTTTAAAAACAGCGGGAGCTTTGTTGTTGTCGTGGGGTATGGAGACTTTTAGATTCCAGTCGTTGTATTCAAAAAAGGCGGCCATTTTTTCGATGCCGGGAATCTCCCGCTGTACGGCTTCATGGAGCGGAGCGGGGACCCCGCGGTTGTGCCAGTTCGGGCCTTCTGAAACGATCCGGTAAATGCGCTCGCTGTCGGGCTCGAATTTGTCAAAGCTGAGGTCGTATTGTACGATGAGGTAGATGATGAGCGCCGAGCTGATGCCAATGGACAGGCCCAGGATGTTAATCAGCGAAATAATCTTATTCTTCCGGAAGCTGCGGAAGGCTGTTTTGAAATAGTTTTTGAACATAAGCAGGTGAGTTATCTTTTGCTGAACGGTCCGCTGAACAATTGGGGAGATTCAGTATTTCAATATACGCCACTTATTTGTATTTATCAATACCTAAACTGCCGGCAGGCTGCGACCGTCCCGACGCTTAAATTCCTTTTTTCCATAAACAAAAATATTGCCTGCTTCCCTGTGGAATCAGTAGCAGCGGGTGTCTTACTATAAACTCATCACCATGGAAATACAACAAATACCCCGCGCCGATCTTCTCGACATTTTGTTTGAAGGCCGCAATAAAGACTATGGAGCCTATGACTTACGCAAGACTTATAACGGCCGGCTTACGAAGGCACTGATGCTTACCGGAGCCGTATGCCTGGTACTGATCGGGAGCTATACGCTGGCCGGGAGGCTGGATAAAACGCATGCCGGATCGCCGCCACCCGTCGCCGATATAATATTGGATAAGGTAACCCCCAGGAACAAACCCGTTGAAATGCCGCCGCCACCCAAACTCAAGCCAGTGGTACAGCAGCAGATGGCAACGCTCAAGGATTTCGTACCCAGGATCGTGAAAGGAGAGGTGAAACCGGAGGATGTTCCTCCTACGCAGGACGACATGAGCAAGGAGAAACTGGGAACAATAACCGTGCAGGGACCTCCGGACGATGGAGTCGTGGCTCCTCCTCAAAATAATGGCGAGGGCACGGGTGTTACTGTCAAACCGGAAAAAAAGAATGACGACGGTGACATTGTCGACATCGTGGAAATCGAAGCTTCTTATCCGGGAGGTCTTGAGGCCTGGAGAAGGTTCCTGCTTAAGAATTTTCATTACCCCGAGCAGGCGATCGCTGAAGGAATGGCAGGGACGGTGATCGTGCAGTTCGTCGTCGACAAGGAAGGAAATGTCAGCAATGTACAGGCCATCAGCGGACCGGAGGTGTTAAGACAGGAGGCTGTCCGTGTCATCAAAAAAAGCGGTAAATGGAATGTCGCCATTCAAAATGGCCGCCAGGTAAATTCCTATAAGAAACAACCGATCGTCGTTCAATTGCAGAATGAATAAAAGCCGGGGTTACACCCAGCCCACGATCTTGCTGACTTCGGATAGAGGCGGGGATTGATCCGGCCCGCTCTCTTCCGCATTCAATGACCGGTCCATCTCCTGGTGGATACGCCGGAGGAGCCGGATATTGCATTCCAGTTTGGCGGCCAGGTCGGCAAATTTGTCTTTCTCCTGCACCAACAGTTCATCCAACTCTTCTATTTTCGACTGTCGCGCCGCCAATAGTTCCTGTGCCTGCAAATATTGCCCGGCTAATTCCTCTGACCGGGCCTTGTCTTCCCTGCCCTGGTATTCCAGTTGGTGATAGTTCCTGATCCGTTGCTCCAACTCAAGTTGCAGAAAACCGATCTGCTGGTCCTTCTCCTCTATCTGATCGCGGAGGGAAGCCTCTTCAAGGGGAGGGTCCTGGGGGGCTTCGGTGCTGTCCCGGGGGGCTTCGGTGGGAGAAACTTCCTGCTGGGCTTCGGTGGAGGAGATTTCCTGCAAAGCGGGGGTCTCCCGGGGGGAACGGGAGGCCAGCAGGTTGAGGTATTTTTCTTCCGAACGGGCTAATTCTTCTTTTAATTTTTCGAATTTCCTGTCTGTCTGTTCCCTGTACTGCTCATATTTATCTTTCATCCACAACAGGCCCCGGTAGGCATTGCCACTTTCTTTCGGCAGGGCTGCTGTCGGATCGCCTATAAAGAGACCGCTGGCGAGACGATCGCCGGAGGGACGGGACTTTTCGCCCGAAAAGTCTTTAGCAGCAGGCTGATAAGGGGTAGCCGGAGACGGGTAAGTCCAATCCGGGACAGAATGATAGGGAGCATCCGTTTCTTCCGTGGCCTCCCGTCTTTTTTTCCGGTAATGCAGGTAGGTGGTGACCAGCAGGACGATGAGGACCATGGGCAGCGAGATCCATAAAAGTATTTCCAGGAATTGCCCGAACTCATATAGGTTAACACTCAATAAACACATGACAGAGAATTTTAAGTAAAATTTCTTTCATGCTGATACACAGTTGGTTATATTAAGGATGACAAATAAGTTAAACCAAGTTCGGGGAATAGAGGGGATGATCTTTGTCCTTGTCATATGCAATAATAGTACCAAACTGCCCCGGCAAAAGACGCTGGAAGCGCATCTCCCGCACATTCACGCCAAAAAAAAAGCTGTTGACCGATGCCGTTTCGGGTTAATTGCCGCCTACGTAAAAGCGGTCTGCAATCGCTGCTTTTAGCACAAATTTGGTATTCTATNATTCATTAAAAAGATACTTTATGAACCTCAGTAAAAAAATGATCGCTTGCGCTGCTGTAGTCATAGCGCTNTTCTCTTTCTCTTCGACCTATGCCCAAAGGGGGGATACGGCCGCTATGAGACAAAGACAGGAAGAAATGATGCAAAAGATGACCACGGACCTGAAGCTTACTCCTGTGCAGGTAGATTCTTTCAAGGCCATTCAAAAGGAGTTTCAGCCGAAGATGCGTGAGATCATGATGGATCAGTCTGCGAGCCGGGAAGACAAGATGGCGAAAAGGACCACTTTAATGGATGAAAGAAATAAGAGGATCCAGGCTGTATTGGGCGCTGACCAGTATAAAAAATACCAGGATTGGGTAGAACAAAACATGCCGCAACGTGGGGGCGGCCGGGGCAATTAGTCTGTAGATAAGAATCTGCGGACCTTCGGTCCGCAGATTCTTATCTACTTCTTAGCTTGTTCCTTCACCCAGTTGTCCCTAAGGGTCACCGTCCGGTTAAAGACCATCTTCTCTTCAGAGCTGGTCTTGTCAAGGCTGAAATATCCTTTACGCAGGAACTGGTAGTGTTCTGTAAATTTAGCCTGCTTTAAAGCCGGCTCCGCATAGGCAGCCGGTAGTACCTGCAAGGAGTCGGGGTTAATATAATCCTTAAAATCCCCTTCTTCATTGGCGGGGTCTTCCACTTTAAACAGACGGTCGTATAATCTTACTTCGGCGGTAATGGCATGCGGTATGCTCACCCAGTGAATGGTGGCCTGTACTTTTATGTTGGATTGGTCGCCGCCGCTCTTGCTGCCGGGCAAATAGGAGCATTTCAGCTCTGTGATATTACCTGCCGCATCTTTTACCACTTCATCACATTGAATGATATAGGCGCTTTTCAGGCGAACTTTTTGCCCCGGGGACAGCCGGAAGAATTTCTTAGGGGGATTTTCCATAAAATCTTCCCGTTCGATGTATAATTCCCGGCTGAAAGGGATTTCCCGGTGGCCGGATTCGGGATCTTCCGGGTTGTTCTCGCTCTTCAGCAGCTCCTCTCCTCCCGTATAATTCGTCAGGACGATCTTCAGGGGATCAAAGACCACCATACGCCTGAGGGCGATCTTATTGAGGTGTTCGCGGATACAGAATTCGAGCAGGGACATATCGATCAGGTTATCCCTTTTCTGCACCCCGATCTTTTCGGCAAAAGCATGGATGCTTTCCGGCGTATATCCCCGCCGGCGCAGGCCCGAAATAGTGGGCATCCGCGGGTCGTCCCAGCCTGTCACATGGTTGTCATTCACCAGCTGCAGGAGCTTTCTTTTGCTCATTACGGTATAGGTCAGGTTCAACCGGGCGAACTCATACTGGTGAGAAGGGAAGATATCCAGCTTTTCGATAAACCAATCGTATAAGGGGCGGTGAGATACGAATTCCAGGGTACAGATAGAATGGGTAATATGCTCGATCGAGTCACTCTGGCCATGGGCGAAATCATACATAGGATAGATACACCATTTGTCTCCTGTACGGTGGTGATGGGCATGTTTGATACGGTAAATGATCGGGTCCCGCATCTGCATGTTGGGGGAGCTCATATCCACCTTCGCCCGCAGCACTTTTTCTCCGTCCTTATACTTACCGGCCCGCATTTCTTCGAACAGGCGAAGGTTCTCCTCCACCGACCGGTCCCGGTAGGGGCTCGCCGTTCCGGGCTCGGTCGGCGTGCCTTTTAATTTGGCGATCTCTTCGCTGGTGCTGTCATCCACATAGGCCAGATCCTCCCGGATCAGGGTCACCGCGAACTGGTATAATTGCTCAAAGTAGTCGGATGCGTATAATTCATTGGCCCACTGAAAACCGAGCCAGCGTATATCTTCTTTGATACTCTCCACATATTCGGTGTCTTCGGTCACGGGATTGGTATCGTCAAACCGCAGATTCGTCTGTCCTCCATATTTTTGCGACAGGCCGAAATTCAGGATAATGGATTTGGAATGGCCGATATGCAGGTAGCCATTCGGTTCCGGCGGGAAGCGCGTCAGAATGGTTTTATATTTACCGGCTTCCAGATCTTCCTGTACAATCTCTTCCAGAAAATTCAGGGACTTTTCTTCTTCTTTTTTGATCTCAGTCATAAAATGAACAATTCCTTTGGAATATGCGAATTTACAGCATTCAGCCTCTTTTACCAAACAGCAAACTCCCGATCCTCACCATATTGCTTCCTTCCGCCACCGCGATCCTGTAGTCCCCGCTCATGCCCATGGAGAGGATGGATGGGGTCGCCGGGGCGGTCGCGGATGGAACGGGCGATACGACAGCGGATTGGAAATATCGGTCGAATAATGATTGGAGGGTCCGGAACTCGCTCCTTATTTTTTCAGGATCTTCCGTGAAAGAGGCCATGCCCATTAATCCCAGTACGCTGACGTTCTTATATTCGCCGGAAGCAGGGGAAGGCTCACCGGACGAGGGAACGGATTGGCTTTGTGAGATGGTCTTCATCACTTCGGCCAGTTCGGCTTCATCCAACCCGAATTTGGTCTCCTCCCTGGCAATATACACCTGCAGCAGGCAGGAGATCCGTCTCCCGCTGCGGGCCGCCTGTTTGTCGATCTCTTTCAGCAACCGGGAGCTGTCCACCCCATGGATAAGATGAACGAAGGGAGCTATATATTTTACTTTATTGGATTGGAGATGCCCTATAAAATGCCATCGGATATCGGAAGGCAACTGCTCTTGTTTGTCCACGAGCTCCTGCACATAATTCTCCCCGAAGTCCCGTTGCCCTAAATCATAAAGGGCCTGGATATCTTCGATCGGTTTGGTCTTGGAAACGGCAATGAGTTGTGCTTTGCCCTTCAATTCGGTAAGAAGGGCGTCATATTTTTCCTTGTCGATGGACATCTGACTTTTCGATTTTTCCGGCTACCGGCCGGGTATAGGCAAAGATACGCACTGTTATCCCTTCAGGATCGAGCGGCTGATGACGATCCTTTGTACTTCGCTGGTGCCTTCATAGATCTGGGTGATCTTCGCGTCCCGCATCAGCCTTTCGACATGATATTCCTTAACATATCCATATCCCCCATGAACCTGTACCGCCTCCGTGGCCGTCCACATCGCCGTTTCCGAAGCAAATACTTTCGCCATGGAAGAGCTGAGGGTGAAATCCAGGTCGTTATCCTTTTCCCAGGCTGCACGGAGGCAGAGGAGGCGGGACGCTTCGATACGGGTAGCCATATCCGCTAATTTAAACTGGATGGCCTGGTGCTGCATGATCTCTTTTCCGAAGGCCTTTCTTTCTTTGGAGTATTTCAGCGCCAGTTCATACGCCCCACTGGCGATGCCCAGGGCCTGGGAGGCAATACCGATGCGTCCTCCCGATAAGGTCTTCATGGCGAATTTGAAACCAAATCCATCCTCCCCTATCCTATTCTCCTTTGGCACTTTCACGTCATTGAATAAGATGCTGTGCGTATCGCTTCCCCGTATGCCCAGNTTGTTCTCCTTTGCACCGACCACCACTCCGGGACTATTCTTTTCNACGATAAAGGCGTTGATCCCATGGCTGCNCTTCGCTACGTCCGTCTGTGCGATCACCAGGTAGACCGATGCGGAATTCCCGTTGGTGATCCAGTTCTTGGTNCCGTTGAGCAGGTAGTAGTCGNCCTTGTCCTCGGCGGTAGTGCGCTGGGAAGTGGCATCGCTGCCAGCTTCCGGCTCGCTCAGCAAAAAGGCCCCGATATACAGGTCCCCATCCTTACGGCCCTGGGCCAGCGGAATGAGGTATTTTCGTTTCTGCGCTTCGGTACCGAACTTATCCAGGCCCCAGCAGACCAGGCTATTGTTGACACTCATGCATACGCTTACGCTGGCGTCGATCTTGCTCACTTCTTCCATGGCCAGTACATAACTCACCGTATCCATTCCCGCACCGCCATATTCCGGGTCCACCATCATACCCATAAAACCCAGCTCCGCCAGCTTCAATACCTGTTCCCGGGGAAATTTCTGGTGCTCATCCCTTTCTATGACTCCCGGCAGGCATTCGTTTCTCGCGAAATCCCTGGCGGCCTTCTGTATCATCAAATGTTCTTCTGATAATTGGAAATGCATACAAAAAATAAGTTTTAGTGGCCCAAAAATAGCAGAAAGTTGTTTAGTAAACTAACAGTTGGTAGTTTTTTTGGGTAGCAGCGCGGGAAGCATTAATTTTAAGGCAAATCAGATCTTATGTGGGTGTTTTTCCTCAGAGTCGGTTTTTTGGGCCTGGCGCTTGCCGGCTGGGTGGTTTATCAAATCATATACAAGAAGAGACCGTGGCAGAACATACAGGGAGATGCCCTCATGGCGCTCTTTTTTATCGCTGTCTGGGGCTTTATTTACTATTTAATTATCTCCTGAGGCATCAGGACCCGGCCTTGCTGTCGAGAAGTCCGATCACGGTTTTAAAGATAACGATAAAGAGTCCGGCTTCTTCTTCCGTAAAATTGCTGTTTTCCTCTTCATCTCCTTCGCTGTAAATGACGGCGGCTGCAAACTGCAGCAGATCAGGCTGGCAAAAGGAGTCCATAATGGTCATGGCGTCGGTCTCGTCAAATCCATCATGAAAGACCTCTTCCATTTCCTCGAATTCTGCATTGAAAGCTTTTTCAAATTCCTCTTCTGTGACAACGGGTATGGACGGCTGTAATTTCCGGAAGCTGAGTAATATAATCGTGAGGATATACGCTACATCTTCCCGGGCGTCGGGCACTTTTAATTCCTTGCTCTCTCCCAGCACGTATCCCACGAGGGCCGGCTGTTCTTTTGCGAAGGCATCCCAAACTTTACCGATCTGATCTTCATCCATGTGCTGGATACGATCATTGATACTATCGATCGTATCTTCCGTAATTTTTTGCATTCCGTATTTTTCCCAAACCTACAAAAACCTGCATGCAATTCGATCAATGCCGGGAAAAAAGGAAGGAATTATCGTAATTTCCTTGCTATAGGGCAAATACGTACCTTTACAACCGGTAATATGACTAAAATATCTCATAAAGCTTTATTATTAAGAGGCGGGTGCCGGTTTGCCGAGCTGCTGCTCCCTGTCAATTATTATATTCCCGATTAGCCATCTTCCCGCAGTTCCCGCCCGGCATTCTAAGTAGTTTCCTTTACAAGTACTCCAAAAAGTAATTTTATTTATGGCAAGGCATCATTCCAATAAAGTACAGATATCTGTTTCATCAGAGATCGGCAGGCTGAGACGCCTGCTGGTGCATAGTCCCGATAGCGGACTGGGTAAGGTAGTCCCCTCTAAAGCGCAGGATTGGTTGTTCGAGGATATTGTACACCTGGACACCATCCGCCGGAAAGAATATGATTTCTACACGAAGATCCTCTTATATTTCCTGGATCCGGAGAAGATCAAAGGAAAGCTGGCCGATATTGACGATCAAAAGAGCAAACGGGCTTTTTACAAGCCGGGGGATGATCTGTTCTTCCGTTCGGAGAAGGTAGTGGAACTACAGTGGCTGCTGGCCGATATTTTGGCGGACCATGAGATCCAGCTGAAGCTGGTGGCTTCTGTCTGCGCCCTGGAAACCTGTTCGTACGACACACAAAAAGAGTTGCAGAAACTATCGCCCGTGCAACTGGCCAAAACGTTTATCAGCGGCACCATGAACGATGAAAAAATGTTGTTCGCGCCCATTCCCAACTTCATTTTCACGCGCGACATCGGCATCGTCATCAACAGCTATGTATTATTGAACAAGCCCGCCAAAAAAGCGCGTACCCGGGAAGCCCTGCTGGCTAAGTATATCTTCTTCAATCATCCGCTCTTTTCGGAGTACCAGGATAAGATCATCGAATTATCGGATACGCATCATCATTTCTTACTGCCCCGGGAAGGCGACGACAAAAAAGTCACGCTGGAAGGGGGAGATGTCATGGTCGTCAGTAAGGACCATCTGCTGATCGGCGTTAGCGAGCGTACTTCCCTGGAAGCCGCCTACCAGGCTATCAAGGTATTGTTTGAAAAAAGTGTGGTCAAGAAGATCTCCATCATCCGGATCCCCAAGAAGCGGGATTATATGCATATCGATACCATCTTCACCCAGGTGAAGCGCAATGTATGGATCCTGCTGGGCATTTTTTCCCGGAAGGCTATCAAACATGAAGACGAGGATGCCGTTCAAAGGATCCTGGAGAACAATAAAAAAGAAGACAAGCTCAAGATCATTCAATTCAGGAAAAAAGATCCGGGCAACCCGGAATATTTCGACAACCTGGAAGATCTGCTGACCGATATCAGTAAGAATGACCTGGAATGCGCGGATAAAGTGAGGTTCATCTATTCCGGGAATAATGAATTTCCCTTCGATGCCCGGGAGCAATGGACGGATTCCTGTAACCTGCTGGCCCTGAAAGAGGGGGTGGTCCTGGGATATGACCGTAATGACAAGACGGTGGAAGCCTTTGTCGCCAATGGTTTTGACGTGATCCATGCCCATGAATTGATTGCCGGAATGGAAAAAGGAGCCATCGATCCGAACGAATTGGAAAATACGCTGATCCTGATGCCTTCCGCGGAATTATCGAGAGCGCGGGGAGGCTTCCACTGTATGAGCATGCCCCTGCACCGGGATGAGCTCGAATAAGCTTCGCCGCTACGGGCCGTTCCCTTTTCCTAATCCTGATTCAAAACCTGAATTATGCAGACGACCTCTTATTTACTCATGATACGCCCGGTGAATTTCAGTTTCAATGCTGAAACAGCCGTCAACAATGCCTTCCAGTCCGCAGCCTCCGATAACCGGACACAGGAGAAGGCCCTGGCCGAATTCGAAGGATTGGTAAATATCCTCCGTGACAATGGTGTAGATGTCACCGTTATCAATGATACGCCCGAGCCCTATACGCCTGACTCCATTTTCCCCAATAACTGGGTGTCCTTTCACCAGGGAGGGCTCGTCTGTCTTTACCCCATGTATGCCGTCAATCGCCGGCAGGAACGGAAGCGTGGGGTATTGGAGGAGCTGGCACGGAAATTCGACTTTTCAAAAATCCTGAATTTCAGTACTTATGAAAAAGAAGGGCTGTTCCTGGAAGGGACCGGCAGTATGGTGCTGGACCGGGATAACAAGATCGCTTATGCCTGCCTTTCTCCCCGCACCGACCCAAAGGTATTGGAGGATTTCTGCAAAAAAACGGGATATCAACCGGTGGTGTTCACGGCTGTGGATGGAGCGGGCAATCCCATCTATCATACGAATGTGATGATGTGTGTGGCTGACCGGTATGTGGTAGTCTGCCTGGATTCCCTGCCTGTGGCAACAGAAAGAGAATTGTTGGCCGCCACGATCACAAAATCCGGGAAGGAGATCATTGAGATCAGCCTGGACCAGATGAATCATTTTGCCGGCAATATGCTGCAGGTGCACAATGCGAGAGCAGAAAAGCTGCTGGTCATGTCCACCCAGGCGTATGAGTCCCTTACTCCGGCCCAGGTAGAAAAGCTGGGCTCCTTTAACCGGATCCTTCACTCCTCTCTTACAACCATCGAGACCAATGGCGGCGGCAGCGCCCGATGTATGCTGGCGGAAGTGCATCTGGCGCCCTCCACCAATCCGGCCCCGACAGGGCAAGACTCCAGCATACTGGATTTAACTTCCTTTGAATAATGGCTGACCATTCCTCCAAAGAAAAAAAATTGCTTAAAAAGGAAAAAAATAATTTTAAAGTTATTTATTTTTATAACTTTGGAGAATTAAAGGAATGGAATTAACCTATAAGTGCATTCATTTGCTACAATCGAGGAATTTGCCCGTTTTGACACGGTGGCTTTTTATACCGTAAAAGGAGAGGAGAATACTTTATCGGAAACGGAAAACTTCCTTGAAAGAATGAAAAAGAAAGCAGTATATGCTGAGCAATTAGATGAACTGATTTCCTGGCTGAAAATTATAGGTAATGATAAACGGGGAGCCGTTTTTAGTGTGTTCAGATCAGAAAGAGTTTGTGTTGCTTTGCCGCCGAAGAGTAAATACCTTGATAAAGCAATTGATTTGCGGCTCTATTGTCATTGGGTTAGTAAAAATGTGGTGATTTTATTTAACGGCGGAATCAAGACAGCCAGTAAGGCACAGGATTGCCCGAATGTGTCCCATCATTTTTATAATGCGCAAAGCTGGACAAAACAATTAACCGAAATAGGAATAGAGACGGAGGGTCCGGAAATAACAAACATTGAAGAATTAACTATAAAATACTAATACTATGGCATCGAAAATTTTTGCAGAAATGCTGGCAAAAGTAGATCCAGAGACCACGCAGTATGTCAAAAAGAACGTGGCGATCAGCTACCAGGTTCGGGACATCCTGGATAACCATCCCTCCATTAATTCTCAGAAAGCCCTGGCAGAGGCTTTGGGAAAGGAGCCCAGCGAAATAAGCAAGTGGCTGAGCGGGCTGCATAATATCGGCCTGGAGAATATCACGAAAATGGAAGTGGCATTAGGACAGGACATCATCTTAACGGATGAACAGGCAAGGGAAAAATACGGGAAGGCCAGCAAAGAAAGCTACCGGGAGTTTCAAACTATCCATTGCGCCGGGAAGGCTGATCAATCGGATCTTGCCGGTGAGGTTGTTAAGAAGAGGGAGATTTTTTTAAACCATACTGATCAGGAAGAAAAAGGGATTTCCGAGCTTGCTTATTAATTTGTCATGGCAAAAAAAACTCCATTCGACGTCAGTAAAGTTCATTATTCCCATATCAGGGACCTGGCTTTTAATTATTCGATCCCCGAGGATGTTCCTTTGCCCCAGAACAGTGGAGAATCCATCCACTTTAACCTGGAGATCGTAAAAACCATCGGCCTGGAAGAAAAGGTTATTCGTTTGATCTTTACGATCGAGCTAAAAGCTTATGAAAAAGGTAAAAAAGAAGCAAGCGCCACCTATGTTACCGAGCATCTGTTCAAAGTGGAAAATATGGATGCGCTTATAAGTAAGAGCAAGGACGATCTGGAAGTGGACGCGGCTTTGAATAATACGCTTACGGGGCTGGCTTATTCTACCGTCCGGGGGTTGCTCCGTCAAAAGTTTACCGGAACCTTGTTTTCCAATTTTATATTACCCATCATAAGACCTGCCGACCTGGGAAAAACCGATTCCTGAGATCAGGTATCTCAGAACAGCGTCAGATTCTTTGATTGATCTTCCTTCAGCAGTCGCGGCGGCTTCAGGTTGGTGCCGCATTGTTGATTGAATTGCTCTACGGCATAGAGGGCCAGTTCCGGGGCATATAGTTCATCGGGGCTGTGGATGATAAAATAGATCTCCCTCAATCCTTTGTCGATCCAGGTCTTTAGTCTGCCGGCCCAGGCGTCGATACGGGGATAATCGGTGGGATGCAGGTTGTTGCCCACAAAACGGATAAAGGCTACGGGCGCTGTCAGTTTCATGTGCAGGCAATCTCTTCTGCCGGCGGTGTCGGTGATGACGGTGCCGATGCCCAGGTCGTGGAAGAGTTGCCAGGTATCGTTGGCGGCCCCTGCCGGGATGTCGGTGGCGGCGGTTGCGTTGCTGCCGGTGGGCCGATTGACGGGGGCAAACCAATCTTCCTGTCGCAGCTCCACGCAGGTGTGGAAATCGCGGGGAAGCCTGCGGATATAATCCTGCAGGGTGCCGGCCCGGTCCGGACCAAATTTGTCTGACAATTGCAGGAAGGAATAGCCCAGCGTGGGGCCAAAGCTTTGCATATGGTCTATGAAAAGGTCTGTATCCCGATCTGTATTTTTTAACTGGAGGGTATGGCTAATGGTGTTCGAGAATTTCGGGCAAAACCGAAAGCTCGTATCCGCCAGAGAGGCCCATCTTTCGATGACGGATCTGGGCTGCAAATTATAGAACAGCGCATTCAGCTCGATACCATTGAATTGTTTTACATAATGCGCCAGGAAATCCTTGTCTTTCGTTCCTTTGGGATAAATTTTCCCTAACCAGTTCTTATTTCCCCATTGGGTACAGCCCACGTATAATTTTGTGGGCTCCTCTTTCCCTCCCGCCAGGCCTTCGAAAAGCCGATCGGTCATCTGGTCGTCCGCCGGCAAGGAAAAATCCACTTCTTCTAACCGGGTCACTTTACCAAACTCCATATTTTATTTTTTTAAATCCCGTTCTGATTTCAGGAGCCGTCCATGATAAATTTTTATCATGAGGCCATTTAAAAGACATTATTTCGAAGTAAAAGACATTACCTTGCGGATGAATAACGCAACATCATTTTCCTCGAGTGTTGCCGAATCAAATCAAATCCTTATTTTTGGGACTTCTTTAAACGTAAGGTAGAAATTTTTCAATAATTCTTACCATTGGTTAACGCTTTTTTAAAAAATCAAACGCTAAGAACAATATTTTAATGGAAAGCAAAGTCACTAAAATTGGCGTACTCACCTCCGGCGGCGATGCTCCGGGGATGAATGCAGCCATCCGTGCCGTTGTTCGTACCGGTATTTATAATGGACTGGAAGTATTCGGGATCATGCGGGGATATAGCGGAATGATAGAAAATGATATCGTCCCCATGCATTCAAGAAGTGTAGCCAATATTATACAACGAGGAGGCACGATCCTCAAGACCGCCCGCTGCAAAGAATTTTTCGAACATGAAGGCCGGAAAAAGGCCTATGCCAACCTGAAGAAACTGGGCATTAACGGCCTGGTGGTCATCGGGGGGGATGGTTCTTTCCGGGGGGCTCATAAGCTGAGCACTGAATTCGATATCCCCTGTATCGGATTGCCCGGTACCATTGATAAGGATATTGCCGGAACGGATTTCACCATCGGTTTTGACACAGCCGTCAACACGGCCGTGGAAGCGATCGACAAGATCCGCGATACCGCCGATGCCCATGACCGCCTTTTCATCATCGAGGTGATGGGACGGGATGCGGGTTATATTGCCCTTCATAGCGGGATCGCTACCGGGGCGGAGCATATCCTCATCCCGGAGCGCAAGACGGATATTGAAGAGCTGATCAATTCCCTGCAGGAAAAAGAACGCCGTAAGAAACTGGTGAACCTGGTAGTAGTAGCCGAAGGAGAGAATTTCGGCGGAGGGAATGATGTAGCCAAGGTGATCAAGGAACGCCTGCCGATGGCCGATACCCGGGTGTGCGTATTAGGTCATATCCAACGCGGGGGATCGCCCAGCTGCATAGACCGGGTAATCGCCAGCCGTATGGGCTATTCAGCCGTAGAATGCCTGCTGGAAGGCCGTCACAATGTGATGGTAGGGATCGTAAATAACAAAATGCACTATACGCCTCTTGAAAAAGCTGTAAAGGCCAAGCAAAAGATCAGCGACGATTGGTTGAAAATCGTAAAAATATTAGCTTCTTAAAAAAAAATCCACTGTTCATGTCAAAAAATTTATCGAAGTATCTGCATCAGGATATGGATAAGCAAGCAGGTATTCAGCATACTTTTCATAAAACGAAGATTGTTGCCACGGTAGGCCCGGCCTGTGACACTTATGAGAAGCTGCTGGAACTGGTAAAAGCCGGTGTAAATGTATTCAGGCTTAACTTCTCTCATGGCGACCACGAGGATAAAGCAAAGATCATCGATCATATCCGGAAGATCAATGTGGAAGAGCCTTATAATATCTCTATCCTGGGTGACCTGCAGGGCCCCAAACTGCGGGTAGGTGATATCAAGGACGGCGGTCTGACGATCGTGCCCGGCGATATCCTCACGTTCACCTCGAAGGAGAAGGTTATCGGCACCAAAGAGAAGATCTATGTTTCTTATCCCAACCTGCATCATGATGTCGTGGTAGGCAATAAGATCCTCATCGATGATGGTAAAATAGAAGTAATGGTTGTCAGTGTAGACCCCGGCGGCGATGTAAAAGTGGCCGTCACCTATGGCGGGGTCCTGTTGCCCAAAAAAGGGGTCAACCTCCCGGATACGAAGATATCCCTGCCGTCTATGACCGAAAAGGATATTATCGACCTGGCCTTTATTATAGAAAAAGAACTGGACTGGGTAGCTTTGTCCTTTGTCCGTAAAGCGGATGATATCGTAGATCTCAAACGCCGTCTTGCGGAAAAGAAAAGCACCACCAAGGTCATTGCTAAGATAGAGATGCCTTCCGCCCTGGAGGACCTGCGTAATATCGTCAATCAATCCGATGGGGTGATGGTCGCCCGCGGAGATCTCGGGGTAGAATTACCGGTCGAGAAAGTACCGATGGCCCAAAGGGAGATCATCCGAAAATCGATCCACCGTGCCAAGCCAGTCATCGTGGCCACCCAGATGATGGAAAGCATGATCGACCGNGTNAAACCCAACCGCAGCGAGATCACAGACGTGGCCAATGCCGTGCTGGAAGGGGCTGACGCCGTCATGCTCAGTGCCGAAACCGCCACCGGCCAACATCCGGCCCTGGTCGTGGAGACGATGCGCAAAATCATCCTGGAAGTGGAAAGGACAGAATATCCTTACAACCGCGAGGAGGATCTGATCCCCCAGCCCCACTCCCCTTCTTTCCTCAGCGACGCCATCTGTTATAATGCCTGTAAACTGGCGCAGGATGTCAATGCGGATGCCCTGATTGGGATGACCCAGGGTGGTTATACGGCTTTCGTATTATCCAGCTATCGTCCGAAAGCGCCTTTGTATATTTTCTCCAAGGAAAAAAGCCTCATCAACCAGCTTAGCCTTAGCTGGGGTGTAAGGGCCTTCCACTATGCAGAGGAAGAAAGCATGGACGGTATTGTCACGGACCAGCATGAGATCCTTAAAGAAAGAGGTTTCCTGAAAACAGGGGACGTAGTGGTGAACACCGGTAGTCTCCCTGTGGAGAAGCACCTGCCCACCAATATGCTCAAGATTACCAAAGTAGAATAAGATCGTGACGAATGAATAATCGAATAGCCCGAAGCGATGCTTCGGGCTATTTGCTTTTGACAAGTAACCGGAGGCTTTCTATGATCTTTTCAATCTCTTCTTTGTCCGCCATCGTAACGAGCTGCTCTTCGTTCATGGCGGTATTGACATATTC
>JGI25616J43925_10000015_pt1 | contig 50958 bp, 37 predicted proteins | sample GraSoi2013_100cm_FD_43925 | JGI IMG/M metagenome (IMG submission 43925) | reverse complement strand
GGAAAAGGCCTGTCCCAGCCGGTGGGAAACGATGATCAAAGGGAAGCTGGCTATCTGGTCATCCATATAATCGTTCCGCATCGGGTACATCCGGATCATCTGGTTAGGAACCTGTACGGTCGGCCGCGTCGGCTGCAGGAGCTGGCCCACGTTTCCAATGGTCGGATCAATATAGTCGAGGGGATCCGTAGGGAGCTGCCCCCTTGAGACGGCTGATAGCAATGTAAAACTTCCTGTTAGAAAAAGAACCCAACCCTGTTTGCTTGCCATAAAGAATTTTTGCATTGCTATTTCGGTTTTTTAAATTCCGTCCGGGTGATGTCCAGGTACTGGTTGCCGTAACTGACGGCCGGTTCCAGTTGTGAGTCGTCCTGCCAGCTATTCCAGGAGTCGATCAGGACCAGTAGCGTTGAATTGTCGGCATTCATCTTAGCCACATTGCATAATTGCCGGTACATGGCCCCGCTGTCCGTCCTCGGATAATTCGGGTTGAGGGAGGAAGGGCTTGTGATCAGCCAGTTATAGGCAGGGCTGATATTGGGCACATAGGAGATTCCGCCCATGCTGTCGGCAAAATACTTCCGTGAATACTCCCAGTTCTGATCCATGGCCTGCGGCAGTACGTACCAGCGATCCCACAGGGAGATCTGGGTGCTGAAGGACTGGTGATAGATGGCATCGACACATTTTACATAACGGAAGGGATAGCGGGCCGGAGGGGTCCAGCGGTCCTGCATACCTACGATATACATCTGAAAACCCATGGCGGACAGCCGGCTCCTCAGCGTATCATAAATAGCGATATTGTTATTGGAATACAATATCTGCGCATTTTGAATATACAGCAGGGTTTTCCCATTCACCTTCAGGTAATTAGGACTGCTCATCCAATTGGTGGCTGCCCGCTGGATATCGTTGAAGAACTGGTTGAGCTTGGTGGCATTGCTTTCCAGCGGAGCCGTGTTCGTAACGCCATAAGAGGTGGTGGACCAGCTATACTGCAGGGCAAACTTCATGTTGGGGGTGCCGGCTGCATTGGCAGTCAGGAAGGTTTGCACCAGGGTGGAATCGCTCTTCCAGTTAGTGGCGTCCTTATTGGCGCTCCGGAAAGAAAAAACAAAATAATCTACTCCCGCCGTCTGTGCCTGGGTGATATGGGTGGGCATGACGTTTGGCGTTTCGACCCCGTTGGGCATTGCGTATTTGCCTGCTACCGGCACCTGGGTAATATTGGTGTTGAAGCTGCCGAAATTATAATAGAAGGCGCCTACGGTATAGTCCTGGGTGACTGGTATCTCCTTGATCTGGTAGTCCAGGATATTGGAGGATACGGAGGGACCTGTGTTGTTCTTTTTACAGGAAAAAAGAAGGAGGATTGCCAGTATGGGAAAGAAGCTTTTTATATGGTGAGTGATCGGGTTCATATAATTTATTTTGAATGCTTAATATTTTTGTTAGGGGTGGTATGTTAATGTCACTGTATAAGGGAATCCACCACTAGCCGCAGCAGTCTTCAGGGACTGGATGGTCGTTCCATACCATTTCCGGAGGTAGCTGAGATCATAGTTGGCATTGGCGTTATTCCAGTTGGGTACGGTGAACGGCAGGGCGAAATGCAATTGCTGGTCAGGATCATAATCATCCGCCCGGTTGGTTCCCAGTAGCTTAACGGCACTATTATACCCGTCAGGATTGAGGGCCTGGATCGATTGAGCAGCACTATTAGGATAAGAACCCCGGCCGGGGATATCCATATACGTGGGATGGGCTGTATAGCTGCCGTAGCCGCCCGGGTTGGTGTTGGGGGAGAAGACGAAGAACCGGGTCCGGCGCTCCAGGCACCAGGTGTCGAAGGACTGGTCGGGGAAAAGGGACATCCATTCCTGGATCCAGATCTTGTTGATGTCCGTCTGCGGGATGCTGAAATTGACGATCCCGAGGAAATTATTGAACCCTGTACCTGAAGTGCCGAATTTGATGCCATTTGTATTCTGGTAGGTGGTCAGTGCGGCAGAAGGGATCCCCCAGAAGGCAAAATTGGCGGCAATGCCGGCGTTGTAATATTGCTGCGCCGACATTGAACCCCCATAGCCCAGCATCGCCGCTTCCGCCTTCAGGAAGAGGGTTTCCGCATAGCCCAGCATCATGAAGGGCCGGCTGGGATTTGTCACGATGGAGGACGACAGATTGGAATAGGCTTTCATATTGAGGGAGCCTATGGGATTGGTGACGCCCACGAGATTGAGCCAGCCGGACAAAAGTCCCGACGCTAACGGCATTCCCAGGTAGGGGATTGGGTAGGTGACTACCCGCAGGGAATCGTCCAGGGTGCTGGTGAGGGTATCGGTGATAACGTAACGGTTGGCCAGGGGGACGGAATCAAAGAACACCGTCATCCGCGGATCGCTGTAGGACCGTAAGAAGGCCTGCCAATTATCCGCCATTTTAGGGGCCTGACCCACCGCTGTAGGGTTATACGGCCAGATATTATTGGGAAAAATGTATTTGGTCCAGTAGGGATTCTGGTTGTTGGTGACATTCTCGTAAGCCATTTTGGCTGACTCCGCCTCGGAATTGATGGTCAGGGCCTCATTGGATAGGACGTCCTGGATATGGCTGACCGCGGTGGCGCCCATATTGCGCATACAGCGCAGCGCGATCTTCAAACGCAGCGTATTGGCGAACTTGATCCAGTTCGTGACAGTTCCGCCGGGATATACCACATCGTAGGAGAGTTTATCCCCGGCCGGCTTTATTTTGGAAGCGGCATCTTTCAGGTTGGTCAATATATAGCTGTAAGCGGAGTCTTCACTTCCATAAAGGATACTGGACAGGTTGTTGAGATTATTGGCCTGGGTGATGGGGATTGGGCCGAAATGGCCCGTCAGGATCGAATAGGCGTAACACTTCAGGATCCGGGCGATCTGCATCCTGTTATTATAAGTCGTATCGCTGCCGTAATTCACCTCTATCTGTTTCAGGTTTTCCAGCACGCTGACATATAGGGTCTGCCAGAGGCCGGCATCGGTCACATCATAACGTGAGTTCACGATGACCTGGTTGGAGATGTCCCAGTACTTGGTCGTATTGTAATTTCCCATCTGGATGTTGAGGCTCCTGACCGCAGACTCGATGGTTGCTTCGGGGCTGACGGTTTTGAACTGAGTAGGATCGGTATTCTTTTGGGTGAAATCCTTGGTGCAGGAAAAAAGCAATCCTGCCGTTGCGATGAGTATAATAATATAGGATGTTCGTGTCATGTTGGGATGTTTAGAAAGTTACCTTTAAATCAAAACCATAAGTAGCGTAAGGGAAGGAGCCGCCGGCCTCGATACCCTGTGCATTGCCGGAGTTGTTGGCCGCCTCCGGATCGATGCCCTGGGGCGTATGTTTCAGGAGCGTCCAGAGGTTCCTGCCTACGAAGGCCAGCCGGAGAGCGCGGACCGGCGTCCGTGCCAGCAACTGCTGGGGAAGGGTATAGCCGAATATCAGCTCGCTGACCTTGATGCTGCTCGCATTGAAGGTGAGGGCCGGGACATTATTCAGCGTCATATCCGATTCATAGGTGGTCGGGTTCATCCAGATATTGCTCTTCNTTCCGGGTATATATTTGCCGTTCTTATCCAGCGCATAGCTTCCGTCGGGATTCGTCTTGGGAAAATAGGCATTGGTATAGCGGGCGCCTTTTGCCCGGGTGGAATCCGCGTAGCGGGTAACGGTGCTGCCCACCGTCTGCCCGATCCCCTGCTGCTCGTTGCCGCTCTCTCCCAGGATCACGCTGCTGAACAGCCAGGCGTCCCTGCCATAGAGACTATTGACCGTTACGCCGGCAAAATTGGCCCGGCCGTAGGAGGCAGAATAGATCTGTCCGCCCCACTTGACGGTGAACAGCACGGAGAAATCAAAGCCTCCATAACGGAAAGAAGAGCCTACCGATCCGATCCAGTCCGGATGGAAATTTCCCACGATCAGGTTGGGGGCGACAATGGTACGGCCATTGGCGGGATTCACGAGCGTGGTATCGCCGATCATATAAGGACCATTGCCCGTCATCGTNCCGTATTGATAGCCNGTCTTCGCATTAATGGTGACACCCAGGTTCTGGCCCAGGACCAGCGAATTGACACCCGGGGCCAGGGCTTCTACTCTATTGCGGTTCATGGACCAGTTGGCCAGCAGGTTCCAGCTAAACTTGCTGTTTTGAATGACCTTTGCCGTCAGGGAGAGCTCGGTGCCTTTGTTGGTCATCTTACCGGCGTTGAGGAACCGGCTGGTGAAGCCCGTCTCGGGCGCCGCCGTGGCCGTAATGATCTGGTTAGTCGCAACGGACCGGTAGACGGTACCGCTGAACGTGATCCTGTCCTTCAGGAAGTTCAGGTCGATGCCGGCTTCCGTGGATACCGTCTGCTCGGGTTTCAGGGTCGCATTATTGAGCCGGGTCGTATAAGTCAGATAAGGAGTGCCGAGAAAAAGGCTGTTACCTCCATAGGTATTGATCAGGGCGCCGAACGGAGCGGAGTTACCTACCTGGGCCACTGAAGCCCGGAGCTTGCCGTAACTGATCAGGCTTTTATTGCTGATAAAATTGCTGAAGATAAAGCTGCCGGTGGCCGAAGGATAGAAGAAGGAGCAGTTCTGGATCGGCAGGGTCGAGGACCAGTCATTGCGTCCCGTTACGTCGAGGAACAGGAAGTCCTTATAGCCCAGTGTGGCGTTCCCGAAGACGGACTGTGTCTGCGTGGTCGCCCTGGCCTCGGTGACGGTAGGCACGGCGCTGCTGTTGGAGATGGCGGGCATGTTATGTACCAGCAGGGCGTTGACGCTGGCGCCGCGGGTAAGGATGCCGCCGTTGGCCAGCTCGGCCCCCGCATTCACGGTAAGGGTGAAATCATTGCCAAACCGGCCGTTATAGCTGGCAATGGCCTGGTAATCCCAGTTGAGATTATTCTGCATGTAATTGGAATAAGATCCGTTGGGTGTTCTCAATCCTCCCAGCTCCTTGTACTGGTAGGCGTTGACAAAGTCCAGGTCGCCGGAAGCCTGCACCCGGAAGCTCAATGGGGCGCTGATCTGGACAAGGGCCCGGACACCCCCGATCAGGCGGTTATGGGTATCCTCATTGCTGTTCTCATTGATCGACCATAAGGGATTTTCCGTATTGTTAATGGAACCGAACGACACCGAGTTGCCGGCAGCATTGGCCCAGGGGGTGAGATAACCGACATTGGTGCTGCGGGGCAGGTATACATAGGCGGCCATCGGGCTGGCGGCATCGAGATTGCGGACCGTTCTGTTACGGGTATCCTGGTTCGTATAGAGGATCCAGGTATCCATGGTCAGGATCTTGCCGTACTTACGACCGGCGGTCAGGCTCAGGTTGTTCTTGCGGATGAGGTTCTGCTTTTGCATGACGTCATTGCTATACGTATTGGTATAAGAGAGGCGGAAGTTGCCCAACGCATCTCCTTTGCTGACGGAGATATTGGAGGTGTTGGTAACACTGGTCTTATACAGTTGCCGGACATTGTTTGGCTGGGGGGTGTAGCCGCCGGGAATGGGCTGGCCGTTGAAGTTATTGAGAGGTTGGCCCAGCATCGGCATCCCCCAGGAAGTGCCGTTATTCCCCATGTCGACAGCACCCGTACCGGGCACGATCAGGTTGGCATTGGTGACCATGAGGCCATTGCCTCCTTCCCCGTATACGTTCTGGTAGGCGGGGAATTCGGTGACGGTGTTGAACAAGGTGTTCTGGTTGACGGCGATACCGAGGGTCTTGTCACCTGGCTTGCCTTTCTTGGTGGTGATGAGGATGGCGCCGTTGGCGGCCTTTGATCCGTACAGCGCGGCGGCATTGGGACCTTTCAGGACCTGGATGGACTCGATGTCGTCCGGGTTGAGGTCGGCGGCGCCATTGCCATAATCGATATTGCCTGAGGAGGCGAAGCTGCCGGGAGCATCTCCCGGATCGTTGTTGATGGGTACCCCATCGACAACCCAGAGGGGCTGGTTGTTCCCTGTCATGGAATTCTCACCCCGGATGACCACGCGGGTGGAAGAGCCAGGTTGACCGGTGTTAGTCACCTGCAGGCCGGCCACTTTTCCCGCCAGGCCATTGGTGATGTTGACATCGCGGGCCTCCGTGAGGCGATCTACGTCGACGGACTGGGAGGAATAGCCGATGGATTTTGCCTTACGGCTCAGGCCCAGGGCGGATATGACAATGACATCGTTGAGGTTTTTGTCGGCCGGGAAGAGGGAGATCTGTATAGCTGTTTTCCCGTTTAAAGGGACCTCCTGGGTGAGATAGCCGGTAAAACTTACGACGAGCACAGCTGTTTGAATATCATTGACATTTAAGCTGAATTGGCCGTCCGCCTTTGTGACGGTGGCGGTCTTTGTCCCTTTGACCAGGACGCTGACGGCGATAAGAGGTTCTTTTTTTTCATCCACCACCGAACCGGTCACCTGGGTTCTCTGGCTATAGGCCATGGGGATGATCAATAGAAATAGCAGTAGAATTGGCAAGACTTTCATGATCGTTAGTTTGAGTTTTTTGTATAAAAGGCCGTTACCCTTAACGGAGGTAAAATTGTGACTCAGCAACTAATAAATGATTAATAGAAGATTAATGCCCGGAGGTTTTTGAGATTTTTACCCCTAACTAATGCATTTCTGGAAGTCTTTTCCAAAATCTTCCCCATAGATGGACTTGTATTCTTTTACGAAAGATTCGTAAGATTGTTTGGCGAGAGAATGTTTGCCTAAATAAACCAGGGCTTTGCACTTCAGTTGCATGGCTTCTTCATTGGCGGCATCGAAGTAAAAAATATAGTCTGCCAGGGTGATCATAAACTCGGGATCATCGGAGATGACCACCGACCCGGCGAAATGGAGGTAGGTGTCAATGACATGGTTGGATACTTCTGACTTGAAAGGGTCCAGCCAGGTATATTCGACATTATTGAGAAATCCGCCCCTTTTGGTAATTCCCGCCAGTTCGGTCACCCGATGTTTGTCCAGTACTTTTTTGTTATTGACGATGGAGAGGTATTCCTGGTAATCTACGGAGACCAGACCGGACTTAATATCGATCTTCCAGTAACCTGTATCCTTGGAGAGTTCGCAGCCCCCGGTCTTATCCAGGATACTTTTCAATTTGGCAATATTCACGGAGCGGTTGTTCCGGGCGCTTTTTTCAGATTTGTCAAACCAAAGGATCTCATTCAGTTTTTCCGAGCTTATACCCCGGCCGTTCTTGATAGAATACAGGAGGATCAATAAAAAGAGCTCTCTCAGCAAAGGAGAGAAGGGTCGTGTCAGGTCATTCCCTTCTTTATCAAATACCTGCAGGTCTCCGAATAAATAAATGGCGGCTTGGGTGGAATGGGCCGCAGGAGCTTCGCTGTCCTGATCAGGGGCCGGAACCGGGATATCTTTTTGCGGGATCGTACTCTCCGGAAGGGGGGAGCCGATGGAATTGCCGCTTAGGGAGGTGCCGGTCTTTTGGCGGAGGGTACTGCGGCGACGGATCCATAACCAGCCGGCCAATACGCCGGCAAGTGCGAGGACAATATATAAATAATAAGAGACGCCTTTCGGGGCGGCTTCCGTCAGGACTGCTTCTTCGGGGACGGGCGCCCCATCCAGGGTATAAATATTGGCCAGGGTATGATGGGTACTATCCTCCAAAAATGTCACCGCGATAAATTTATTGGTGACGGGGCTGAAATAGAGATCGGCGAAGGATTCAATATCATGGAACTCGTATGGGATCCTGTTGCCCATCAACTGAAAGGAGGGGTTCAGGAGTGAACCCTTTATGAGTTGAAGGGTGGAATTATATTTATCGTTGTTAAAGAGGAGCCCGTAATATTCCTTTTTCTTTTCATTGATCACCAGGGAATTGGCAAAGGCGAATTCCTCTTTACCGGCTTTTAGTTCGAACAGCTTTTTGAATGTCCTTCTTTTTACATCAAAAAGCATCATATCGTAGAGGTTCTTGGGATTGAGGATCTGTTGTCCGCTGGAGCTTCCATATCCGCCCAGGATATAGGCGGAATCTCCTGTTTCATTGGCGCCTGTGGCGGCGAGGTACCGGGGGGTTAAAAAATCGCCTTTCACGGGTATCGTTTTCAGGCTCTGCGTGGGAATATGGTATTGGTGTACTGCATTCTTATAAGCTAAATGTCCATAGCCATTGAGAAGGTAAAGGGAGCTGTCTCCCGAAGTGCAAAACTTATTGAGATGCCAGAAATTGATATCATGGGGCTCGTATTTTTTATCCCAGCGTCCGCTGGTAAAGTCAAAACTGGTCACCAGGGGCTGGTCCAGGTAAACATTATACAGGCTGGCCGTAAAGGGGTCATAAATGGACTGATTACCCAGCGGCAGGCCCAGGTCGCCGGATTTGTAAGCAATGGTCTTAAAGGAGGAATGCGCTATCGAATATTGGGTGAGGGAGTCTGTTCCCACCAGGAACAGGGTCTCTGTTTTGGAATCAAAAGCAACGCTGGCAGGACCGTTGATCACCATCTGCTTTACCATCTTCCACTCGTAATGCCTATTTTTTATCCATAAAGGATTTATTACCACGGCCTTACTCTGATGAAGGGTGTCCAGGGCGAACAGGCCGGTGCGCTCATTGAGGGGCCAGTAGTATTTTGATTCCCCTCCTTCCGCGATACGGATATTCCTTATTTTCATGGGGGGGACATCCGTTGTTTTGAAAGGCTGATAGGGGCTTGCGCCAAAAGACATCCGGAAACAATCTCCTTTCACCAGGCCGATGCCATTCTGGATAAATACGCCTTTGTCACTATGGAAGATCAGGCGGTCCTGTGCAAAATCAAATTGCAGGCTGAACTTGTTCCAGCATTTGAATAAGTGGCTGCTATCCAGCGTGAAGGATATGGAAGGCGGCTTGTCCCCGGAGATCATTCTGAAATGCCCCTCTCTTACCGGTACCTTGTCGTATATAAGGTCAATATTCTGTCGGTCATTCCTGATCAGCCGCAGGATATACCCGAAATAATCGGCATAACCCGGAAGGAAGGACAGCTCGAAGGATATTTCAAAATTCTGCCGGAAGCAGAATGCTTCTTCAGGGGTAAGGTCGAGGGAGGTTCGCCGGTCCTGGACCACTTCATGGCCGAAAAAGCCTAAGCCAAAGGATTGAGCTATAACAGGACAGGTAAAAAAGACTGATATAATGAAAAAATATAATTTCATATAGGCATACCAGCCGGGGAAGCATTGTTTTGGTTAATACTCGAATCCGGCCTACATTTCTCCAATGCAAAATAATCTCAAACTTAGTTTTATTTTATCAAAGGAGGAGGGAATTACCTGCTTTTCACGAGGTCTCTTGGCAGGATGCCGAACTCTTTCCGGAAGGCTTTGGCAAAATGGCTGAGATTGGAGAAACCGATCTCGCTGCCGGCTTGTTTAATGCTGCATTGTCCTGTTATCAGCATTTCCTTCGCGCGTAGCAAGCGGTTTTTATTGTAATAATCGTATAGGGTGAACCCATATACCTGTTTGAAAAGATTCTTTAGTTTACTGGTGCTCATGAATACTTCATGGGCCAGTGATTCCAGGGAGGGGAATCCTTCCAGCCGGCTGCTGAGGATCTGTTCGACATGCTGCATGCTTTCCAGATCGCCTTTTTTAATGGCTCTTGGCAGGGTTGCCTGTTCCTGGCGCAGGAAGGAATGCAGGAATTTTTCCGTCAGGTGAATGATACGGGTCAGTCTTCTTATTTGCCCCAGCGGATCGTTCTCTTTCATTTCGAATATTTCTTTCAGCGTCTCCCGGTGGGGAAGGCTGACAAAATAGGGGTTCTCCGCTATGCTGTTCTCCCGGGCAAAATTTTCCAGCTTAGTAAGAAGGTCTGCCGGCAGGTATTGTGCGGCGAGTTCATGGGTAGAAAAGATCACCAGTCTTTTTACGGTGCTGCCTGCCGGGATTTTTATGAGGTGGCTGTCGCGGGTATCCGATAAATAGATATCGTTCCGGAGGATCCGTTTATCGGTGGTGATGGACTTGTCTGCGCTGACCTGTACTTCTTTCTGAGCTTCCACCTGGTTGAAAGAAAGGGTGAACCCTTTCACTCCGTCGGCTTCACGGTAGAGTTCCAGATCGCAATCCAGCCGTAAATTCAGAACGGCATAAGAGAGATGGGGACTGATGGTTTGCGCGAGGATCGTTCCTTTTCCCAGGGAAGAGGGGATTGTAAATATATGATCCTTTACGGAACTGTTGAGTTTTGCGGCAAAATCCGCCACGGTCTTTTCGTAATTTTCCAGCCTGAATGAATACTTGATCATGTTCACAATTTTTCAGATACTACAATATTGATAAAACAGGCAGCTAGTCGCGGATGGGATAGGGGTAAGGTCGGCACAAGAGGGCAAAATTAATACAAATACCCCGAAGGGGTTGGCTGCAAGGAGTCTTTTAATAGCTGCAGAGGCTATTTAACAAAATTTTTAACTTACAGGGGCAGCATTTTTTTACCGTAGTGGTTATTTGGGGCAAGTCCGGACCGGATTTTTTACCGGCTTTTTAATATTTCTTTGGGCAGGATACCGAATTCTTTTTTGAATGCTTTGGCAAAATTGCTCAGATTGGAAAAGCCGATATTCAATCCAACCTGTTTAACGGAATACTTTCCTGTTTGCAGCATCTCCTTCGCTTTTTCCAGGCGGTTGCGGTTATAGAATTCGTACAACTTCATGCCATAGATCTGCTTGAATTTTGTTTTGAGCTTGGTAGAGCTCATCATAGCAGTCTTCGAGAGCATATCGATGGAGGGAAATTTGTCCAGTTTATTATTGCTGAGTATACGCTCCACATCCTTAAGGGCTTCGAGATCTTTTTCTTTATCCCGCTGTTTCAAACCACCTGTTTCTTTGAGCAGGGGCGCTTTGGTAAGGAAGGTATTCAGGAATTTTTCGCTCAGCAGCAGGATCCTGTTCTGTAATAAGAGGTGGTGGATGGGAGATTGTCTGTCTACTGTGAAAATATCCTCCAGCAGTTGCCGGTATTCGAAGGTGATAGGTTCCTTATTGATATTACGGAGGCGATTGTCGGCATATACTAAAAGGTCCAGCAGGATATCTTTTTTTACACAGCGGCTGACAAAAGAAGGGCTGAAAAATATGCCCACTCTTTTCAGGCGGGAACCCCGGGAGTAGGTCATTTCCAGATCGTAGTTGGTGGAAGATAAAAATATATTGCTCCGGTTGGGAGTCCTGTCCGTGATGGCGTTATGGGGTTCCCGGATCACGAAGAAATCGCTTACGCTGACCTGGTTGAAGAAAAGGCTCAGGCCATAGAGGGAAGATTTTTTACGGAGAAATACGAGGTCGTCGTTGAGGGAGAAATTCATCACGACATAGGAAATATCGGAATTGATATTGGCGGAGAAGATCGTTCCACTCCCGATCGGGTGGGGGATCTGAACGGTCCCTGCAACTACCGGCAATTTCAATATTTTACTAAAGCCCTTGAGCCAACTACGGAAATCCTTTAACTGATAAGCGTATCTGATCATAGGACAATCGTTTAAGATGGAAGGATGACTATCAGTAGATCTGTAAACAATTTAATGATTTTTTATCATATTCCAAACGTTCTTTTTCAGCAGGTTGCAGCTTGGTTGGTTTTTTTTTGCTAACGTAAAATAACACACGAAACAAGACCGGGGATATTTATGGATAGAATGCCTTTTCGGATGGATGAAGCATCATTGGAAAAGGATGAACCCCCTGCCCTCTGAAGGGGGTAACAGCCTCCGCGCGGAATAGCGCGTTATTTCAACAGGCTCTTGACTTCCTGGAGTTTGAGCAATGCCTCGACCGGGGTCAGCCGGTTGATATCCGTGTCTTCCAGTAATTTCCGCATGCTGTGGAAGGTCTCGGTATGTGCGTCGAAGATAGAGAATTGAATTTGCGGAGCCGACGGCGGAGTAGCCAGTTTCTTCACATGCTCACCAAGGTTTTCGCCTACCTGTTTGTCTTCCAGCTGTAAGAGGATTTCCTCTGCCCGCCTGAGGAGAGAAGGGGGCATGCCTGCCATTTTCGCCACATGGATACCGAAGCTATGGGTGCTGCCTCCGGGCGCGAGCTTGCGCAAAAAGATGACTTTATTGCCTACTTCTTTATTAGTGATGTGGTAATTTTTTATTCGGGGCAGTTTGTTTTCCAGTTCATTCAGCTCATGATAGTGCGTGGCAAAAAATGTCTTGGGCGCGTGGGGAGAGTTGTGGAGGTATTCTGCGATGCTCCAGGCGATCGAGATCCCGTCATAGGTGGAAGTCCCTCTTCCGATCTCATCCAGCAGGATCAGGCTGCCCGGGGTGATATTATTGATGATGCTGGCCGTCTCGTTCATTTCCACCATGAATGTGGACTCTCCTCCGCTGAGATTGTCCGATGCGCCTACCCGGGTGAATATCTTGTCTGTCAAAGGGATCCTGGCTGCGTCGCAGGGGACAAAACTGCCCATATGCGCCATGAGAGTAATCAGAGCGGTCTGCCTCAGAAGGGCGCTTTTACCGCTCATATTGGGTCCGGTGAGGATAATGATCTGCTGAGCGGCGGGATCCAGCAGCAGGTCATTGGGAATATAGGCATCTCCGGCAGCCAGCTGCCTTTCGATCACGGGGTGCCGGCTTGCTTTCAATTCCAGTTCGCGTCCTTCATGCAATACGGGCTTTTTGTAATTGTATTGCAGCGCATTGCCTGCAAAGCAGAGCAGGCAGTCCAGGGTAGCCAGCACCTGGCCATTGACCTGCATGGGAGCGATATAATTTTGTAAGGTCAATAAGAGCTGGTCGTACAGTTCTAATTCGATGGCCAGGATCTTTCCTTCGGCGCCTGTGATCTGCTCTTCATATTCTTTCAATTCAGGCGTGATATAACGTTCTGCATTGGCCAGGGTCTGTTTGCGCATCCAGTCGGACGGAGCTTTGGCCTTATGCGTATTGGTCACTTCCAGGTAGTATCCGAATACATTGTTGAACCCGATCTTGAGGGAAGATATGCCGGACCTTTCGGCTTCTTTCTGTTGCAGCTCCACCAGGTACTCCTTACCGCCGGTAGCGATCTTGCGCAGGCGGTCCAGCTCTTCGTGTATCCCGGAGCGAATGGTATCGCCTTTGGCGGCCGCTACCGGGGGATTGTCGACGATCGTCGCAAAGATCTTTTCGATAATAGGATGACAGGGATCCAGGCGGGCGGTGAGTTGCCGGAGATAGTCATTGGGCCAGGATTCACCTGACTGCCGGACCTGATCGATATGTTGCAATCCCCGGGCAATCTGCAACAGTTCCCTCGGATTGATCTTTTTTACGGGGATCTTGCTGACCAGCCTTTCGATATCGCCGCATTGCTGGATNTGCTGGGCGAGGGTCGTGCGCAGTGTGGGATCTTTGATAAAAAATTCCACTCCGTCCAGTCGCTCATGGATGCGATGGGAATCTTTCAGGGGCATGAGCAGCCATCTTTTCAGTAAGCGGGCCCCCATCGGTGACACGGTATGGTCCAGTACTTTCAGGAGACTTGCTCCCTGCTCCCGGGGGTCGGGGCCTCCCAGCAGTTCCAGGTTACGGATGGTGAATTTGTCCATCCACAGATGATCTTCGCGGTCGATCCGCTGGATGGAAGAAATATGTTGCAGGTGGGGGTGTTCCGTATCTTTCAGATAGTGCAGGACGGCTCCTGCGGCAATGAGGCCTTCCTGCATTCCTTCTATGCCGAACCCTTTGAGAGAATGCGTCTGGAAATGCTTCAGGAGGCTTTCTGTCGCGTAGGCCTCCTCGAAGATCCAGCTCTCCATGGTATAGGTATAGAATTTGGAGCCGAATATCTCTTTAAAATGCCGCTGGAAATTGCGCTGGAAGACGATTTCGGCGGGTTTGAGGGTTTGCAGCAATTTATCGGCATATTCCATATTGCCTTCTGCTATAAAGAATTCGCCCGTGGAAATGTCCAGGAAGGCGATGCCCAGGCGGTCGCCGTTGCCGGGCTTGCCGTCTGTGCCGGCCGGAGTCCCTGCGAAATGGATGCCGGCCAGGAAATTATTGCTGCTTCCTTCCAGGAGCCGGTCATTGGTCGCTACGCCGGGGGTCACCAGTTCCGTGACGCCTCTTTTGACGATGCCTTTGACCGTCTTGGGATCTTCCAGCTGGTCGCAGATGGCTACCCGGTAGCCGGCCCGCACGAGCTTGTGCAGGTAGGTATCCAGGGAATGGTGGGGGAAGCCGGCCAGTTCGGAGGAGGACGCGGCTCCATTGTTACGTTTGGTCAGGGTAATGCCCAGGACCTGGGAAGCAATAACGGCATCTGCTCCGAAAGTCTCGTAAAAATCGCCTACCCGGAACAACAGGACGGCATCGGGATATTTTTGTTTAATAGCCCGGTGTTGTTGCATCAGGGGAGTGTCCGCACTATTTTTTGCCATGGGGGCAAAAATAAGGAAGATCAATCAACGGATCGACGACTCCTTTTTATGGGGATAAGTTGTCGATTAGTCCCGCTTTAAAGGACAAATTGTCCTTTGGGCTGTCCTTTATGCGATTTTTGCGAATTCTGAAGCAGTCTAATGGACAAATTGAGCTTTAGACTGCCCCTGATGCCTTTACTCCTGAAAATCTTATATTTTTGCGGATGCGCAAACTGGGGATGGATGAGCTTAACCGGAAGTCGGTGCCTGAATTCAGGCGATCGGAGAAGACCCCTGTGGTCGTGGTCCTGGATAATATCCGCAGCATGCATAATGTGGGTAGTGTATTCCGGACGGCAGACGCTTTTTTGCTGGAGGGGATCTTTCTGTGCGGGTATACTCCCCAGCCCCCTCACCGGGATATTCATAAGACAGCGTTGGGGGCTACCGAGACGGTGGACTGGAGGTATTTCGGGGATACGGCGGCGGCTGTCCGGTCCCTGAAAGAGGAGGGGTATAAGGTATTTGCCGTGGAGCAGGTGGAAAATAGCATTCCTTTGCAGGAGTTTGCCGCCCAACATTCGGGGAAGCTGGCTGTTATATTCGGGAATGAGGTGAGCGGAGTGGGGGAGGAGGCGTTGAAATTATGCGATGGGTGTGTGGAGATCCCGCAATGGGGGATGAAGCATTCGCTAAATATTTCCATTGCGGCAGGGATCGTGTTGTGGGAGTTGGTGAGGGGCCGCGATTAACCGTAGAATAAAAATTATGAGTACAGTCAAGAATTATTTAAGCCTGATCAAGTTCTCGCATACCATCTTTGCAATGCCTTTTGCGATGATAGGGTTCTTTTTGGGGGTGTTAGGGCCAAAATTACTTTTTTTGAAAGAGTATGATGGGGTTTCCTCATGGTCTATCTATATAAGAACCTATCGGGGCTATCCTTTATGGGTGACCTTTTTACTGGTAGTTCTCTGCATGGTCTTCGCCCGCAGCGCGGCTATGTCTTTCAACCGGTACCTGGATGCCAAGTGGGACGCGCTGAATCCCCGTACGGCGATCCGGGAGATTCCGGCGGGCATTATTTCAAAGAACAGCGCCTTGCGGTTCGTGATTGTCAGTTGCCTGGCCTTCATTGTCTGCACCTGGTTTATCAATCCCCTTTGCTTCGCCTTGTCCTTTGTCGCCCTGGCCGTGGTGCTGGGCTATAGCTATACGAAACGCTTCACCCCGCTCTGTCACCTGGTCCTGGGTGTGGGCCTTTCGCTGGCCCCTATTGGCGCTTACCTGGCCGTGGTGGGACATTTTGCCCTGTTGCCGGTCCTTTTCTCTTTCACCGTGATCTTCTGGGTCAGCGGGTTCGATATTATCTATGCCCTACAGGACGAGGAGTTCGACCGGTCCAATAAACTGTATTCTATGCCGTCCTGGCTGGGAAAGGCAAACGCTCTGCGGGTCTCTGAATTTCTCCACCTGCTCAGTATGGCCTGTGTCATCGTCGCCGGGATTTACGGCGGTTTCGGATGGTGGTATTGGGCGGGAGTAGCCATCTTTCTCGGCATGCTCATCTACCAGCATGCCATTGTCAAACCCAATGACCTTAGTCGGGTCAACCTGGCCTTTATGACGGCTAATGGGATCGCCAGCGTTGTTTTTGCAGTGTTCGTCATCACGGATCTTTTCCTGAAATGAGGAGGGATGATGAACCATCATTTTTAATAAAATATGCGCACGATATAAAAATATGCGTATCTTTGCTTTATGAAGGAGCGACTCAACCTTACTATTGATGGGGAACTGCTGGACGCAATGAAAGTCTACGCTGCCAGCAAGCAGATGAGCGTGTCCGAGCTGGTGGAAAATTACTTCCGGTCGGTGACCAGACCCGTTCAAAGAAAGAATATACTCGACCTGGTGGATGAGCTGGAAAAGCCGGTTCTGGACGGAAAGGCCGAATGGCCGGGATCGTTTGAGGGGAAGACAGGACTTCCGGAATCCTTTGACGGGAGTGCCGGGTCGAAAGAGCTTTTTTACAAAGGGCAGGAGAAGAAATATGGCTTTTAGAATATTGCTGGACACGAATATACTGCTTGACTTTACCTTGAAGCGGGAAGGCTCGATAGTCTCCCGGCAGTTGATCGAATGGGCTGTAAAAGGCAGGGTGCAGGCTTTCATCACGCCTTCCATCATGCAGTTGACCGGATACTGGTTAACGGTAGCTTATGGAGCGGAATCTGCGAAAGAATTGTTGCTGGCCATCCTGTCGGACATACAGGTAATCGATATCGGGCATGAGATTGTCGTGAATGCGCTGCATTCGAAGATGAGCAATCTGGAGGATGCCTTGTCCTATTATACGGCCTTGCACCATAAATTAGATTATTTCATCACCAGGGACAAAAGCCTGTACGAGGCTGCCATATCCGTATTACCGGTATGCACGCCCGAGGAATTCCTGAAATACAATATTTGAATATGGCCCGAATCCTATCGATCGATTATGGACTGAAGCGTACGGGACTGGCCGTTACCGATCCTTTACAGATCATTGCCACGGGATTGACAACGGTGGAATCCCCCAAGCTGATCCCCTTTTTGAAAGACTATTTCAAAAAAGAGCCTGTGGAGCTGATCTTAGTCGGAGAACCCAAGAACTGGGATGACAGCGATACACATGCCACCCCGCTGGTGAAAGAGATCGTCCGGAGGTTACAAAAGGAATTTCCTTCCATTCCCCTGCTGATGGTGGATGAACGGAATACCTCTAAAATGGCTTCCCGTGCTATGATCGATATGGGACTTAAGAAGAAACAAAGGCAGAACAAGGCGTTGGTGGATGAGATCGCCGCTACGATCATGCTGCAGGAATACCTGGGCCGGTCGGGGCAGTAGGAAGGCAATAGCTGCCGGTTAGAGAGGACGGGCAGCATTTCCTGTTAATTAATTTAAATTCGCATTTAATAGTTTTATATGATTCTACCGATAGTGGCTTATGGCGCCCCCATCCTTCGCACAGTGGGTAAAGATATTACCCCCGAATACCCCGGGCTGTCCAAATTGATAGAAGATATGTGGGAGACCATGTATTACAGTAGCGGGGTAGGGTTGGCTGCGCCGCAGATCAACCGGGACATCCGGCTCTTTGTAGTGGATTCCAGCCAGATATTCACCAACCAGGATGAAGAGGACAAAGGCAAATATCCGGATGAGCCGGGTACAAAACAAGTATTTATCAATGCGCATATCGTGAAGCTCAACGGCGAGGAATGGGCGTATAATGAAGGTTGCCTGAGCATTCCCAAGATCCGGGAAGACGTCTACCGTAATGAGGAAGTGACTTTGGAATATCTCGATGAGCAGTTCCTTCCGCATACGGCCACTTTCAACGGTATTACAGCAAGAATTATCCTGCACGAATACGATCATATTGAAGGCAAGCTGTTTATAGACTACCTGAAGCCCCTGAAACGGAAGCTGCTGAAAGGCAAGCTGGATGATATTTCCAGGGGAAGGATCAGCGTAGATTATAAGATGAGCTTTCCCCGATAGGGCCCGCTCATAGCGGCTTGTTACCCGTGTAAGCCCGCCATTTTTCCAGCAATTGTTGCATATCGTCGGGCAGCTCGCTTTCGAAAAGCACCTCCTCTCCGGTGCCGGGATGGGTAAATCCCAGGGTCTTGGCATGCAGGGCATGCCGCGGACAGATGGCAAAGCAGTTGTCCACGAATTGCCGGTATTTGCTGAAGACGGTGCCTTTTACGATCTTATCGCCTCCATAGGTATCGTCATTGAAGAGGGGATGGCCGATATGCTGCATATGGACGCGGATCTGGTGGGTCCTGCCTGTCTCCAGCACGCATTGCACCAGGGTGACATAGCCAAATCGTTCCAGCACTTTATAATGGGTAATGGCCTCCTTGCCATATTCTCCTTCCGGATAGGCGTCGAATAGTTTGCGGAAACGACGGTGCCTTCCCACATGCGCGATGATCGTTCCGGTCTCTTCGACCAGGTCGCCCCATACCAGGGCCATGTACTGTCGCTTGACGGTATGGTCGAAGAACTGTTTGGCCAGGCTCCTGACAGCTCTTTCCGTTTTGGCCAGCACCATTAGCCCGCTGGTGTTCTTGTCGATCCGGTGTACCAGCCCGAAGCGGGGCAGGTTCTCTTCGGTGATGGATCCGTTTTTTTGTTGCAGGTACCAGGCGACCCCATTGATCAGGGTGCCGCTATAATTTCCGCTGGCGGGATGCACGACCAGCCCCGGCCGTTTGTTGATGATCAGCACATCGTCGTCTTCATAAAAGATGTTGAGGGGCATCTGTTCCGGGACGATCTCTTCCCCATGCGCTTCTTTATAAGAATACATGACGATCTCGTCCAGGGGCCTTATCTTGTAATTGGGCTGGACCTGACGGTTGTTGACCAGGACCATTCCCGCTTCCAGCGCTTTCTGTATTTTATTACGGGAGGCGTTCTCTATCCGTGCTACCAGAAATTTGTCGATACGAAGAGGTTCCTGCCCCTTGTCCACTTTCAGGTTCAGGCGTTCATACAGTTCCTCCGATCCTTCGGGGCTTTCTTCCCTGTCATTATCCTGCAGTTCGTTATCCGGGTCCGGTCTTTTGTTCATAAACGGGATTTGTGCTGATTTGTGTTGATTTGCAAAAGTAAGATAGAAAGTCGGAAGTCTATACAGCCGGTTTATCCCGTTTGGATAGCAAATAATGCCGAATGGACCATAGATAAATTTGGAAACACAGTAATGGCTATTATAACTTGCATAGCGAACCAATCAATCCGGATACTGCCTTTGCTATTTCTCAAAGAATGTTGCTTATACACATTGAGACGATCATTCTGCCGCCTGAATCTTGAGGTCAAGGTAGGCCCTGCGTGGGGTAGCTTCAATTCTATTAATTGTTTCTGACTAGGTATTCCNTGGCCCCAAGCCTCTGAGGTATAAGTAATAATTAACCGCATTAAAACCACCTTCCTATGCTGTTATCAGAAGTAGTCAGATTAAATCGCCACGACATGCAATGTATCGACCTTGCCATTGCTTATATCGAAAAGCATCACCAGGATCGCATTTCTGTCGAAGACCTATCCATGGAANCGGGATTGAGCAAGAAGAAATTATACGCCGCTTTTTTAAAAAAGACGGGATTCTCACCGCACTATTACCAGAACAGGGCACGTATTGAAAAAGCGAAATCATTGCTGGCAGATGCCGTGCTCCCCATAAAGGCCATTGCAAAGACTATCGGATACAAATCTCATAGTCATTTTAGCGAGATTTTTAAAAGTATTACTTCCCTGACGCCTGAGGAATACCGAAGTAAATATGCCGACTAAATGTTTTTAGTTATCGCGAGGTAAAGGATTTTACGTGACTCTTTACATTAAACCAAATATTAAAAAAAATATTTATCCGATACAAATGGAGTTGATTCCGATAGCAACTGTATGTACCTTGCATACGGTTAAGGCAATCCAACCCTGAAGAAAATAAATAGCCAGGAAAGCGAAATTAAGACAGCGGAAGGGCCAATAAAAATACCCAACAGGCTTTCATAAAATATACAAGGCATTGGTTATAGCATCCTATATATACAACCCGGCAGGCTGATGGCCTTATTTGGCGGAAAAGTAAGGCCTTGGCCGCCAGGGGTTGATGAACGCGGGAAATTTCCTCTACGGTAATTGCAACAATATTGTGTCATTCACTTGCTGAAGTGGATATATGCACCTTATGCTTAATTGAAAATGATATGCCTAAAAAAGCTATTATTATCTGAGCCGGCCCTGCGAGCTTCTTCGCTAAAACTCTTTTATCTATTAGTAAACCTTTCGTTTATGAGACTCAACGGAATGATACTATTAAGTCGGCGTGATCTTAAAGGCACTGAACAGGCTATAACCTACATCGAAAAACATTATGCAGACAGGATCTCCCCGGAGAGGCTATCCGTAGAAGTCGGGCTAAGCGTACAAAAACTACAGGCCGGTCTAAAGCTAAAAACAGGCTATAGTTTGTATGGATACCAGGAGCAGGTCCGGATCCGGTTTGCAAAATTGTACCTGGAAGAAACGGATAAACCGTTAAGAACGGTTGCAACCTCTATGGGTTTTAAGACACTTAGTCACTTTGGGGAGATTTTTAAGAAACATACCAGGATGACCCCTTCTCAATATAGAAATGAATATGGAATAATGTAAAGGAGTTCATAAATGAAAAAAAGGATCCTCATACTTTGTTGCCTGATCCTTAGTTCTCTCTATGCCTATACTCAAACACCTTATACCATCCGTGGAATCGTGAGGGACAACTCGGGTGCTCCGCTATCTAAGGCAACTGTCCGGGTCTGGAACGCTACCGACAGTATGCAGGTATTGTCCGGTGGCGGTGGGAATTTCCTGATCTCCGGGCTATACGATCCATCGTTCAGTATCCGGATAACCATGAACGGCTATAAGTCTTATTATAAAAACTTTTCGATCCCGGTTGCTAATAAAGTGTTCTCTCTTGCACCCATCGTGCTGCAGATAGAATATGAAGAACTGCAGGCCATTGTCGTTCGACAGGCGAAGCCGATCACCATTAAAAAGGATACCCTGGAGTATCATGCAGCGGCCTATAGCGTGCGGGAGGGATCTATGCTAGCAGAACTGATGAAAAAACTACCGGGGGTCACGGTGAATGATAGTGTAACGGTCATGGGTAAAAAGATCAGTAAGGTGTTATTGGATGGAAAGGAGTTTTTCGGTGGGGATGTGCAGGCTGCCATCAGGAATCTTCCTTATGATATTATTGACAAGGTAGAGATCCTCGACGATTATGGGGACCAGGCCCGGCTTACCGGTGTGAGAACCGGCGAGCCAAAGAAGATTCTAAATATCGTGCTAAAACAAGACAAGCGGAATGGCCAGATTGGAAATGTGACAGGTGGGCGTGGCAATAAGGATCAGTATATAGCCAGCCTGAGCACCGAGGTATTCAAGGCTGACAGAAAACTTTCCCTGATCTGTGGCATTTCCAATAATAACTCTTATGGTAATGAATATGTAAAGTTCCTGAGGCCGAGCTACGCCGACCAATGGGCCCCCCGATGGTCGGGAACGGGAGATGGGAGTCTATCCCGCAATGACCATCTGTTCCAAAACAAGACCATCCAGGATAACTATTATACCGATGGCAATATCCACCAGGAACAGAATAATACTACCCAAAGCCACAAAGAGGAAGATTGGTTGAATTATGAACTGCTCTATACCCCTACCCCAAACAATCGCCTGCGGATCAATTCTTCTTTCAACCGGCAGTGGACGAGGCAAATTGATCAGATCATCCTGGTTTCCACGGAATTGGATAGTGGATTCAATAAGACGACTCAATCCGCGATAGTGAATCAATACCATACAGGGATCACTAATGCGGAATCGAAGATCTATTTTGAACAGTCTTATCCCCATTCAGGACAGCGGTTCAGCCTGGAGGGCAATCTCCAATATACCCTCATACAACAGGCGGGAGACAACCTGACCCATACGCAGATCCGGTCGGATAGCGCGTACAGTAATAGCCTGCAACATTTCCGGGTGAACAATAGCAATACGGCATGGGATATGGGAGCCACTATCCATTACTATATTCCCATTAGCCAAGGCGGATTTTTAGAGACCAGCTATGGCCCGCATCATACCCTTACGGAAGATAACCGGAATATTCAACAGCCCGATAGCCTGGAAAAGAATTGGCAAGTAGTGGATTCACTGAGCAATGATTATACTTTCCAAACCACCATACAGGATTGGCGGGCCGGATATATCCGGCATAGTGATAAGATGGATTGGAACCTGGGCCTGATAGCCGAGCCCGGGGATCTGTACGGGAAATCGCCCGGCAAGGGAATCAACTGCTCTTATCATTATTTCAATGTATTCCCAGTTGGATCTTTTAGCTATTCTTTTAACCAGGCGCGGAAAATAGGCTTTGAATATACTACGAATGTCTATCCTCCCGACCTTCCACAATTACAGCCAGTGACTGATCTCAGCAATCCTCAATATCCCATAGCAGGCAACCCTCAATTGAAACCGGCAATCAGTCGATCAGCGGCTTTACATTATGATCAAAATAACCTGCAGCCGACTAAATACCAGGGATTCGGGATGGGGATAGCCTATACGACAACCCGCGACCTGATCATTCCAAATATAGTTCATCCCCATGATACCAGTACGGTCGTGCAACGGACCTACTATGTGAACGTCAATGGGACTTATGAAATTAGCCTGAATGGACGGTTCGAGCTTCCTCCGTTATTGCATAAGCATTTCAGAATATCCGGATCAGGAATACTCATCGAAGAACACGGTATTTCGATGGCGGATTACATACAATATGCCACCCACACCTTGTCCTGGAGCCAGCACCTAACCCTGCTGTACAATATCCCTGACCGGGTGGAGACCAATTTTAGCGTAGGTTACGGCCATAGCCTTACCCGTTACGCTTTGGCTAATAATTCCTCCGTCACAGCCTCCACGCTGTCCTGGAGGCTGGAAAGCCATCTTTATCTTTTCCGGAACTGGATCCTAACGGCAATTGGGGCACAAAATTTCTGTAGCGGGATTAGTCCTGCACTCTCCCCCAACCCAATATATTTAGATGCTACTTTGCAACGCTCCTTCCTTAAAAAGAATCAGTTGTTGTGTAGCCTGGTTGGCTCCAATATTCTGAATTCCAATACCGGAGTCGGCCAATCCGTTACCCCTAATACCGTTACTCAAAGTCGGGCGAACCTGGTAGGGCGTACCGTCCTATTCAATGTTCAATGGAACTTCGAGCGATTCAGGAAAAGATTGTAAATCAATATTGGTAATGGATTTCACTTATTGAAAAATTCACTAATCCGATAGCCTTGATCTTGATCCCGATAGCAGGGTATTGTAATTTGTGTTAAGAGATGGAAGCACCACTACGAACATAAAACCATTGTATGCCAAAAAGAGCGATTATTATCGGAGCTGGTCCTGCTGGTCTCACAGCGGCCTATGAATTGTTAAAACGGACAGATATAATTCCCGTCATTCTGGAAAAATCGGGCGATATCGGCGGTATCTCCAAAACAATTAACTATAAAGGCAACCGGATGGACATGGGGCCGCACCGATTTTTCTCTAAATCCGACCGGGTGATGGACTGGTGGTTGAAAATAATGCCACTAGAGACAAATGGCGAGCAAGATATTAAGATTTCGTATCAAAATAAATCAAGAGAGATCAAACCAGTCGATGCTGATGCAACATCAATTGACCCAAAAGATCCAGATAAAAAGATGCTGGTGATCCATCGATTGACGCGCATTTACTTCCTGCGCAAGTTCTTTGCCTACCCTATTCAATTGGGCTTTGATACTTTAAAAACATTAGGCTTAATCAGGACCATCCGGATCCTGATATCCTTTTTTGTTATAAAACTATTTCCCCGGAAACCAGAGAAAAGCCTGGAAGATTTTATTATTAATAAGTTCGGAAGGCAACTCTATCTACTATTCTTTAAAGACTATACAGAGAAGGTATGGGGTGTGCCTTGTCATGAAATTTCTGCAGAATGGGGGGCGCAACGGATCAAAGGTGTATCTCTCAGTAAGGCTATAGCACATGCTATACAGAATCTTCGCCCTAAAAAGAAAGCTGGGGATTGTATCGGGCAGAAGGGCACAGAAACCAGCCTGATCGAACAGTTCCTGTACCCTAAACATGGCCCGGGATCACTCTGGGAAGAAGTAGCCAGGCAGGTGCAGGAGATGGGGGGTAAGATCTATTTTAACCGGGACGTGCAAAAAATTGACCAGGAAGATCATAAAATTACCGCTATTGCTACCATCAATAACATTACCGGGCAAACCGGCATCTGGGAAGGAGATTATTTTTTCTCAACTATGCCGGTAAAGGAATTAATCGCAGGCATGGAGGATGCAGTACCCGTAGCAGTAAAAGAGATTGCAGCAGGTTTGCAATACCGGGATTTTATTAATGTGGGAATTTTATTAAGACAATTATCAGCACCCGGCAAAGTGAAGGGTAAGCATGAAAAGCTGGAACTGAAAGATAACTGGATCTATATCCAAGAAAGGGATGTGAAAGTGGGCAGGCTCATGATCTATAATAACTGGGGGGGCGGTATGATCAAAGATCCTACTACTGTTTGGATAGGCATGGAATATTTCTGCAATAAAACAGATACCTTCTGGCAACAGGATGATGAAACGATAAAGACACTGGCGATTATGGAATTAGAAAAAATGGGTCTGGCTAAGTCGGAAGATGTGCTCGATAGCACGGTGAGACGTATGGAAAAGACCTATCCCGCGTATTTTGGAACGTATGGACAATTTGATAAGATCCGGGAATATACAGATCAATTCCATAATCTCTTCCTGGTAGGGCGTAATGGCATGCATAAGTATAATAATTCCGATCACTCCATGCTGACGGCGATGGTGGCGGTAGATAATATTTGTGAAGGCATCACCGCTAAGACCAATCTATGGGCCATCAATACAGAACAGGAATATCATGAGGAAAAGCCTAACGCGGCATCAGAACCCCAAACAACTACCGCACAGAAATTACCAAAAGAAGCGTCCACACCTACGATGGTTGCAAAACAAAATGCGCTTAAGGACTATCTCCTCAACCACCGCTTGAACAGAACATTCTTATGGATCGCGGGCATTGCCATTATCGTGCAATTTGTGATCTTCAAGATCTTATACCCTTATGCGGGTTTTATAAACGGCGATTCCTATGTCTACCTGGAAAGCGCTTATATGAATTATGATATTAATACGTATCCTGTGGGGTATTCCAAGTTCCTGCGCCTATTCAGTGTTTTTTCCCGATCGGATACCGCGCTCGTAGCCTTTCAATACCTGATTATTCAATGCAGCGCCCTGTACTTTATATTTACCCTGTTCTATTTTTATAAACCGGGCAAGCTTACAAAATGGCTTTTACTCCTATTCGTAGTATTTAACCCGGTGTTCCTGTATCTCAGCAACTACGTATCCAGCGATGCCTTGTTCCTGGCGCTTAGCCTGCTATGGTTTACGCAGTTGTTGTGGATCATCCAACGCTCTACCACCCGCCTGATCCTTTTACAAGCCGTTTTGTTGCTGGTGGCGTTCACCGTCCGACACAATGCCTTGTATTATCCCTTAATAGCAACCCTGGCCTTTCTGTTATCCCGCCAGCCGGTATGGAGGAAAGTGGCAGGCATCGCGGCCAGCATCCTGGTGGTAGCCAGTTTTATATTATATACCAGTAATAGATACCAGGAGTATGTTGGTATCCGGCAGTTCACCCCTTTTACCGGCTGGCAAATGGCCAATAATGCGCTCTATGCATACCGGTATGTGGACAGTCAACACGTGAAAAAGCCTCCTGCCCGGTTCCGCCAATTGGATAAGATGGTGCGAACTTATTTTGATACCGCCCGCGATGTGAAAAAACACCCGGAGGAAATGTTGGTTGCCAGTACGGTTTATATGTGGGATTCCAGATCGCCCTTACAAAAATACATGAACAGCCGGTTTAAAAAGGATTCAATGGCTGGAACCGAAAAACGTTGGGCTTCGATGGCTCCCCTGTACGCAGACTACGGCGTTTATCTCATCAGGCAATACCCGCTGCAATTTGCCGAGCATTACCTGTGGCCGAATGCCCTAAAATATTATACCCCGCCGGGAGAATTCCTGGAAACGTATAATGCGGGAAGTGATAGTGTACAACAGATAGCGCAGGCATGGTTTGGTTATAAAAGCAATAAAGTTAAAAGCGCTTTCAAGGATTTCAACGTAAGTGTACTTGACTTTTTTCCCATACTGGCAGGCATCATGAACGTGGTATTCCTATCCAGTTTCCTGTGCTTTATTATATTGAAGGGTTTCCGTGGCAACCCGGTATTGTCTGGAACACTGTTGTTAGCGGCTGGTTTATGGATCACTAATTTCGGCTTCAGCGTTTTCGCCGCGCCTATTGCGCTACGATACCAGGTTTTCCCTATACTGATATTCTCCTCCTTTGCACTGCTGTTAATTGATTATATCTATAAAGCGGCAAGTGTGAAGGCAATGTGAGGGTGAGTGTCAATGAAAAGTCCTTATTTGAATAAAACATGATATCACAGGAGAACATACCGATAATGCCTTTTAAACAATGGCTCTGGAAAAACCGGGCAAACAGGCTGTATTTGCTATTGTCCGCAGGTGTTATCCTTATCCAATTTATATTATTCAAAAGGTTATATCCCTATCCTAATTTCTTGCCGGATTCCTATTCCTATCTGCAGGCGGCTTTTACCAATCAGGACATTAATAAGTGGCCGATAGGCTATTCAAAGTTCTTGCGATTTTTTAGCACGTTTACAAGCTCCGATACAGCGCTAATATTCTTTCAATACGCATTACTACAGGCAAGCATACTGTATTTTCTGTTTACTATATCTTACTTGCTATCTCCGGGAAAGTGGGTGCTGAGCATCCTACTTTGTTGTTGCGTATTAAATCCAATATTGCTGTATGTAAGTAATTTTATTTCGAGTGATGCGCTGTTCACCTCCTTAAGCCTGGTATGGCTCACACAATTATTGTGGCTGCTATACCGACCCAGTACCCGCCTGTTAATTAGTCATGCGCTCGTATTGCTATTTGCATTCACCGTACGCTACAATGCGTTGTATTATCCAATAATCAGCATCGTGCTAATTACACTGGCATCCCTGCGAATCCGGAATAAAACAGGCGGTATTGCAATGATTTGCATTTTAATCGGCGCATTTGTTACGCATACGGTATCTAAATACCAGGAAAGCACCGGCATCCGGCAATTCTCCGCCTTCGGCGGTTGGCAAATAGCCAGTAATGCTTTATTCATGTATGCACATGCGCGGCCCGAACCTTCGGATAGGGTGCCAGCATCATTCAAGTGGTTGCATAGTCTGGTCAACCAACATATGGATTCACTGCAAAAGGTGGCGCACAGACCGGACACGGCATTGAGTGATTATTACTTATGGGTTCATCGCACCCCTTTATTTAGATACGCGTATACAAAATGGGTGAATGATAGCACTACCGGAGATTTTGAACAATGGGCCTCCATGGGACCGCTGTATTCGGCGTATGGCGGTTATCTGATTAAAAACAATCCCGGCGTTTTTATAAGGTATTATGTATGGCCAAACATGATCAATTATTATGTTCCAGACACTGAGTTCATGGGTATTTATAATATGGGAAGAGATACGGTGGAGGAAATTGCAAAGAGTTGGTTCGGCTATAAAACGAATAAGATACACTCATTTGCCAGTAATGAACGGATTATGGTAGTCGAAGTTTTTCCTATTCTGCTAGCCATTATTAACCTGGTGTTTGTGCTTGGTTTTATAGGGTTCCTCCTGTTAGATGGCTTTAAAAAGTCTATCCTTTATTTTTCAAAATCGCTAAAATGGGTGGCGGTGATATGGTTTGGCAATTTCGGCTTTAGTGTGCTGGCTTCCCCCATTGTATTGCGCTACCAGGTGTTTCCTATGATTATGGCATTTGCTTTCCTGGTCCTATTAATAAGATTCATTATTCAGGAAAACCGATCAGAAAAAACTGAACAAGCGGCCTACCGAGATAATGCAGGCATGCTTTCAAAAGCAAAAGTTCAAGCATCATAAAATAAAAACCGATTATATATGAAAAATATAGCGATCCTATTGCTCCTGGCAAGCTTATCCGGCTGCCTTGGCAAGGCTCATGAAAAGACCGGGCTGGAAGGGAAGCCGTTGCCCTCATTTAATCTGTTTCTCATGGATAGTACCACATATTTTAACACCAACAGTATACCAACTGGCAAGCCTATTGCGCTGTTTTATTTTAGTCCCAGTTGTCCTTATTGCCGTGCGCAAACAGAAGAAATTGTTGAACACATGAAAAAGCTCAAAGATATCAACTTTTATATTTTTACCACCGCTCCATTTACCGAATTGAAAAGCTTCTATGACTATTACCAGTTGAAGAAATACCCGAATGTAACCGTTGGACTCGATTACACCTCGTTTTTCGGCAATTATTTTAAAGCCCAAGGGGTGCCTTATATGGCCATCTATAACAATAATAAACGATTGAAACAAGTACTCGTTGGAAAAACAGAAATTAGCGTTATTAAAGACATTGCTCTTGAATAAAAATGTTTGCGCAAGCGTGTTTGTGCTGCCCTGATCAGGCAATGCAGGCATCTTAACCTGCCGACGGGCAGATCAAGTAAGCGGTAACACCTCACCTTATCCATGGTGAGGTGAGTAACGTAGAAACAAGCACCAAACTGGAAACTACTGATGCATCGTAGGTGACAGCCTGGTGAAGAAAATGGGGTAGCCGAAAACCATCAGAACAGAGTAGGCAAATTTAATCAAGTAAAGTTTGGCTTTTTGAATCATAAAAAGCGTTCATTTTATGAAAAAAGTAAAAATTATGCTGACTGCTATTACAACTTTAGCAATAGTCGGTGGAGCATTGGCATTTAAGGCAAGGAAATTTCACCTTCATACATTCTATACCACCACTGCTCATGGCACCTTGTGCGATTTCACTACCAGTCTTTTCCTGACGACTAATCGAGGCGGTGTAACAACACTTTATACTGACGCATTTCGTGCTCCAGCTCCTTGTATTACAAAGGTAGTTGCCTGTAATTAATAGATACCATAAACGACTTATTGCCAACATAGAAACATCTGTTACTTTTATGTTGCCTGGTATATTAAAACATTTGTTTCAAAAGAGCTGACCCATTTAAAACGAATGGAGTACCGTACTTCACTATCTATGATGACCATAAACGGCTAAAACAAGCGCTGCTGGGAAAATAGGATGTCAGTGATATTAAAGATATTGCTCTTGAATAAAAATGCTTGCGCAAGCGTGTCTGTGGTGCTCTGATCAGGTAATGCAGGCATGACCAAACCTTAACCTGTCGACGGGTAGATTAAGTAAGCGGTAACACCTCACCTTATCCATGGTGAGGTGAGTAACGTAGAAACAAGCACCAAACTGTAACTACTGATGCATCGTAGGTGACAGCCCGGTGAAGAAAATGGGGTAGCCGAAAACCATCAGAACAGAGTAGGCAAATTTAATCAAGTAAAGTTTAGCTTTTTGAATCCTAAAAAGCACTCATTTTATGAAAAAAGCAAAAATTATGCTGACTGCTATTACAGCTTTAGCAATAGTCGGTGGAGCATTGGCATTTAAGGCAAGGAAATTTCACCTTCATACATTCTATACCACCACTGCTGGTGGTACTTTGTGCGATTTCACTGTCAGTCTTAAAAGCACGACTATTGCAAACGGTTTCACAATACCTTATACTGACGCATTTCGTGCTGTAGCTCCTTGTGTTACAAAGGTAAAGCTAGATCAGTAATAGCTACCATAAACGACTTATTGCCAGTATAGAAACATCTCTTGCATTTACCTTGCATGGCATATTAAAACAGTCGTTTCAAAAGAGCTGACTCAAAAGGTTAGCTCTTTTCCCTGTATTTATTGTCCAGCTCGTCAGAATTCAATTGCATTATGGTTCCTTTCCGCTCCCGTCCAACTCCAACCCTGTTTCAATCCCTTTCATCTTAGCAGGTATTCCTTGCACCATCCATTTCGGCGCCGGCGCCCCTTTCAGGTAATGATCAAAAAACTGGGCAAGGCGGATACTAAAATCGGTTGCTGATTTGCCCCAAACCCCGTGATTACCATCATCATACTGCAGCATCCAGGCTTTTTTGCCCAAGCGGCGGAGTGCCGTAAATAGCTCTATTACATTGGCAAAAGGGCATATACCGTCATTCTTAGTATGCATCATTAACAAAGGGGTCGTCACTTTATCTGCCTTGAAAACCGGGGAATTTTTTATATACAAATCAGGTCTTTGCCATAGCGTAGCTCCTATTCGATTTTGAAAGTTTTCATACATAAATTGTAGACTGTACCCCTCTGATAAACTTCCATAACCGCTTACGAAGTCTGAAAGGCCTGATGCCGAACAAGCAGCCGCAAATAGATTGGTATGTGTGACCAGGTAATAGGTTTCATAACCTCCTAAACTACAGCCCTGGATACCCATCTTCCTGGCATCCACCCAGGGCATTTTAGATAAGTAATTGGCGGCTGACACCACGGAATTCACCACACTTTCGCCTGTTTCTCCGATCTTGAAGTGAATGTCAGGAGTAAATACCAGGTACCCATTGCTGACAAACGAGGGGATGTTGAGATCGCAATCAGAGGCTTCTGGTTTTAAATATGCATTCAATCCATCAGATCTTATGTCATAATAATAAAAGATCACCGGGTATTTTTTCTTAGGGTTAAAATTTTCCGGCTTATACAAAACCCCCTGTGAAGCGCTGCCGTCCAGTGTCTTCCAGGTCACCAGTTCCGACCTTAACCAATTGTAGGCTGTTTCGGGATGAAGATCGCTTAACCGGATAAAGGTTTTAAAATCGGTTGTGCTGAAATAATTGGGCGCTTCGGTGGCACTCATGCGCCTCACGATGTATGTTTCTGCATTCATGGCCTTAACAGGAGGGAAATTGGAGCCATCGGGAATATAAGGATTGCCGGTTATATCATAAAGGTAGGGGCCCATGGTCAATAACTCCGGATCTCCAGTTTTACCCTGCACTTTACTGTAAAAACCATTGTCTTTATTAGCCCGGTTAAAAGCGCTTAAAATGAGCTTCTCATTATTAGCGATGGCTTTGCGGTTGCGGGAATAATCCGCGAGCCCCAGGTCAAACACGATGTTGTGCCGGCGACCATATCCATTGGTCAGGTTAACAGGCGGTTTTTCTCCTGCCAGGTCCACCTGCCAGATATCATTGCGATCATAGATGAGTACGGCTGCATCTCCCTTCATCCAGCCGGCTACGCCTCTGGCATAATTAGAGGAACTGGGTTCGTCATCCCAATTATATCCTTTCCAGGTAACAGCAATGCCTTGTGTAATATTGCGGGTAATACCCGATGCAATTTCATAGCTGAAAAAACTTTTTTGTTTCGGGTCATAGTAAATCACATACTTCCCTTCCGGTGACATATTCCCCAAATGATTATGATCTTCTAACTCTTTTATCCGCTTCCTCTCTCCATCCTTTGTAGAAATTAAATAAACAGACTGTCGACAGGCAGGATTCCAATTCCACTCAAACAGGTACCCCTTGCTATTGATGATAAGTCCCCAATCATCTGTGTTGTCATCCACAGAAGGAAGTAACGATAGTGTCTCATCCTCCTGTTTCAGCCGGATGATTCGATGGTCCTGAATATGGATAACGGCTTCATAGCTCTTAGGAGCTAGCTCATTTAATTGCTGGGATTGGAGTTTGGCATCAGTATAACTCCAGACGTCTACTTGTACGGCATCTGGTTTGGCCTTGGAATAATCTTTCTCTTTTAAGGTAAAAAATAGCCTGTTGCCATCCTTACTGAAACCTGAAATTCTGTCTAATCTCAAACCAGTATCTATTCCGGGTGAATGATCATCGGCCAGCAGCAAAGCTTTACCTGTTCCGGCCTTACAATACCAGAAGGAATTTTCTGGTTGATTATTTATTTTATCTTCAACTGTAAATGCCAGTTGAGTATCGCTCTTATCAAAAACAAAATTGTCCGCTTTTTTATCCTGCCCGCCGAGTCCTGTGGACCAGATAGTAGTCATATTGCCAGCAGCAAGGCTAACCCATTGCAGAGCCTGTGTCACCGTACTATCCTTTTTTACATCTACCTGCAGGAGTAATACACTGCCATCATCACTAAACAAATAGTTCTTTACCGCTGTAAAAGGTTTTTCTTTGCTGGTTACCAAATTGCGTACAACCAATTCCTTTTCCGGGCTGTTCAACTGGTAAGCCAACCATTCGCCGGAGCCTTTCCTTGGTAGTTTGAAAGAACTAACATGGGGTATATATTCGACAGAAGATCCGCCTAATGTAACTATGCCTAAACTATCTTCCCGTTTGGTAAAAACGGCCCTGCGGTTATCCTGCGAATAATCCGCTGAATAGGATGTTGTACCCGGTATTTCTATTTTCCAATCAGCATTAGTAGCCTGTATTACCAAAGTACGGCTTCCTACCGGTTGGTTCTCTATGATATATAAAACATAGTTTCCATCATTACTGATGTCTGCGCCTTCAACCGATGGCCATTTATCATAGACGGCTGAATCGATGGGTGGTTTCTGGCCGAATAAGATGTTAATGCAATGAATAAAGACTGAAATTAGAAATAACTTTCGCATCTTAATTTGGGGTATTAATGATTTAATTGATTTGGATATTCTTCGTAACCGTCAGTCAGTTCCTTTTTGTACTTAATAATTTACGCATTTTCCCCTTTATTTCAAATAGGCAATAGGTTTTTTTAAGACAATTATTAATTATCTCAGCTCCAGAACTACCACACTTTTGGAGGGCAATTCCATTACCAGCTCATCGCCCTGTTTCTTTGCTCCGGTGAATTTTTGAATACGGATAGTATTGGGGGCATCAAATGTGTTTATGTCCGTAACCTTTATTGAAGTCAGTATTTGCCCTGTTACGGTTTTATAGCTTATATCATTCAGGGTTGTTCTGATTTTGATCATGTTATTCGGGTCAAGGTTGACAAGTGAAATGTGCACTATATTGTTGCTATCTTTTGACGCAGATACATTCACTGAGGGAACACTGTCTTTGCCATTATGCCAATAAGGTGTCTCAATATGGATGGGTAATAATTTCGCATCCTGGTGTACTTTGTAGAGATCGAATACATGGTAAGTGGGTGTCAGGATCATTTTGTCTTTATCGGTTAGTATAAGCGATTGCAAAACATTCAATGTTTGTGCAAGACAAGCTACTCTGACTCTCTCACAATGGTTATTGAAGATGTTCAATGTACTTCCGGCGACCAGCGCATCCCGCAAACTGTTTTGCTGGTAAAGGAACTCGGGATTAGTGCCCGGTTCCACATTTGTCCATACGCCCCATTCGTCTACCACTAACGCTACTTTTTTCTGCAGGTCAAAGTGGTTCATGATTCCTTCATTGATAGAGATGATGATGTCCATTCTTAAAGCCTGCCACATAGTAGTAAAATATTCTCTTTCGGTAAAGTCCGTGGCAGAACCTTTGTTGTCCCACTGTTGGGAAGGGATGGTATAATAGTGCAGCGATAAACCATTGACTAAATTCAGCGGCACATTCTTCATAAAAACATCCGTCCAGTTGAAGTCGTAATTGAAGGGACCCGAAGCAACCTTGAACAGCGGGGCATCCGGATAATCCAGGCAAAAACTGGAATACTGCTTGAACAGGTTACTGTAATATTCTGGCGTCATGGCGCCTCCGCATCCCCAGCTCTCATTGCCAATCCCCCAAAATGAAACATGATACGGATCCGGATGACCGTTTGCTTTCCTGAGTTCCGTCAGTTCATTCTTGCCATTGAAGTTGAGATATTCTATCCAGTCACTCATTTCCTGCGGGCTGCCTGTTCCCATATTGGCTGCCAGGTAAGGTTCGCAGTTTAATAGCTTACAGAGTTCCAAAAACTCCTGTGTGCCAAAACTATTTTCCTCCGGTACCATGCCCCAGGTACTGTTTACCCTCAATGGCCTTTTATCTTTTGGGCCTATCCCATCCCTCCAATGATACCTGTCTGCAAAGCAACCTCCCGGCCATCGTAAATTAGGGACACGTATTTTTTGCAAAGCTTCCACTACATCCATTCTGATCTTGCCATCCTTATAAAACCCATCATAGATACATCTTCCCAAATGTTCTGCAAAATGTCCATAGATATGGCGGCTAATGGTTAAGGTGGAATTGCCTTGAACAGTTACCCTTGCTATTTGCTGTGCAAATACATATATCGTGTATCCTAATACTATAATAACTGAAATTATCTTTTTCATTGAATCATCAATAGTTTGTTTTTGTTTATTTATATTTTAATTGCCCTGATAGTCTATAAGCACATCACTCCGCCAGCCATGTTTTCTCTCCTTTCCTCATCTTCTCCAATGTGACCCGGTAAACTTCATTAGGAGCTCTTTTTGATATTGCTGCCTTATCTTCTTCCAATTTTTCAGCCTTTTCTTCCCAAGTAATCGCTTCCTGGATTCGGCCAACTTTATACAACAAATTGGCGTAAGTATCTAAATATGCAAGATCATTTGGCTCTGCTTCTACAGCGCGTTTGCTCCAGGAAATTGCTGTACTTAACTCACTTTTTTTCGAACTATGTTCAAATACCAGCCATGCCCAGGTATTTAAGGGGTCTGCCCTCAAGAAGGAAGGGTATTTTTTAATATAGACTGATGCTGCACCAATAAGGTTTTTACAGTTTTTTTCTGTACGAGTAATATCTAACCCATTTAAGTAATAGATTATTGAAGAGCCTACCAGGAATTCTTCTCCTTTTCCTGCGTTTTGTTTTTTGATTATGGGCTGGATCTTATTCCAATCCGGGTTGGCTTTCAGAGCGGGTTCTATTTCTAATTTGAAAATAATACGTGGTTTAAATACTGTATAAGTCTCGTGACCTAAAGCGCCATATTTTTTTATGTTGGCCTCTATTTTTTTCTCATCAGGTTTCCCATTTTTACTTTTTTCATATGGCTTTATTTCTTCATTATAAATAATATTTATTACAAGGTCTTTGGATTGCTTTTCCTCTATTCTTCTTTCTACCTGGTAAATTTTAGCAGCATTATCACGAAACACCACAAACCCCTTGTCTTTAGAGCTTTTAGTAAAATCGTACATAAACCAGATATTATCCACAGTAAACAATTCTTCCTCTTTCAGGGCATTTATATATTTATTAGCGATCTTTGCAGCCAACTCTTTTTCGTCTAATGAATTGGCCTTACGCGCCAGGGATTTCATGTAAGCTGTATCTAATCTGCCTTGCTGATAGCTTTCCAGCAAAGTATAATACTGCTTATCCGGATTGCATGCATCGGATGCAAGTGTAATAAAATCATCCGCTTTTATGTACCCCTGGTCTCTATGCACGATCCTGCCATCGGGTGAAAAGAACAGAAAGCTGGGAAAAGCAGTGATCTTATACTGTTGCATGATGTTATGTGCATCTGCATACCAGCTTTTCACTTGTTCATTATCTCCCTTCGCTGTATCCATCTGCACTTTTACAGAAATGAATTTGTCATTAAGGTAGGCGCCCACTGTTTCTGAAGGATATACATCCTTGTCCATAAACTCACAAGGCCGGCACCAGGTAGCTAAACAATCCACGAAAATATATTTATTTTCAGCTTTTGCCTTTGCCTGCACTTCCTGCCAACTCAGGCCCTGTTGAAATTGAATTCCTTTTTCCTGTGCCATCAGCACAACAGGCAGCAGTAAGGTTAAACACAAGAGTCGTTTCATCTTTTTTGCTAATTGATTGATTAAAAATTGTTTTTTGATAGTTTTTATTTACTTTTTGTAACTGCATATGTTTCGAATGATGATTTGTTTAATCATGTCATTCATTGAACTCCCGCCTTCTGGCAGGCTCATAAGACAGTTTGATTTCTGTAAACAATCCCGTAACAGCAACCGCTATTCACCATTGATAATTGATCTTCTCAATACCCTGCATTTTGTACCAGGTTGGGGGCATGCTGAAGCTGTAATAATTGAATGGGATACCACTGCCAGTTCGTATTCCAGCTACCTCCTTTTTGAGGTGTTACCACACTCATCAACACATCCTCCGTACCCGTTCTTTTCAGGTCCAGCCAGCGATGCCCCCATTCAGTAAACAGCTCTACCTGCCGTTCATGTTGAATAGCGGTCAACAGGTCGGATTGTGAAGTAGCCGTTGTATTGGCAAGGCCGGCCCGAGTGCGAATCATATTCAGATCCGATGCAGCATTTGAAGTATTGCTTTGTTGGGCTCTTGCTTCTGCCCGGATCAGATATTGTTCCCCTAGACGGAGTACCATCTCGTATTCTATTACAGGAGCACCGTAAATGTTGACTTTATATTTAAAAGGATAATAGTAAGTTGTACTGCCTACTATAACACTGTCTACCCAATTGGTTCTACGCTGATCGCCTGCTTCGAAACTATTTAACAGGTTACTGTTTAGGTAAATAGGAAAATTAAAGTTGTTGGGTCCTGAGGCCGGAAGAATAAACAGTATGGCGTCCTGCGTATTCTGGCCGCCATTCACCGGTTGTAATTGCCAGATGGCTTCTGTACTGTTTGCCAGGAAAATACTATTCAAATCATTAACTAAACTATAAGTACCTGTGTTATTGATAACACTATTCGCCTGGGCTTCGGCATCCACCCAATCACCTGTATATAAATACGTTCTGGCTAACAGTGCGGTAGCCGCCCACTCAGTTGGCCTTACTCTTTCTGTTGTTGTATTGAGTAGGGTAGCATCCACATAACTGGTACTGAGAAGGCTTTGAGCATCTTTCAAGTCTTTAATGATTTGCTGCCAAACCTGGGCCTGGGGTGTGCGGGAAAGAACGGCATTCACTGTATAATCCGTACTGGTTACCAGCGGCACATCACCATATAAATTGACTAAATAGAAATAGCAAAAAGCCCGCATGAATTTGGCTTCGCCGGTGAGTTGTTGTTTTACGGCAGGTGTTAGACTGGTAACATTAGCCAGGCCTTCAATGGCGGAGTTGACAACAAAAATAGTCGGGTAAATGTTACTCCAGAAATCAGAATTCCCTGTATTTGAGTTGGTTAACGCGTTAGTGTAATATCCAATGTAAGTATTATTTGTTGATCCACTATATAGCATCAGTTCATCCGCCGATAATCCCGGAAACAAGGACATTGAGGTAATTCCACCAAAGGCGAAACCGCTGGAACTCATATTGGTATAGATACCGGTTAACACAGCCGCTGCGGTAGCATCATTGTTGAACACATTAGCTCCGCTAGTACTCGTAACCGGCGGGTCAACTGCTACCAGTTTTTTACAACTGGCCTGGAACAGCATTAATAGAACGGCCATCATTGTAAGGAAGAAGGAAAAGCCTGTCCTGAAGCGAATTCGGGAACCAACTGTCTGCTCTGTACTTGGTTCGGGAAAGCGATCTCCCCTAAATGAAGATTTATTATCTAGAGATTTATATTTTAATTGCATATCTTTTAATTTTTACATTTTCAAATAAACATTCAATATTGACCTGTCACCCTGCCTGCCCCGGCCAATGTCGTGGGAGCTTAGCCTGTCCGAACTCGATTCGGGATCGAAATACACTATAATTCCACCTGTACACCAACACTTAAAACTCTTAACGGTGGTAAAGAAATTGTACTTTCATTTTCCGGATCCATTCCCTGGTATTTGGTTATTGTTAACAGGTTTTGCCCCTGCATATACAGCCTTGCATTTTGCAAATGGGCCTTTTTCCTCCAAACCTCTGGTAATTGCCAACTTAAGGACAAGTTCTTGAGCCTGATATAAGAGGCATCCGAATAGGCCGCATCACTGAAAACGCTCGCATCAAAGAATTGCTGAAATAAACCGTAATTAGAATTGTATCGTTGAATAGGAGCTATATCTCCCGGCTTTTGCCAGCGACTCAGCACTGAAACAGGCTGATTGCTCCCCTCAGTACCTGGGTAGTACCCCAAAAAATAATTCAACGCTTTTTGCTTCACAAACTGGAACAAAAAATCCAATTGAAATCCTTTATAGCTGAAACTATTTTGAAAACCTCCGTAGAATTTTGGCGATGTATTAATAATTACTGTATAGTCAGTTCCGAAAGAAGGATTGTATGTAGGATTACCTTTACTATCCGCAAACTGGTAAATACCGGTAGTATCGTTAACACTAATCAAATGAAAGACGTGTTGAATTGTTATAGGTTGGCCAATAGCTAATGCAGCCGCATAGCTTGAACTAGCCAGGTTCGGGAAGGCTACCAGCTTGTTTTGAGGAAGGGTCAGGTTGATATGGGTTGACCAGGTAAAATCCCTGGTTTTAACATTGGTTACAGTTAGCGTAAATTCCCATCCTTTATTTTGTACTGTTGCCGGGAAGTTTCTGGCAATGCCTACAAAGCCTGTAATGATAGGCAATACATAATTTAATAACTGGTTGGAAGAACGGTTCTGAAAATAATTGGTATTGAGTAAGATCCTGTCTTTTAAAAAGCCTACCTCTAAGCCAAATTGCAATTTTTTGGTTTCTTCCCATTGCAGGTAAGGATTCGCAAGGCCATTTGGCGCTAACCCGGTCGCACCCTGGTAGGGAACTTGTGCATAAGTGGGTCTATATAGGTTCAGGAACTGGTAATCGCCGATCTGGTCATTGCCGGTAGTACCGTAACTGGCCCTTAGCTTACCAAAACTTAAGAAAGGCAATGTATTTCGAATAATTGCCTCCTTTGAAAATATCCAACCGATACCTGCGGCCCCGAAATTATGAAACTGGTTTGCTGCTCCGAAACGGCTGCTGCCATCCCGGCGGGCGGTTAGGTTTATCAGATATTTATCATCCCAGTTATAGCTCAAACGGCCAAACAGGGCATTGTATTTATAGAGAGAAGCGATAGTAGATTGAACAGTCACAGAGGCGGCAGAGCGTATATCCTCCAGAACCAAATCACTATTATAACCAATGCCCGTCAATTGCTGCCCGTTACTATTGTTCTGATTGATAGTAGTTCCCACTAATGCTTCGATCCTTCCTTTTCCAATAACCCGTTTATAACTGACCTGGGATTCAATGATCCAGGAGTTTATGTTATTATTCCCATATTGGGCGGCGCTTTGATTATAAGGTCTGGCTTCCGGAGGCGTAGAAATCAGGGGGGAAGTAGCGATCTCATTTATTTGGAGATTGGTATACCCAAAACTGCTCCTGACGTCTAGTCCGGGCAAAACCTGGTAACTAAAAACGGCATTGCTGATTAAATTGTTGGCCTTGTTGGTATATTTATTATATAGATAGGAAAGAGGATTATTGTAAAAAGTAGAAGTCCCTGTAGCCGAAGGCGCCCAGTTGAGGCTGCCATCCGCATTGTAAAGAGAGGGTTCATTGGGTGCCAGTGTAATGGCAGTGTTGGTAAGATCTATTCCCGGTAACTGATTGTTGTCCACTAAATAATTGCCGGATAACTGGAGCCGGAATTTCTGGTTGGCAGAAACACTATTAATATTAAAATGCAAAGAACCTTTCTGGTCCGCGAAATGACCAGGGAAAACAGTGGTTTCGCGATGATAAGTTCCTCCTACAATATATTGTGTTGTCGTAGTACCACCTGAAACACTCGCACTCACATTAGTATATTGGGCCGTTCCCCCGATCAATGCTTTCTGCCAATCAGTATAACGGGTGGTATCCCATTGCAACAGATCATAATCACCATTTGCTAAACTTGCGGTAATTCCATCATTGTTTAATGCTTCATGTCGCATCTGCAGGTATTGCTGGGTATTTAACAGGTCTAATTTCCTGGTTACTTGCCCCCAACCACTCTGCATATTGATATCCGCTTTTGTCTGACCCGCCTTTCCTTTCTTGGTAGTGATGAGTATGGCACCATTGGCGGCACGGGAGCCATAGATTGCCGTAGCGTCGGCATCCTTCAAAACAGAAATACTTTCGATATCGGAAGGATTAATATAACTTAATGGATTACCAGCTTGAGGATTATTAACACCCGAAGTTCCTAAAAGAAGATGATTAAGACTGGGTAGGAGTTGAGATGTGTAAGGCACCCCATCAATCACATAAAAAGGGTCATTCCCATTTCCAATACTATTCTGCCCCTGGATCTGCACGGTTACACCGCTGCCCGGTAACCCTGCAGCCTGCGTTATGACCAAGCCCGGCACGCGTCCTTCTAAAGCTAATAAGGGGTTGTTGACAGGCTGTTTTTCAATGTCTTCCGCTTTCACTACGCTTACATTCCCAGTGTTAAATCTTTCGGTAGTGGTGCCGTAAGCAATCACTTGGACCTCATCCAACCTATTCGTACTTTTTTTTAACTCGGCATTTACCATCATGGTATTATCAGAAGCTACAATTTCAGAAGTAAATTTCTCATACCCCACATAACTGATCTCGACGGTATAGGTACCATTCGGGACATTCTGCAAAACAAATTCTCCCTTTTCATTTGTTGTACCCGATTTGCCCAGTTTTTTAATGGTAACGGTGGCGCCCACCAAAGGTTCGCCTTGCTCATTGGTGACTCGCCCCTTTACATTTCCTGGTGCCGGCGGATCTCCATTCAAGGACTTTGACTCCTCTTTTTTTTTGATGACGATCATTTTTTTAATAATAGTATAGCTGAAGGGCTGGTCCTTGAAACATAGATCGAGGACTTCTTCCAGGGTGGCATTGCTGACGGCGATGTCAATTTTTTTCGTCTCTTGCTCCCATTGGTCCACAAACAGGTATTGGTAACCTGTCTGCTTCCTGATATCTTTCAATATAGTCTCTAACGAAGCTCCTTTCTCCGTAATCGTTATTTTCCCTTGGGAAAGCCCCCGGGCACTAAGCTGGAGACAGCCGACCAGCAGTAAAAAAGCGGTTATTTTCACAACCTGGATAGTTTTGGTGAGTGGTCTTCGCGCCCCAAAAAAGGGTTGGCGAAGAATGGTAAGTTTCATAATTTCAACCTGTTTTGAGATGAATCAATAAGCAGTCGCAACACGATTGTAAAAATTAACTATTAAAGGAGATTGTAGACACAACCCCCTTTGGTATGGCTATTTGATCAGTACTCTCCATACACTTGCACATGAGAACTAAAAATTTCCGTGGGCGGGCAGGTACTCATCCCGTCCGCATTGCTTCAATAGCTGGTAAGACTGTAGCTGCAGGAGTCAAGGTATAGGGGCTTATGGCAACACAATAATTTTCCTTCCTTCTATTCTAAAATGTACATCACTTACTTCAAGCGCTTTTAAAACATCCGATGCATTGTTGTCCCTGCTGATCACCCCTGAAAAACTATGGGTGGTTCTTTTCCCTTCATATGCTACGTCCACATCGTACCACCGGGCCAACTGACGCATAACGGATTCTATATCATCCCTCTTAAACTGGAAGAACCCATTTGTCCAGGCAATAGCATTATCCGCATCCGGATCATCCACCACCTGCAGGGATCCGTCCAGGCCAAGCTGGGCCCGCTGACCTGGCGCCAATACCTGCAGGGCCGTTCCACTCTTCACTTTTATCGCTCCTTCCAGCAAAGTCGCTTTAACGGCCTTTTCATCTTCATACGCCATTATATCAAAGTACGTCCCTAATACCTCCACTTGCATCCCCCCGCCCTCTAAAGGAGAAGTAGCCTCTGAACGGGAAGATACGTTCACTATAAAAGGCATACTCACATTCTTCGCTACCTCGAAATAAGCCTCTCCTCCGGTGAGTATCACCTGGCGCGTTTTACCCGAAAAAGAACTGGGAAACCGGAGGGAAGAAGAGGCATTTAACCATACTTTGCTGCCATCGGCTAATACAACCCGGTATTGGCCTCCCCGTGGCGTAGCAAGGGTATTCCATAGTATTTCTGGTGTTCCCCGGAGAATATTGCTTTGGGTTAGATTATAGGTGATCTGCCCGGAATCCATCTTTTCAACGTTGGCCTTACCCTGTTGGGCAACCGCTCCATTCTTGGCATCGTTCAACACGATCTGCGCTCCATTACCCAGGGTGAGAACTGCCTTATTGCCACCGGGTGGTACATCATTGTTGTATTGTCGGGCAATCACCAGGGCAGGATTACCTGCTTTGCGATCCCTGCTCAACCAGTAAATAGCACCCACCGAAAATAAGATAAGAACAGCCGCAGCAATGGCCATACGCTTGCTTATTGAATAAATTCCGGGCTGCCTTGCCGCAATGATCTTATTCCATCCATCTTGCCGGATAGCTTCCGCTTCCTCATATTCTTTCAATCTCCGGGGCAAATAAAATTTATTAGCCATCGCCTGCTCATACCATTTTCGGTTGCCCTCGGATGACGTCAGCCACTGGTTTAATTCCTGCTCTTCTGAATCGTCTAAACCACCGTTCATCTGTTGTAAAATAAGTCTACTGATCCGCTGTGTTTTATCTGACATAGGCATTACATTCATTTTAAAAATCCGCGCACATAGACATTTCTATATATAAAACAGCCAATTTGTGCAAGCGTGCGAAAAAAAGTAAAGAAAAATTAATATTGGAGTTGGCGATAGGTCAGGAAGTACAGGATGAGGAGGACTAAAATCGCCAGGAATCGCCTGCTCCGTAAAGCAGCTTTCAATAATTGAATGGCATATCTTTTCTGGCTGCGTACCGTTGGAGCAGAAATGTGCAGCCGGGTTGAAATTTCTGCCGTATTCAACCCTTCCAGGTACATTTTAATTATATCCTTACATCCCTTAGGGAGCTCTTCGACGGCATTGTAAATGGCTTTCAGCATTTCACCTTCGATCTGGTTAATTTCCAGCCAGGTCTCCGTTTCCAGGTTGGTTATTGCCCATTCCTTCTTTTTGGACTCCATGGTTTGCCTGTACTTCAAATAATTGAGACAGGCATTGCGGGTGGTCACATATAAAAAGGCTTGTATATTCGGCAGGTTCTCAAAGCGGCGATACATTTTAAAAAGCTTGGTGAACGAGTCCAAAGCTATGTCCTCAGCCTCTTCCTTAGCGCCAGTGAGTTTGATCGCAAACACAAAAATCCTGTTGAAATAAATATCGTAAATTTCCTTAAATGCCTTAGGATCGCCCCGCATAAAATTTTCTACTAATTCCTTTTCCGGGTAATCAGTCATTTTTCTAATTTTCAATAGTTTACAGTTGGCTCCCCCTCAGGAGAGACAGCAATAGCCTAAAATAAAATTTAAAGAGGACCAGCAATGTAATGGCTAAGGTTGTTAGAAATTGTACTGCAGATTTTCACGGAAATTGGGAACATAGAATGAGGTTACTATAACCTTACAGCTTCTTGCGGCGGGACACGTGTAGTATTTTACGATAAAATCCATCATTTTGCCGCAATACTAAGTGAAGATGTTAACAATTTAATAAATAAAAACCATTATAGCAGAATTAATTCTACAGCTCCGAGTTCCAGACTATTTAAATAATTTTGCCCATTATGCAGGAAGTCATATTCAGCAATCTGGGAAAAATGGATTATACACAGGCCTGGGATTACCAGGAGAGCCTGTTGCAGGAGAATGTGCGGATCAAGGCGGAGGCGAGAAGACTGGCGCCGGCGCCAGATAGCCAGCCGGCGAGTCCTGATCCGGCCTTCCGGGGAGTGGCTCCCGGGTCCGATACCCGCCATTATCTCCTTTTTGTGGAGCATCCTCCTGTATATACCCTGGGTAAGAGCGGTCATATGGAGAATATCCTGATCGGCGAGCAGGGAATGAAGGACAAAGGGATCCAGTTCTTCCAGACCAACCGGGGCGGGGATATCACTTTCCACGGACCGGGGCAGATTGTGGGCTACCCGATCCTGGACCTGGAGAAATTTTATACGGATATCGGCAAATACCTGCGTAACCTGGAAGAGGTCTTCATTTTATTACTGGCGGAATATGGGATCCGGGGGGAGCGCTCGTCCGGTGAGACAGGTGTCTGGATAGAGCCCGGCATCAAGGGCCGGGAGCGTAAGATCTGTGCGATCGGAGTACGGTGCAGCCGGTGGATCACGATGCATGGGTTTGCTTTTAATGTCAATACGGATCTCTCTTATTTTAACGATATCGTTCCCTGCGGAATACAGGATAAGCAGGTGACCTCCCTGGAAAAGGAATTGGGGCGCCCTGTTCCTATGGAAGAAGTGGCCGAAGGGGTCAAACGAAATTTTGAAAAGGTTTTTGACGTGGAGTTGGTTTGATCCGCCCGTAGCGAATCCGGATGGAAATGGGTGACTTAGAACTCCTTCGGTATGAACAGCTTGTTTTTTTCCTTCAATTGCTCCCCATCATAGAGTTCGAAGCGGAACCAGCCTGCGTGCAGGAAATTACTCTTATCCAGGATCAGGGAAGTATCCTTGATCTCCAGTAATTCAAAAAGCAGTTTGTTAGTATCATCGAAGAATTTAACGGAATAATGTTTCTTATTGGTCTCGGGCAGTGACAGATGTACATTGCCGTATTTGCCGGTAAATACATATTGGGAGGTCCGATAGACTTCTTTAGGGNCAAAGGGCTTTATCAGCAGGCTGTCTCCATCGATAAAGATCAGGGTATCCTTTGTCTTTGTGAGCAGGGAATCCCTGAATTGACGGATCCTGTTGCCGGAGATCTGTGCGATGAGCGAATCCCCCCTTTTTATAAACACCGTTTTTTTGACTTCTATTTCCGTCGAGCCATATGTACCTGTACTGATGCTGGACGGACTTTTTACCTGGGGTTTCCCTTTATTGTTGCCGGGTTCTATAAAAAGGATGCGCTGGTGATCTGCTCTCGACAGGATGGGGTCGGTATTGTCCTCATCATCCCTGGCAACTGCCGGCGACGCGCCTGTATTGGCGCCTGGTCTCCGGGATGGAGTGAAAAGGTATTTACCCTCCTCGAGGACGATGAACAGGCGGTAGTAGAAATTGGGATGGGGCGCCCTGGTATCCATCGCCCCATTTTCCGGGAGCCGGGGGTCCGGAACGGTGATCAGGGTCGTAAAATTCTTTAAGCTGTCGGTAGAACGCTGGATGCTGATCTGGGTGACTACCTTATAGTTATTATGCCAGCTGACCAGGATCTTTCCCGTGCCTTTTGCCGAAACGGAAAACCGCGGAAGTGTATCCTGCGCCCTGATAGTAGTTGCAAAAAAGAGACTGAAAAGCAAAAAAAGCACCATCCTGTCCATATCAGGCATAACGAATCTTTTTAAAAGATGTTTTGAAGGGAATAAAAATAATAAGACCCAATGGGGATATTCCCCAGAACCCATTTTACGGTAGGCAAAAGAAGGCAAAATCCGGGCCTAAAAATCCAGGATACCCGGTGATAAGGACCGGTTGCCCTGCAATCCTCCGCTATGAATCAGTAATAAACGGGAATCGGGGGGGAAAAGATTCTTACGGACACTATCTAGGACCGCATAGAATAGTTTACCTGTATAGACGAAATCGGAAGGTATGCCGGTAGCCCGATACCAGCGGTTCATAAAATCCAGTAACTCCTCTGTGTAGCGGGCATATCCCCCGAAATGATAGTCCGGGAGCAGACGGCATGCCGGCAATTTATCCGGGGAGGGCCATCCTTCATGGCTGATAGCTGCAAGGTCGTTCATCCCCTTTAATACGGGGACACCGATCATGATTTGTCCCGGAGCGGATGCATTTACCAGTCCCTGGTACATGGTGCCGGTGCCGATGGCGCAAAGGATATGGGAATATTGGGATTTGTCCACGGCCTGCAGGATTTCCTCGCTCCCTTTTATCCCCAGGCTTCCGGCCCCCCCTTCCGGAATGACCCAGGCGCCGGGCCATTTGGCAGTCAGCTGTTCCAGGAAGGCCGGGGTGTCTTTTGCCCGATACGCTTCCCGGCTTATAAATTCCAGGTGCATGCCATACCCGGCAGCTGCCCGGAGCGTATCGGACAGGACGGCGGGCTGCTCCCCCCGGATAAAGCCGGTGGCCCGGAGACCGACCTGCCGGGCAGCGAAGGCGGTAGCGATAATATGATTCGACCAGGGGCCTCCGAAGGTGATAATATGCTGGCCCGATTTTTTCATAGCAGCGTCCAAATGGTTTTTTAGCTTGAACCATTTATTGCCGGAAATGACCGGATGGATCTTGTCCAGTCGCAAAACATGGGCGGTTAAACGATGTTCCGTCAATTCAGGCAATGNCACAGGGTCAATAGATAATGGATAATTAAATGATTGTTTCGTTAAATTATCCATTAATAAATTGTCCATTATCAATTAGTATTTTTTTATTTTCGTGGATTAAATTAAAATTACGATAAATGCAACCAACACTTTTGATTTTAGCAGCCGGGATGGCTTCCAGATATGGCAGCATGAAACAGATACAAGGGTTTGGCCCCAGTGGGGAGACGATCATGGATTATTCCATATATGATGCGATCCGTGCCGGGTTTAAAAAAGTAGTCTTTATAATACGCAAGGATTTTGCCGATGATTTTAAGAACATATTTGAGCCTAAATTAAAAGGACGGATAGCTACCGATTATGTATACCAGGACCTGCATTCCTTCACCGGGACCTTCCAGGTACCTGCCGAACGCACCAAACCCTGGGGAACGGCTCATGCCATTCTCTGTGCCAAAGACGCGATAAATGAGCCTTTTGCCGTTATCAATGCCGATGATTTTTATGGTCGCGACGCTTTTGAGAAAGCTTATGCTTTCCTGACAAAAAATGTCAATGACCGGACCTATTCCATCATCGGCTATGAACTGGCCAAGACCTTGTCTGACAATGGCACGGTGAGCCGTGGTGTCTGTGAGGTGGATGCCCATGGTAACCTGGTTTCTATTGCCGAGCGGACCAAGATCTACCAGGATGGGGATAAGATCACGTATGAAGAAGGAGATCAAAAATTCGAAGTGCCTTTTGATTCGAAGGTCTCTATGAATTTCTGGTGTTTTGCCCCCTCTGTGTTCCCGTATACGGAAGGGATCTTTTCGGAGTTCCTGGCAGAGCAGGGGACGAATCCCAAGGCTGAATTTTTTATACCCATTATCGGGGACAAGTTCATCCGGGACGGTAAGGGAGCGATCAAGGTCATTCCAACGGATGCCCAGTGGTTTGGCGTGACGTATAAAGAAGATGCACCGGATGTACAGGCCAGCCTGAATGCATTGATTGCAAAAGGAGAATATCCTTCAAAGCTTTGGAGTTAATACCGGTAAACCGGCTTATATAAATGAAAAAAACCTGCCATAAGCAGGTTTTTTTCATTTATGAGATATAGTTATAAATTGCTTTTTACGATGAAGATACAATCTTCGATCTTTTCGATCTGCTGCTGGCGTTCCATCCCTTTGATAGGGGAGGAAAGGGGAACCCTTACGTGATTGAACAGGCTGTCGCTTTTCAGGACGGTGCTGTCCGATCGCATATCATCCAGGGCCCTGAAGATATTCTTCGTGCGAATGGCGAATACGGCTCCTTGTACGTCATGCTGGCTGGAGCTTACGATCCCGACTACTTCCCCGTCTTTGTTCAGCACCGGGCCGCCGCTATTGCCGGGGTTGGCGGCAACGGTGATCTGGTAGGAGAGGGTATCTCCCTGAAACCCTGTCCGGGCGCTCATATAGCCTTTGCCGTAGACGATCTCATCCCGGGGATAGCCCATCGTGAAAAGGTCATCTCCCAGTTTTGTTCCTGTCCTGCTGATACCATAAGGCAGGGGACCATAGGCTTTGAAAGTGGTGTCTTCGATCTTCAGAAAAGCCAGATCGGCGGTGGGGTCCAGGTGGAGCACCCGTGCTTTGAAGGAAGCCCCCTGACGGTTCTGGACCTCTACCAGGGTGGCATTTTTAACCACATGATAGTTGGTGACCAGGTATCCATTCCCATCGATCAGGAAGCCGGTACCGCCCGACTTGAAAGCTGCGGTTGCCTGATTGACTGAGCCTTCATTGATCTTATTGGAAACGCTGTTTAATTTTAATTGCGTATTATGTAGCTCCCTGCTCAATTCTATTAGCTTTTCATTAGGCCCTTTAGGTGACAAATAAGATACTAATCCGCTGATTCCCAAGGCCGTAATACCTGCGATGGAGGCAGCAACGCCGACTACCCGCTTGTATTTTTTCCACAAGACCACGACTTTGGCCGCAGGGGTCTCCCTGATCTCTCCGGCGGTGGAAAGGGTGTTGTGTATTTCGTTCAATTGGGACTTAAAATCCTTTATTTCACCGTATTGGCTCATCTGGTGGAGAAAAATGGTATGTTCTACGACCATTTGGTCGACAGCGGGGTTGCTCTTCCGCATTTGTTCGAAATATACCCTTTCTTCAGGCAGCATTTCTCCCCGGATATAGCGTTCAATAGCGTCTAACATAGTGATCTCTTGCATCTTGCTATTTTTTGTACTGACTAAATAATTTTTTCAGGCGGATCAGGCATTTATATTTCTGATTCTTCGCGTTATCTGCGTTGGTATAGCCAAAATTCTCCGCTATTTCCACCATGCTCTTCTTTTGCAGATAATAAGCTTCCAGGAGGCTTTTACAGGGCTCTCCCAGGTTTTTCATCGATTTTTCCATTACCTGGAAGTCCAGGTTACGTTGCTGATGCCATTCCATTTCTTCTTCTACGGGTACGGTCTCTTCGAGGTTTTCCACTTCAGGAGAGATCCGTTGCGATTGGTTCAGGCGTTTAAGCCATAGTCGCCGGCATACGGAATAGAGATAGGTCTTAAGCTGACAGTTCAATTCGAAGGAGCCGGTCTTCACTTTCTCATACAACACGATCATGGCTTCCTGAAAAATATCCCTGGCATCATCAGCGTAACCGTTGTTATTGAGGATCAGGGACTGCACCATATTATAATGCTGCTTATAAATGGTCTCAATGGCCTTTCTGTCGTTTAGAGCCAGTCCTTCCAATAATTTCTGTTCGTTGGTCTCTGTCCTCACNCTTATNCTTTATTTAATACCGAAATTAAAGATTCGTAACCCAAAGATGNCCTAAAAATTTTAAAATAANGNATGGTTCCCTCAAAAACCGGGCAATACATATTATNAAAAATAATATCTAAAAATTTTCAGGATTTTACGGGTTACTTTTTTTCTACTTAAGGTATTAANTGAAAACCATTCAATTAACATCAAAAAAGATCACAAATGAAAAAATTATTTTTCGTATTAGCTATCGGCGCTTTCGCAGCTTGTAACAACTCTTCCAGCACTGAAGCTGCTAAAACTGATTCTGCAAAGGTAGACAGCGCTGCTGCTAAGGTTGACACTGCTGCTAAGAAAATGGATAGCGCTGCTGCAAAGATGGATACTGCTGCTAAGAAAATGGATAGCGTTAAGAAATAAGTATTTTTCATATGGCAAGCAATCGTTAGAGGCCGTCCTGTTCCCAGGATGGCCATTTTTCCCCATCCGGCGGAAAAACCAGCTCTGCTGCTAACTTGCTGCTAGCCATTATGAAGCTCGAATTAAGCCCCTTGGATATTTTCCAAGGGGCTTATGTTTGTGGGCTTGTCGTTGGACCAGGGGCGGCTTAACAATGGGGAGTCGCTAGTTGAGCGAGGCAGGGACAGTTCATCTGTCCCTGCCTCGGGTCTAATGATGCCCCTTCGGGGACAACGCCCGTGGCGTTGTATCCGGAAGGAACCCCGTCAACAACCCCAGTAAAGGCAGGTAGGCGCATAAGCGGAATACGTATTGAATGCTGGTATGATCGGCCAGTTTGCCCAGGACGGCGGCTCCGATGCCCCCCATTCCAAAAGCCAGTCCGAAGAACAGCCCTGCGATCATCCCCACTTTCCCAGGCACGAGATCCTGGGCATATACCAGGATTGCCGAGAAGGCGGAGGCGAGAATGACCCCTATAAAGACGGTGAGGACGCTGGTCCAGAACAAATTCGCGTGCGGCAACAGCAACGTAAAAGGCGCCACGCCGAGGATGGAGAACCATATGACGTATTTCCGCCCGATCCGGTCTCCGATCGGCCCACCGATCAGGGTACCTGCGGCAACGGAAAAAAGGAAGATGAACAGGTGCATCTGGGCGCTCTGGACCGACACATGGAATTTATCCATCAGGTAAAAAGTATAATAGCTGCTGATACAGGCCAGATAGAAATATTTGGAGAAGATCAGCACCAGCAGGATGGCCAGGGCAAAAATCACTTTTTTACGGGTGAGGGACGGATGGATATCGCTCACGGGGCCGGCCTTTTTGCGGGTCCGGTGAAGATTACGGCTATACCATCCTCCCGTATTAATCAGGACGCCAATCGCCAGCAGGGCGGCCAGGGAAAACCAGATGATCCTGGACTGCCCGTAAGGAGCGATGATCTGCGCCGCCAGCAGAGGCCCCAGGGAACTGCCGGCATTTCCTCCGAGCTGGAATAAGGATTGCGCCATGCCGCGACGTCCGCCGGATGCCATATACGCCAGGCGTGAAGCTTCGGGGTGGAAAATGGAGGAGCCTACTCCTACCAGCGCCACGGATAGCAGCACCATGGGAAAGCTGGCGGCCCGGGAGAGGAAAACCAGTCCCACCAGGGTGAAGCACATGCCCGCGGCGAGCGAATAAGGCTGAGGTTTACGGTCTGTATACAGTCCCACAAAAGGCTGTAATAAAGAAGCCGTAAGCTGAAAACAAAAAGTCACCATGCCCAGTTGCCCGAAATTCAGGTGCAGAGAGGTCTTTAACAGGGGATAGGTGGAAGGGATCAGCGACTGCATCGTGTCGTTCAGCAAATGGGAGAAGCTGATGGCCAGCAGAATGGGGAAAACCGTCTTTTGGG
>JGI25616J43925_10000013_pt1 | contig 54188 bp, 31 predicted proteins | sample GraSoi2013_100cm_FD_43925 | JGI IMG/M metagenome (IMG submission 43925) | reverse complement strand
AAAAGTATACCCATCTAATTAATTTTGGTTTAAAATATTTAAAAACAATCTATTAACTAATTGTTCACTAGTTTAATTATTTTTAATATAAAATAATTCTGTATTGTTTTTAATTGCTCAACCTCCAGCATAAACTTGATGATAACCTAGTCCTAAATCTTTTCCGTAGGTTTCAAAGTCTATTGTTCCAATTTTATTATCATAAATTTGAGCTTTTTAACTAATAGGGAAACCTTTACACTTATATATTTGTTCTACATTATATATTTTATTTTCATCATTATAAAAAGATTTAATACCTTTAAAATCTCTAATAAAACCTTTTGTATTATTTATTTATTTAATAAACTAACTAATTATATCATAACTAAAGGTTAAAGTACTCTCATAAAAATATATAATTAGTTACTTTATTAAATAAATTAATATCATTATCGTAGTATGTATTCACAGTTACGTATTAATAATTATTAATTTTATAACCTATTAATTTATTTTCTGTATTAAAAATTGGGTCACCATAATTATTAATTATAATGTTTTCATATAAATATTTTTTAACGTTATTTGCTTTATTAGCAACAGCTAAATTGAATTTTTCATAATTTAAATATTTATCATTAAGATCATTGTCAAGATTTTGTTCTAAAATTTTATTAACTTCAGTTATTGGAACATTAAATTCTGCAGCACTTAATCGCGGTCTACTCATTAAGAATAAATCACAGTCGTGTAATTCAATATTGTAAAGAAAAGTTTTAGATTGCATTAAATGCATAATCTTAAAACTCAAATAATTAGCTGATGTTGATTTTGTTAATTTTATAGAATCTGTAATAGTTATACTACTAAATTCACCATCTTAACTCTGGAATCTTAAAGTAGGTAATACAGAATATACTGTGTTATCTGAAAGATTATCTAAAAAAACTCTTAAATTTAGGTAATAAATCTTCAGCTTTTAAGAATTCTCCACAATTACCTAAATTTATTATTTGATTATAACCATAAAATCCGTTACTATATTTTTTGTGGAATTCTTTTAATTGTAGAGCTTGCTCAACTTAAATATTTTAATCATTATATTTATTGTCAATAAATATATCATATAAAAAAGAATTACTATTAATTCTAGAAGTAGAGAAATATTTAATATTATTTTTATTTAAAATAATATTAGAACAAAAAAGGTTTATTTAAATTTATCATTATTATTTAAATAAAACTAAAGAAAAGTGGAAGAAACTAATATATATTTTATTATTATTTAAACTCTAATAATCCTTTCCAAAAAAATGGAATGGGAGGAGTATTATGCAACGATAATAATTTACCGTTTGGTTTCTTTGAAGTAGAAGTAGAAACACCTACTAAAGGAGAAATTAATCAACCTATTTTATTAATTTATTAAAAAGACATAAAAATGCTAAAAATATTACTAGAACTATTGCTCCAGTCGGACAATGAAAAGGAATTTATTTTTCTGAAGAATTATATAATGCTTTAAACAAACATCCTAATTATAAATTTAAAGTAATAAGAGGATTTCTATTTCAACAAAAATTATTATTTGATTCATACGTTGAATTATTATATAATATGAAAAAGGAGAGTTCTAAAACTTCACCACGTTATGCTATTTCTAAATTATTATTAAATTAACTTTATGGTAGATTTGGTATGAATCCCAACAAAGCAGATCATATAAATTTAGAAAAATTCATAGGAGGATTAAATAAAGATTCTATTTTCAATTTTAATACAGTTAATAATATAATAGATTTTGGTAATGGTAAAGAGCTTATTTCTTACTCACCTAAAACAAATAACACAGTTCTAGAAAACAGTCAGATAATTAATTTAAAAATGAAGATGATAATTCAGACTCTAATTTACTTATAAATGTTTCAATAGCAGCTGCTATTACAGGTTATTCAAGAATATTTATGTCTTTTTTCAAAGATAATCCTCTATTTAAATTATACTATACTGATACTGACAGTATATTTCTTGATGTTTACTTAGAATAAATTTATCCTGAAATAGTTGGAACTGAACTTGGTCAATTAAAGCTTGAATATGAGTTTTCTAAAGCTGTCTTTCTAGCTCCGAAAGTTTATGGTGGAATTATAAGTGATGGAACTTCAATAGTAAAAGCTAAGGGTGTAAAAGATATTATACCATTTTATAATTTACAAACATTAAATAAAAAGGTAACTAAACTACAATTGCCCAGTTAATAATGATATAGAAATTTATCTGAAGGTAATATTAAAATACATCAAGAAATTTATAATCTCTCTATCAATTAAACAAAAAGATAACTTATTTACGATAATAAAGGAATACTTATAAATACTCAACCTATAGAAATTATTGAGGATGAGGATCATTAAATTCCAAAAAGTTATATATTTAACATAACTTAAACAAAAACTTAAACAAAATTTAAAATAAAACAATCCTACTTTTACAGTTTACTTACTAATTATTATAGTCTTTCTATTTATTTATTTATATTTAAATTATTTTATTATGCACTAACAAAAGTAACTGTAACTTTGAGATGTATGTTTTTTTTTACTGCACATTATTTAATTAATGAATTTACTAACAATATTGTTCATTAGTTATTTAGTATGCAGTTTTTTTTATTAAAGTGTTTAAAGTATGTGTTATAGAAAATTTAAAAAAAACCTTAGCTATAAATAATATCGAATTGTTATATTATTTATAGCTAAGGCTAAAAATTTATATAAACTTAATTTTGTTTTTAAATTAGTTTTAAAAACTAAACAAATATATTACTATATTTTATTGAAGGTTGAAATTTAAGTAATTAAATAATCAGAATCTTTAATTTTATTTAAATCTAAGTTACCAGATTTAGGTGGTAGTCAGAAAGAAAATTATTAATTTTGCATCTTTTTTAATTGAGAAGTTATAAATGGAAGATTAGAATTAGTACTTTTTTCCACAATAATGTTAACTTTATTTTCCTTTAAATTAATTTCACGATAAACTTTATATTTTGTTAAAATACTTAACAAATCTTAATTAAACTTTTCTAAGAAATCTTATCTAGAATATAAATTAATAAACTCTTGTTTTACTAATGACTCTAAATCTTACATATTATTAGGTAAACAACCGAAACAATCATGAATTGAAATAACAGGACTAATTATATTATTAGGTTGTGAAACTTCTTTTAAAATTAGAATAAGGTGAGCAGCGTCCATTGAATGAATAATATTAGGTATGATAGCTTGTTTTTTATTTTTATTACTAGTCTCATTTTTCTTTTTTTGTAAAACAATAGCTATTTTTTTTACCTCTCGAAAACAAAATAGCTATTTTGTTTTTAACTTTTTTCAAATACCTTTGAGTAATTGTTAAACCATTAGGAGGATATAAAAATATAGGAATATCTAGTTTAGTAAAAACTATACAAACAGAGACAAAATATTCAAACAACTGCTTTAATGCTGGATATTTAATAAATAAGGATTCATGAATTATTTGAGCAAGTTTAAATACTTCACTACCATTTAAAAATAAAGATTCTTTCTCATCAAAAGATGGTACTTTAAATAAAGTTTTATTTAATATTTTATTTATTTTTTTATTTTCTGTTAATGACTCCGAATTTTCATCTTTATAAAATAGATTTACTTCAGCTTCTAAATCTGCATCTAAAAATTTAATAACAGCTTCTCCCTGATTTAATTTTTCCATTAAGTTTAAAGAATCATCATTATTTAATAAATTTAATATTTTTTTAGCTTTTATTTTTTCTATTCCGTCTCTGGTATATTTTTCGAATGAAGATATTAACTGATTAGAAACTCCTCGCACAGTTACGTTATACGTTCTGGTCATAATTGAAGGTTTAATTAATTTTCTATTTAATTTTACCATTCCTAATTTATGATACTTAGGGTTATCATTAGCAAATTCTTTTAAAATTTTATGTGTTGGTTCGATCATTTCAGAATAGATATCTTGTACTTTATCTTTTTGTTCAGGATTTGGAATTACATTAACACTTTTAGCTAATTCAATATCTTTTAACATTGTAGCAAAGTGTTGAATTCCACTACAAGTTGCGTCTAATCATACAGGTAAATAAACTTTTTTATTCTTTTTATAATTTATATATGCAAGACAAAAAGAGATAAATGCGAATCTAGAGTCAGCTTTGAAAATAAAATCCATACCCATATTTAATATTTTAGTTTAATTTATATCTACCCATTTAATTCTTTCGCTATAAGATGCCCTACTAATTTTATTTTCATCATGGACATTAGCACCGTATATTTTTAAATAATGAATCCCTAATTCGTTTAGTATTTGCCCCTCATAAAATTGTATTAATGCTAAACTTAAATCTGACCCTTGATATGTGAGGTAATGTGAGGTAATGTGAGGTTGTATATAGACGTCCTCTCCAGTCAGAAAAAGTATTTAAATAAAAAGGAATATTATAAAAAGTTTATTTCAGTTAAAATTTTAGTATTAAAATCTTTTTAATTAATGTTAAACCGGATTCATTTGTATTTTTATTAATAAAACTTTCCTGGGTTAATTGTGGCGATTCTATCAATTTTTCTAATCTAACTCTTTTTGTTTTACTTAAAGTTTCAAATATATTTTCTTTAGTAAACTCTTTTTTTGTTAAATCAGTTAATTTTCTATTAACAACTCGTTTACCTTTTGATTCGTCTTGAATTATAGGTAAAAAGTAAGTTTTAAAAATACAAAATAATATTTGATCAGCTACAAAAGTACAAATTGTTGTTCTACTTGATCTTCTAAAGTATGTAGTAATTACATTATATGTAATTAGATATATTCTTACATCATCTAAAAATAAATATAAATTAGGGAACACTCTCTTAAGTAAACTCGGGTCATTAAGAATAAAAACTTCATAAATATGAGGTTGTAAATCCTGAATTGCTCTATAAATATTTAATTTATATTTTTCTTTAGAAATATCTGTTCAAATATTTTCTATAGCTAATTGTACTTTTCTAGGGTTATAGTCTTTATTTTTAGTTAATTCTTTAATTTTTTCTAATATAGAGAAAATAGATTTATTATAATTTAAATCTTTATCTTGGGAACTTTCATTATTATTTTTTATTATAGTGGTTGAAAAGTTTCTTTTTTGATCTTTAAATGTGGTTGTATTAATTTTTAAATTTGTAGAAGATTTATTATTTTTTAAAGAATTAGTGCTTAGACAGTAATTCATACAAAAATCTTTAAGATCAGATAAAGGATATAAATTATAATCTATTATAAAACCAGTAAATAATAAATTAAATGAATTAGTTTTATTATTAATATGATCACATAAGCATAGTTTATCCTTTTCAGATCAAGGGTTAGGAAGATTAAGTGGAAAATTTAATTGTAAATTATTCGAGTTAACAATAGTGTTAAACTCATATACTATTTTAAAATAATTAATTATAGAATATAATAATATTTTTTCTAATTGATTTAGATATTTTATGTTATTATTTTCAACATTTATGTTTATTTTAATTTTATCGTAAATTAAAATAATAATTTTTTCTAAAGATAATAAATAAATTAACAATATATTAAATTTATAATTATTTTTAAAATCTTGGAAAGAGTCTTTTAAACTTATTGCATCATTTTGTGTAAAATTTAACTCACTTTTTTTATTTAATTGTGAAATACCTTCACCTGAAAGCATTAGGTCTGAATCATTAAAATCACTCCAAATAGGATCTGGATGTTTATCAATAATAATTTGAGATACATTCTCAATTATTTTATTTGATCAATCTAAATGATCAATTGTTTTGGTGAATAGATTTTTAATAGAACTTATAAAAGTTCCAGAATTAGGATCTAAAGATTCTTCTAATTTTATTAATTCTTTTTCGAAATATTTAATTTCTTTAAACTTATTTTCATCAATAGTATAATGTCCCTTTAAAGATCTTTGAACGTTTTCTAACATATGAACTTTGGAAAATCCTCCAAATAATTGTAAAATACTTGTTTTTAGTCTAAAGTTATTAGTATTTTCTTCAAGATCAGATTTTCCACTTCATACAGATAAATTATAAATATTAAACATTATTAAAATAGAAGATCACCACAAATTGTGATAGAATATTAATATATCACCTAACTCATATTTTCAGAAAGTTTCACTTTCATAATAAAAATAATATCCTGAACCGTATTTTTTATCTGATTCACTTAATTCATATAAATGTTGTTCTACTCAATTATTTGAAGAATCCTTTACATAATAAGAAATTTGTTGATTTAAGATTAATTTAGAAACAATTCCCGAAAGATTTTAATTTGGTAAATTATAATCGTTTTTAGTAGTTTTAATTTCTACTAAATCAGACTCATTAGCAAGCATTTTAAAAAGAGTTATTAATCCTACATTTATGTGTAAAGTTTGATCACCTTCTAACTGATACAGGTGAACCTGAGATTTATTTTCTAATAAATTTATATTTGTAGGGTTAAAAGAGTTATTTATGTGAATAATAATTCTATATATTTAACATTTATACAAAGTATATTGATTTTCTGTTGGATCTTTATAATTTTTATAAGTATTAATTGTTAAATTACTAGTATCAATTGGTTTTGTAACCAAAACTTTGTTCATTATAATTGTATTTTCTTTACAATTATTTTTATTTTTAATAATATAATTTCTTAACATTGATACAATTATAAAGTTTTTTAAATATTTAGGATTATATAAATTATCTGGCATGAAACTTTTAAAAAATTTGGGTAATAAATTCTTACTATTTCAATTATACATATTTTAATTTTAAATTCTTTTATAGTAAAAAGACTAACTAAGTACTTTAATTAAATAAAGTATCCATATTAATAAATACTAAATATTAATTTTAATTTTAATATTTTATTATAAAGAACCTCCTAGTTTGACCTCAATTAAAAGTCGAGCTTAGAGGAATGATATATGAAAGTTACAATTTTATTTTTATTTGTAAACTTTTATTTTTAATAAATGTAAATGTATTCTAATAATACAAGGCCCTTTGGGCATACAGTTAATAAATGTTTAATTTTGCTTATATTACTATTTTTATCTTATTATATAATTTTTATTCATTTTTATTTTTTAATTTAAAAATTATTATATTAAATTTTTAAATTTAGTTAAAATATAGTCTTAGTCCTATGTTTATATTTATTTTGTTTAAATTAAATTTGATTTTTAATTTATTTATTTTTGTTATTTTATTTAATTTACTAGATTTATAATTATATTTATTAAGAGTTTTCATCTTGATCTTCATCTGTTCACCACTTATTTAAAAAGTTTGAACTAAATCCTAACTTTGGATTACTTGCGCCTGAGGCAGAAGATCCTTCTGATATAGGTGATGAAGACTCTGTGCCTATACCTTGTGGAGATTCTGAATTATTAGATGATGAAGGAGATGGTTTTTTTAATATTGTTGATTGAGTAGGAGTTACATCGTTATCGTTTGAAAAAGGATTATAATCCTCAGGTTGAGGATACTGAAATAAGGTTTGTCTTTCACTTTCTATAATTGGATCATCATGTGTAGGACTACTTTTTTTAGTTGAAGATGATGATGAATTTTCAGTCCCTAGATTAGGTTTAGTACTATCCCTAATAAATATTCCTTTACTTTCAAAATGTTCTTTAATTTTATTTTTATGTAAATCTTCACTTAATTTATTAAATCTATTTCTTTCAGAATCTTCTAAATCTAAAGAGGAGGTAGAAGAAGTATCATCACTGGCCTTTCCTTTTCCTTTTTTATCTTTTTTTGTAGTTACTCAATAATAAAATTGTTCTATTTTATAACCTAACTTATTAGTATACTCTGTAAAGGTATCTTGTCATGTTTTATCATTTATATTTCTTATTGGAAATACTCTAACTCCACCGTCTGAAGTTCCTTCACCTTTGTCTTGATTGTTATTATTATTATCGGAACTTCAATCTCACGATTTAGTAAAAGGTATACCAAATGTATATCCTGAGTAAGCTGCAAAAGCAGTTAATAATGAACAACTTAAATATAATCATTGAGTTTTAGTTAAATATAAATAAGTTTTGGGTTTAATATCAGAGTCTAGAGGTAATGAAATATTTGTATTTTTGTTAGAAGAATAAGCAGAATTTGTAGAAATATCTTCAGTTGAAATAGAATTAATTTGGAATATATTTTTTAATCAATTTAATCAATTTAAGTGTAAATCTAATAATTTATTATAAGTTCATGCTGGTATATTGAAATTAAAATAATCAAAGAAAGAAAGTAAATAATCTACCTTAATACCAAATAAAAAGGCTATGAAGCTATAAACTCCTAGTTTAAACGGAAAGATTATTATTTTTTTAATTAATAAAATAAATCTCTTTAAAATATCTCAAATAATAAATAAAATAAAGAAATATTTTAATTTATTATTTTCTTCTACAGGATTAATTAATTCATTCCTATTGGTTGAAGGAAGTGTATGATTTATTATTTCTTTTAAATTATTAAATTTTAATATTTGAGAAGGTTTTATTTTTATTAAATCTACTAATAAGAAAAATATATCACTCAGTTTTTCATTTGGTAGTAAATCTAACGTGTAGTTAATAAAATTATTAAAATCTTGATTATTAATATTTTGGAAAAATATTGTTTTAATTGATCTTTTTAAAGCAAGCCCTATAAGTCAATACATAGGGTTTTTAAGTTTTTGTAATATTTTCATGGTTTATTTTGTAAAAGTCATAATTAATAATAAAAGATTCTAATAAATCTATAAGAGTTCTGTAATACCAATCTAATATACCTAGACTTAAATTGTTTAATTTATAATATAAAAAAGATATATCATAATTGAAATATTTTAAAATATACAAAATTATAGCTAATTTAAGAGGAAATAGTATTAAAGTTGTAATAATTTTAATTAATTTAATAATAAAACTAAATATTAAAGAAACTGTTATAAAATGTTCTAATTTATTGTTATCTACATCTAAGGCCTTAAACATTTTAAGATGATCTTTTGTATCTTTATCTTCAAGAATATCTGAGTTTTTAAATATAAAATATATTGTTGGAATGGCTAATAGTGATGCAGATCCAAATTTAAAAAATAAACATTTAATTATTGGTAATAGTTCGGTTACTCTTAAGCTAACAAGTTTATTTTGTTTATAGTTTTCATAAATTATTAAAATTTTTAGTTGGTAGTTTTGGAAATTAAACTTTATGAACTCTATTTCTTATTACTCGATTTATTAATGGTAATATCATTTATTTTAATTAAAATTTATTAATTTAATAAAAAAAGATGTTTTATATCTAAGTTTCTTGATCTTTACCAGAATCGAACTGGTATACAAACCTTGAAGAGATCTTGTAATAACCCTTATACTAAAAGACCTCTAATAAAAACAAGCAGTCCCTTTTGGGCTTGAACTGCTGACCTTTTCTTTAAAAAAAGAAACACTCAAACCAACCGAGTTCTGTTTTTATAAGCTTTAAAATTATTTTAACATCAGTTAAAGGCATATTATTAGATTTGTAAAGTTTTCTAATATTTTCATGTATTAGCCCATTATATCTAATAATAAATTTATTATTATCTAATTAAGAAAATAAAGAGATATTCTTTTTTTTTATTAATTAAGTCAGCTTGTTTTTTTATCCACAATTCTCATAATACTTTCTATATCCTTCATTCCCATTCTACCATATAATGCATTTAAAAATAACTTAGCTATAGATTTTTTTATTGGATCAACACTAGTTTTTTAATTTCATAGTGATCAATAATAAAATCTTTAAATAAGTCTTTACCTCGTTCAAACTTATAACAATATTCAATATAAATGGTATAACCATAGTTTAAAGTGTATTTTATTTATTAAGAAAAGATTAATCTCTTAATTTTTCCTCTTGGGCATGTGTTAAATTTTGTTTCTGGATCTCTATATTGAATAAAAGTAATATTTAATGTTTCTTTATCTGGTGCAGTAATTTCACCGTAGACGAAACCAAATATTTTATCTAGATCTTTTTCTAATGAAAAAATTGGATCACCTATTGGCATGTCATTAACATTGCAGCAGGATATTGTTAATTAAGATTATAAAGATAACTTTTATCAATTTTATTTACATATACTTCAACATTACCTCCAAAGTAAGATGTTCTTATCTCCTTTTCTAGTTCACCTTTAACCATTTTTATTTTATTTTCTAAATTAGTATTAATATAATTTGAAGTATAGACAGCAAGGGCCAAGCTAGGTAAAGTTTTAGAATTAGTAATATTCAATTTATATTTATAATAAATATTTAAATTAAAAATATTTAGTGCTTCTAACAATCCTTCAAGGTCAGATTTTAGATAAATCAATGTTTCTTTTTGTAAATCTCAATTATTGTTTGAAATGTTTGAGTAATCCTTATCAGAAATATTTTTATAAAAATATTTAGAGGGTTTTTCACCTATATAAAATAAATTATTATTATTAACAAAACTATAAAGGAAATAACCTTTTTTAATATTACAATTAAAAGATTTCAATATACTATCTAAATTACCATTTATTAATTGTAGTGAGTCCAATATTTTAATATTAACATTTTTATATGTTATAGGAATAGACAATATACCATTGTCTTTTCAAATTGGTGTTATTTTTATATTATCAATGATGATTAAGGGTTTTAAAATAAAAGCAGAATAAAATCGTCCTAAATTATGAGCATAAAAAGTGTAACCGTCTAAATTATTATTACTTAAAATATTTAAAAACAATCTATTAACTAATTGTTCACTAGTTTAATTATTTTTAATATAAAATAATTCTGTATTGTTTTTAATTGCTCAACCACCTGCATAAACTTGATGGTAACCTAAACCAGAATTATTACCATATATTTAAAAATCTATTACTCCTATTTTATCAACAAAATTATTAACCTTTTTAGCTGTAAGGAAATCTTTACACTTAAATATTTGTTCTACGTTATAAGAAAATAAAAATAACTAAACCCATTAAAATCTCTTATAAATCCATTATTATTCTTTGTATCTATTCAAGAAATAACAACATCGTTACTAAATGTTAAAGTACTCTTATCAAAAATTTTAATTGAGACTTCATTAGTTTTTTTATTCTCAATATTTATAAAAGTATTTACGGTTGCGTATTCATAATTATTAATTTTATATCCTATCAGAATATTATTTTTATTAAAAATAGGTTCACCATAATTGTCCATATAAACATTTTTATAATCATAACTTTTAAGTTTATTTATTTTATTTTCTACAGCTAAATTAAAAGTATTAGAATTTTAATATTTATCATTAATATCAAGATCAATAATCTCTTGTAATACTTTATTAACTTCAGTTATTGGAACATTAAATTCTTGTTCACTTAATCAAGGTCTACTCATTAAAATAAGATCACAATCGTAAGGATCAAGATTATAAACAAACGTTTTAGAATTTAATAATTGTGTAATTTTATTTTTGATAGTAGACTATAATAAAAATCTCTTGTTATTTTCAAAGATTTAATTAAAGTTATACTTTTATATTCACCATTGGCATTTAAAAATTTAAGTGTGGGTAAAATAGTATAAATCATACTTACAGGAATATTACTAATAAAATTATTAAATTTTGTACTTAAATTATTTGTACTTAAAAGTTCTCCGCAATTACCAAAGTTAACAATATGATTATATCTATAAAATCTTTTAGTATAATTTTTATAAAAAGATTTTTAATTCTATAGCTTTTACTACATAAATATTAGAATAATTAAATATATTTTTATCTTCAGCAGGAAATAAGTCTAAGAATTTTGTTTTATTAGATATGTTTTTATTATTATTATCAAAAATATTATCTAAAAAATAATCCTTGTTATAATTAACTGAAGAAGTAGATAAATGTTTAATAATTTTATTATTAAACAAAATATTGTTTAAATTTATCATTTTATTTAATTATATAATTATTTTTGTTTTTACCCTTTCCGTGGCCTACTTAGACTTAAAAGGATTAAATTTCTTTTAATAACTTTAAGGAGTCTTTTCTAGGGTTTCAGCTTAGGAAATGTATAATTAAGTATTATATACTATTCATTACTGAATAATAGGTTAACTTGAATTCTAATTATTTTCTAATTTAATAAAAATATTTATAAACTATAGGATAAAGATTATTTTATTATTATTTTATTTATAAAATTTATTTTTCTGTACATCTGTCTAACTTAATGACCGGACTTTAATATATGCCGAACGTGCCTTGAAAAAATAAAATAAAATTAGCAAATTTACATTTTGTTTTAATTTTTAAACTAAAAACAAAATATTTTAAAATATTTTGTTTTAATTAATTTTATTTTTATTAATTTATAGTATTAGTACTATTAATATTAACTAAAGAGATTATTTTATTATTTAATAAATTTAATATTTTAATATTAAATTTGAAAGGAGGAAATTAATAATAAAGTGATTAAATTGAAAATAAAGGGAATAAGATTGAAAATTATTTAAAATAAAATAACAACAAAAATATAATTATATTAGCAGTATAATTATAAGTCTATAATTTATAATATAAAATAGTAAAAGAAAAAACTTATAAGTTAATGTAAACATTTTATTGTAAATTTGTTTATTTAATAGTGGTAACGTAGATCTAATTCTACTTCTAATTATTCTAAATACAATATTTTTTAACATTTTTATATAACTAATTTTGTAAAAAAAAGGGGTTAATATTAATTAATTGCCGAACTATACATTTTAAATTTATTATTATAAAATTAAAATGTTTAGTCGTTGAAAGTATTCGATTAGAATACTTAGTTATAACTTATAATTATAAACAAATTTGTTTATGTTAACTATTATAACAATACTTCTTAATTACTTATAATTAAATTAATAATTATGTAATAAATAAAATAAATTATTTTTTAAACAAATAATTTATTTTAATATGTTTTAAAGGGAGGATCTTGATTAAAAGTCTTACTATGATTTTGCGTGCAAATTTATTTTGTTTTAATATTTAATTAATATTTTATTTTATTTTTTTATTAATTTAATTTTAAAGAAACTAGTTTAAATAATAATACTATAATTAATGTAAACATAAAAAATAAAATAAATAAAGAAATAAAGTGTTCAAACTTTGATAATGCTGGAATAATATTTTGTTGTTTTATTTTTATTTCCTTTTTTGGTTCAAATATTTTTATTAATGGTAAAGGAAATAATGGATGAATTATTATATTATATTTAATAGGAAAAGAAATAAATTTAAAATTAGAATCAAAACTATTATAAATTGTTTTAACATTACCTACTAATCCTTGTATTGTTACGTTAGAGTTTACTACGTTTATAGTTAAATCTTTTCATCCTACTCTAAACATTTTTCTACTTATTTCTGCGGGCTTCCCGCTTAATAAATTTAAAAAGATATTATAATTAAGTTTTGATGAATCTATACCACTAGATTTTATTATTTCACCATTTTTGTGAGTTAATAAATAATAAAGTTTCTTTCTAATAAATATTCCTTCCTTAATATCACACTCTAACTTCATTTGACCTAGTCCGTCACCGACTAAATGATCTGGTAAAGGTTTAGTTAATACTGCGGAGTCGGTATCGGACATTATACAAGGATTTCCAGGAATATTTTTATATTAATTAATAATAATACGAGCATAAGATGCAATAGCTGCTGCAATATGTACTGCTGAAGGGATACTTCTGGCTTTGTTTATTCCTTATTTTCTAAGTTCACTTTTATTTAAAGTTTTAGTTTTATTTTTATCCAAAATGAAAGAATCTTTAGTATATAATCTTCTAATGTTATCATTAATAGCTCCATCATACTTAACTAAATACTTATTATCACCTAGCTCGGATAAAATACTAACATTAGTATTTTTATCTAATAGTTCTGCTTCAGTTTTATCTACTATTTTCATAATGTTATCAATATCCTTCATACCTAATCTACCATAAAGTGAGTTTAAAAATAGTTTAGCTATAGATTTTAGTACAGGATCAGTTGTTGAACTTTTAATTAAAAAATGATCATTAACAAAATCTTTAAATAAATCTATACCTCTTTCGAATTGGTAACAGTATTTAATATCTATTGTATATCCATAATTTAAAGCATATTTAATTTCTTCAGAAAAGATTAATCTATTAAATTTACCTCTTGGACACGAATTTATTTTTTTTATATTAATTTATAGAATTTATATTATTTTAAAGAGATTAGTAATATGACCCTTCAAATTAGGGATATTTACTTTTTTATATTCTATATTTGGTTTCGATGTATCATGGTTTTTAAATATTTTTAATATATTTCCTCTAAATATACCTCACTGAGTATATTTTAAGTATATTGTTTTATATAATAATTGACTAACCTGGTGATATAATAATGTTAATGTTAGAAGTTTTAATACTTCTAATGTTATTAAAAATCTTTCTAATAAAAAGTATTTAGAAAAGGAAAATCTCGACATTTCAGAGACTTTAACTGAAGGGCCAGGCCACAAAAGTAATAAAAAGATGTTAATCGCTATTACTATAATTACATTTGTAGGTGTAATCGGTATTTTATATTATTTTTAGATGCTTCCAACATTTGGTGGAGGTAAACCCACTCCTCCTCCTTCAAGTTCAGCATCAACAGGTAGTTCTTATTTTACATCAAATCAAGAACTTATTAGTGTTAGAAATAATCAAACTGAAGTACCAAATTAACAACAATTTAATAATACAACTTATGTAGAACCTTCTAGCTCTAGTTCTTCAGTAAGTACAAGTTCTACTATTTTCGATCCAGTTCAAGAGGTTAATAATGCTTGAGAAAATACTTCTAGATCTAGTTCTAAATCTAATAGTCCTACACATGTAAATCCTAATGTACAGGCTGATAGATAAAATCTATTTCAATATCCAGAAGATGTTGGTGATTGAAATAATCCATCACATATAACATCAAGTCCTTCTACTCCTCCTAGAGCACCGAGTCCTGCAAACTCTGATGACTCAATGGAAACTGTTAAGAATTATCCTACAAGAAACAATTCTTAGCTTTATTATTATATTTTTTATTAATAATAATTTCTATTACTTTTAGATAAAAGTAATAAATAGTTGGTTAGGTTTAGATGTTCCAGGTAACATATTATATTAATATAATTATTATTATTATTAAATAATAATATAGTGTTAGTGCTAAAGTAGGGAGAGTAGAAATTATATTCTAATATTATAAAATTATGGCCCGGCCCTTCTAAAAATAATTATAATAATTATTTATTTTATTTTTTCTTTTATTTGTTTTTATTTTATTTTTATTTGTTTTTATTTTATTTTTATATTATTCACAGGTATATTAGTAATAATAATTTTAATAATAAATAATAATATTATTTAATTTAATTTAATTATTTAATTATTTTTATTTTATTTTTATTTTTATTTTAAACTTCATTATTTAATTGTAATTTAAAACGAGTATTAGAGTCCAATTTATTAGCTATATCCCTTAAAAATAATAATAATGCTAATCTTAATTTACTATCAAGTAAATCTTCTATTGTAAAAGGATTTAATTTTTTAAAATTATTTTTATTAAATTCTTTAGCTAATAAGATAAAATCTGTTCACTTACCTCTTTCTAAGTAATAATTAGGATTTAAATCAACTAAAGTTTTATTTAATGATCGGATATATTTAATATTTGAATCTCATACGTTATCTTGTATCTCTTGATTGATTTTATCTAGAGATCTTATTTTATTTAATATATTATTTAGTTTCATTAAATAATTATCAAGTTTACTACTAGCTCCAAAAGGTAAAAGAATAATTTAAGTTATATCATTTTTTAGTTTCATGTCAATATTTTAATTTTATTATTATTTTTTAAATTTAAAAAGGAGTTATTAAAATATAAGTTTTACCTTAAAATACACTGATAACTTTTTTTTAATAATTATTGTTTAATTATTTTTAATTATTTTATCGATAAAATAATTATTATTTAAAGCCATATCATAATCTCAGAAAGAATAAAATGTCTTTTCTATCAACGAATCATATATTTCTATAAAATATTTTTGATGAATCTACTTCTATCAAAAATATTTTTAAGTGAGAGATTGAAGAATAAATTATATCGTTTGGCTCACTTACTTTAATACACTGATATTTTATTTTTGTAATTTTATTTAATTTTATTAATTAATAAATTTATTTTATTTCTTGAGGATCGGGGTAATTATTAATTAATTCGGAATAATAATTAATTAATTCTTTATAACTAAATACTTTACCATTAAATTTATAAAGGTAAACTTCTTTTAGAAATAATTTTGTTAGTAATTTAAATATGTAATAAGTATATGAATTACCTGAATATTTTTTATAAATATGTTTATAATGTTTAATTTCTTCATAAATATAATTTATTAGGTCTAGATCACCATATGTTTTATTATTATTTAGTTGTTTTAATTTACCAATATCTGATTTGGTTAAATCTGTTATTTCATAACCATCTTGTTTTATTTTAAAGACTACCGAAATTGGTAAATTAAAAACTATTGAAAAAGGAATATTAATGTAAAATAAATCTATTAAAATATTATTATACAAGTTTTTATTTGAAGTTATTCCTTCTGTTAGACTAAATTTATTACAACCTAAGGAATCCTGTATAAAATCATATACAAATATATATTTAAATATATCAAATTCTGATAAGTTGTATATTTTATTATATAATTGTGATATTTCTAATTCAGATAAATTATTAGAAATTAATTTATTATTAGTTATTAAACTATTATTTATTAAATTAGTGTAATTAGAATAATAAGTTGATAGTATTGAGTTGTTTGTAAAGTTTTGTTTCATTATTAATTTTATTTATTTAAATTTTTAATTATAAAAAGATAAATTATAAATTAACTATTATTGCTTGCTTACCTTTTTATTGAGTAACTCTTATCTCAATTAAACAAAATTCTAAATAATTTATAATTGATATAAAATTATATTTAGAAAATATATTTGTAGTTAATAGAGAGATAAATTAGAATTATTATTAAATAATTTAATAAATAATAATAATTTACTCTTTACTCAAACTAAAGAAGTAAGTTAAATTACACCCCTTTATCTATAAAAGAAGATCCAGTTTATTATTTAAATATTTTATTTTTAATAAATTAATTTATTTAATTTTTACACTCTAATAAGATTATATTATAAAAATTAAATTATAAATTAAATTAAAACAAAAAAATAAATAAAATATAATTTAAATAATATTTATTAATTATTAATATAAAATATAGAATGTAATAGTATTAAAAATTAAAGAATAATATAAATTTATATTTATATTATTCTTGGAAAAAGGGAGAAGATTGAAATATTTATCCTTATAATTATATTATATAAATTATAATTTATATAATTAAAGTATTATAATGCCAAAGGCGAAAAAGTATAATATTAATAATTTAAGTAATTAAATTATTAATAAAATAAAATAAACATATACATTAAAACTTAAGAATTACCTCTTGTTGGATAATTCTTTACTGTCTCACTTGAGTCTGTTGACCCTGTAGGACTTGGTGATCTAGTTGGACTTGATCAACCAGCTTCAGAAGTAGTTGGACTAAGAGATTTATTTGTAGATTCTAGAGTAGTAGAACTATCTCATGCACTTGCTTCTTCTGGATATTGAAACAAATGGTCTCTATCAGCTTGTACTCTAGGATTTATATGAGTTGGAGAACTAGAGTTAGAACTAGTTCTTGATGAACTATCTCTAGTTTCTCATGCATTATTAATTTGTTGAACTACATCAACACTAGAAGAATTTCTACTTGTTGATGAACTAGTAGAAGGTTCCACATAACTTGTAGTACTAAACTGTTGTGAGTTAGGTGCTTGAGTTTGGTTATTTCTAATATTAATAAGTTCTTCATTAGAAATATACTCGGAGCTTGAACTTGATGAATCTGAAGTAGGAGGTGAAGGTGGTTTACTACCACCAAAATAGGGTAATAAATCATAATAATACAATACACCAAAAACACCAAGTATTGTAATTACAGTTATAGTTATTAATAACTTTTTATTACTTTTATTTTCAATTTTATCACTAATAATATCTAGGTCATCTCTTTTTAAGAGATTTTTATTGGATTTAATTTTATTAATATTATTAATAACCCTTGGAGTTTGTAAAGATTTAATACTAACATTATTATATCATCATGTTAATCAATTATTATATAATAATATATATTGAAAATATACTCAATGAGGTATATTTAAAGGAAAATAACTAAACAACTTAAAAAATCAAGTTAAATAAAAACCAATGATAGAGTATAAAAATGAAAATATACCTAACTTAAAAGGTCATATTATTAATCTTTTTAAAATTATATATGATCTATAAACTAAAATAAAAAAAATAAATCCAGATAAAAACAATCTTTTAAATGGAGTGTCAAGAAGAGTATTAGCACTTTCTAATGCAGGATTTATTTTAGATGTAATATTATTTAAAATCGAATTTTCCGTAATTCGATTCCAAACAACTTCTATAAATAAATTTCACACTCTATTAAGAGGTAATATCATTAAATTTGTTCTTAAATTATTAATAATAAAATTAAAATTAGTTCTATTAATAAATTTAAATAAAGCATAATAAGAAACATAAGAAAAAATAAGTTTAATTGTTCGTATCATTATTGTTTGTAAATAATTCTATAAAATCAGTTATTTTTTCGTGAAATCAATCAATAACTCCAAAAGACAAAGTATTTAAAACGTTATAAAGATAATCAATGTTAAAACCTAAATATTTTAATATATAATAATACATAGCTACTTTAAAAGGAATTCACATTAATTTAAAGATTGAATCAATAAATCTTTTAATTAATGCTAAAATTATTATTATTAAAAAGAAAGTCTCTAACTGATTATCTTCATGAGTTAAATTATGTGACTCTAATTTAGCAAACAATGTTTTCTCATTGTTTGCTGTTCCATTAGAATCAGAAAAAATAGTATTAAACAAAATAAATAATGAAGGAATTTCTCATAATAATTTAATTCCTTTTTTATTTAACAATGCTAAAACAATTGTAAATATAGAAGAAGGTTTCAAATAATAACAAAATCTATAACTAAAATTAAAAACTTTTTGGTAAGTTTTTAAATTTAAAGAAGGTAAAGTTTTTCTAACTTTAGCTCTGATTACTCGAAATATTAAAAATTTAAACATTTTTAATAACTAATTTTATAGAAAAAGGGATTAATTCGTTGCCGAACTAAAATAAATTTAATTAAATTAAAATTTAAATTTTAGTCGTTGAATGTATATTAAATAAAGAATTATAACTTAAGTTATTAATTATTTTTTTTTAATTTAAAAGAATTAACATTAACTATTATAACATACCTCTAAATTACTTATAATTATTAAAAAAATAATTATGTAATATTAAAAAAAAATAAAAATTTTATGTTTTTATTAAAAAAATTTGTTTTTTTAAGGGAAAAGGGTTGATCTTGATTAAAAGTCTTACTATGATGTTTTTACTGAATATTTATTTTATATATATTTATTTTTATTTTTTATTTTGAAGTCGCAAGCTTAAATAATAGAATTAATAATAAAATTAACATTATTAAAATAAAAAATAAAGGAATAAATTTTTCTGTGGTTGTTAATCCACTCTGACCTGGATATCCAGGCCCAGCGCTAGGATTAACAACTCTTGTGGTAATATTTTCTAATAAAATTTTAGGCGACACAGAATATTTTTTTAAAGGATAAATTATTATTAGAGGAAATAATGGATGAACAATAATATTATATTTAATAGGAAATGAGATATATTTAAAGTTTACATCTGGAGTATTATGAATTGTTTTAATACTTCCAATTAAACCTTGAACTGTTAATTTTGATTCTACAATATTAATATTTAATTCTTTTCATCCAACTTTAAAGATTGTTCTTTCTATTTCTACATTTTCCCCGTTTAATAATTTATTAAATGATTCGTAATTAAGTTTTGTTGAATCTAAACCACTAGATTTTATTATTTCTTGTCCATCTGAAGTTATTAAGCAATATAATTTCTTTCTAATGAAAATAGCTTTTTTAATCTCGTGAACCAACTTCATTTGGCCAAGCCCATCACCTATTAAAAGATGAGGTAGCGGTTTAGTTAAAACCGCTGAGTCTGTATCGGACATTATACAAAGATTTCCTGGAATATTTTTGTATGAATTAATAATTATACGTGCATATGAACAGATGGCAGAAGCAATATGTACTGCTGAAGGAACATTTCTAGCCTTATTAATTCCTAACTTCCTCAACTCTTCTTTAGTATAAATTTTAGTTTTATTTCTTTCTAAAACTAAAGGGTCTTTACTATAAACTTTTCTAATGTTATCGTTTATAGTTCCACTATGTTTTACTAAATATTTATTTTCTGATAATTCAGAAAGTATTGTTACATTAGTGTTTTTATCGAGGTTTTGAGCTTCGGTTTTATTAACTATCTGCATAATATTGTCAAGCTCTTTCATTCCCATTCTACCATATAAAGAATTTAAAAATAATTTGGCAGTTGCTCTTTTTATTGGATCAACACTAGTTTTTTTAATTTCATAATGTTCAATAATAAAATCTTTAAATAAATCTTTTCCTCTTTCAAACATATAACAATATTCAACATTTATTGTATATCCGTATTGTAATGCATATTTTATTTCTTCAGAGAAAATAAGTCTCTTAAATTTTCCTCTCGGACACGAATTAATTTTTTCAAGCGGGTCTTTGAATTGAATGAATGGTACTTGTAAAATACTCTCATCTGGACATGTTATCTCACCATAGACGAAACCAAATATTTTATTTAAATATTTTTCTAGGGATAAAGTAGGTTCACCGATAGGCATATCCTTCAACATTGCCTTTGAATACTGTTAGTTAAGATCGTATAAATATCCATTGGATATTTTATTAACATATACTTCTACATTTCCTCCAAAGTAACTAGATCTAATCTCTTTTTCTTGTTCACCTTTTATCATTTTTATTTTATTTTTAAATTGATCAGGAAAATAATTTTATGTGTAAGCTGCTAAAACTAAACTTGGAAGTGTTTTAAAATTAGTAATATTTAATTTATATTTATTAAAAATATTAATATTAAATTTTAATAATGCTTCAAGAAGTCCTTCTACATCATTTTTTAAATATTTCAATGTTTGTTCTTTTAAATTTCATTTAGTTTCAGGAATTCTTGAATATTCTTGCTCTGTTATTCCTTCATAAAATTGTTTAGGAGGCTTTTTTCCTGCGTGGTATAAGTTGTTATAATTAACAACTTTATAAGGAAAATGAGTTTTTTTAATTTTACAATTAAAAGAATTTAATATACTATCTAAGCTACCTGGAATTAATTTTAATTAATCTAAAATAACAACTTTAGTATTATTATATTTTATCGTTAAAGATAAAATAGAATTATCCTTCCAAATTGGTGTAATTAAATAATTTTTATTTTTTAATAATGCTTTAAGAATAAAGACTGAATAAAATCTACCTAAATTATGAGTATAAATAGTATAATCATCCAAGTTATTATTCATAAATAATTTAAAACAAAAACCATTAACAAAATTTTCACTGGTAACACCAGGTTCAATATAAAATAATTCTGTATGACCTTTAATTGCGAAACCTGCCGCATAAACTTGGTGATTACCAGTTCCTAAGTTTGATCCATAAGTTTCAAAATCTATTACACCTATTTTTTTATTTAAATTTACATCCGTTTTATAAGTTGGAAAAGAAGAACAAGAATAATTAACTATTACATCAATTAAATTATTATTTTTATCGTAATAATAATTTAATTTTCCGTATTCTCTAATAAATCCAAAGTCTGTTCTAATATCGGTTCAGGAAATTAGTGCTTCTCCATTAAATATTAAATTATTTGTATCAAACTCTTGAATTGATAATTTATTACATAATAATTTATTCTCGTTATAATAGGTTAAAATTGAAGCGTATTCCGTTTGATTAATTTTATAACCAATAAAATTATTATTTTTATCTAAAAGAGGTTCACCGTAATTATCCATATAAATATTTTTATATTTATATTTTTTAAGTTTTAAGGCTTTTTCTGAAAGGTTTTTATTATTAAGGTCTAATAAAGCTAGGTTTGATCCTTCATAAATTTCCTTTTTAATTTGATCATAAAAAATCTTAGTAATATCTGATATTTGTAACTTAAATTCATTAGAATTTAATCAAGGTCTACCCATTAAAAATAAATCAATGTTGTAAATATTAAGGTTATAAACTAAAAGTGCCTTTTGTAGTGATTCTAATATGCTTTCAGCTAATAGTGAACGTGAAGTAAATCTTGTAACTTTAATAGAACTTGAAATAGTAGTAGAATTATAATCTCTATTTGATATTTGTCATTTTAAAATAGGTAAAACTGAAAACGTGACGTTTTCAGGTATATCATTAAGATATAAATTTATTTTAGATTCTAAATTATCTACTCTATAATAATTAAATTGATCCATAATTACACTACCAAAATTGTGCTCAAGATTATAGCCTAAATATCCATTATTGTAATTTTGTTTAAAATCTTTAATAGCTTTAATTTTAATTAAATCAAGTTTTTACTGGTCTATGTCTGAGTGAGTATCCACTAAATCTAATTCTTAATTAAAATTAATATTATCATTAATGTTTTTATTTATAACATTAGTGCTAATATTTCTTCTTTGCATATAATAAAATTTTGTTTTAACCTTTTCTGAGTATCTTGTAAAAGACATTACATTAATATTTATTAATAAATATATGAAAATATTAATTTCTTTATATAAATTAAAAAGGTTCATATTGAAGGAATCACTTAATAAAATTTAATAAATTATTAAAATTAAAAATAAAAATAAAATAAATGAAGGATTAAACTTTAATAAAAAGTTTAAGCCGCTATGTTTAAATGTTGTAATAAATAAAATTATAGAAGTAAAATAATAAAATTTAAATAAAAATTCTTTAAATAAAATATATTCTTTATCTTTAATAATACTTACTTTTTCGTAATTAAATAAGAATAAAAGAATTTCCTAAATTACCAATTCAATAATATAATAGACTATGAGACTTATCACAACGAACTTTTAGAAATCTTAACTTAATAAATTTATATGAAATAATAAAAAGTTTATTTTTAAACCATGGAGTAAGTTATCTTATAGCTATTCCTACAGTTGCATTATTAATTATTAATAAAAAGATCAGAAATATTAGATGATAAAGATACTGAGTCACATACTAAAATGTTAAAAGCATTATATGTTGATAATAATAATGTTGATAGTTTTATGAGATATTCTATAATATTTAATTTATTTTGTAGATTAATCAATTTTATTTTCAAGATACTATGACTACCTTTTAAGTTAGCTCTCTTTTTTTATATATTATAAATATTAAATTAACCCTCAAAAAGTTACCTAACCCCTAAATTTAGAATATAAAAAATAATGGGTATATACTTTTCTAATAAAATCCAAAAATTTAAGATTAAAAAAAATTGCAAATTTTAAACTTTAATTAAATAAAATTGTTATAATATCTTCTTAAATTATATCAGTTTTAGAATAATAAATTATATTTTATATAAATTGTTTTGCTAAATTAACAAATTTAAAAGAAAGGTGTTTGGTTTATAAAAGTTTTTAGAATAAACTTTTGGAATATATATTCCAAAGTAAGTGCTGAAATAGTTTAAAGGTTAAAACATACCATTCATGACGGTAAAATAAAGGTTCAATTCCTTTTTTCGGCTTATATTTTTTTAATTTTTATATTATATTTATTAGTTTATTTAAAATTTTATTATGGCCCTTATATTTTTAAAATATTTAGGCTTTAATAATAAAAAAAGAAAAGTAAAATGTTAATTTGGTTTTTCTTATTAGGCCTTATTAAGTATTGCAAAAAAAAAATACAAACAACTTACAAAATTGTTTTGCTAAAAAAAGAACAGGCTTAATCAATACAAGTAAATTTATTATATTTTTAATATAATATTAAATATTAAAGTTTTTATAGCATTCTTTTCTCTTAGTTTAAAAAAAAGTTTAATATTTTATTAATATTAATATTAATATCAAGCGAAATAGTGTAGTGGTTAGCACAATAGTCTCATGAACTGTTAGGTTAGGTTCAAATCCTTCTTTCGCTAAAAATAATTATTAATTTAATAAATAATTATTAAATTAATAATAAAAATCATATTGTTTAATTTTCACAATATTAAACAAAATAACTTATTTATTTTTAGGTTCTTTTTATTTTAACTGTTTTTAAAATTCTTTATCTCGAAAGATAAGGAAGATAAATATTAATTAAAATTTGTTAATAATAAAAATAAAAATGAGACACATCTTATTAGTGCGGAGAGCAGATATAAAATTTAACTTATAAATTAAAATATAAATGGTCTCTTAGTATAAAGGCATTACATGAAGCTCTTCATGTTTCAGATGCCCGTTCGAATAGGGTAAAGATCAATGTAAATCTTTTATATTTTTATACAAATTTATGTGTTAATTATTTAAAAGTTCTGTTTAATATTCGTGATTTAGTCGATATTGATCATAAATTATATTTCTTAAATACTTTATATTTAAATACTCAATTTTAAATACCAATCTTAAATTTTTAAGTAAAAACTTTTCTACGGAGAGAAAACTTTTGTATGCCCTTCCAAAAAGAAAATCATAAAGATGAGGGAAAGAAAATAAAATTTAAAATAAAAATTTCTAATAAAATTAAAAATTCCTGATGCTCTTTATTTAATATAACGCTTTAAGAAATATTAATAATCTTAAAGATATATTAAATAAAATTAAAAATAAAGCAATTGTTTATGGAATAGTTAATAATATAAATAATATTTTATATATAGCTAGTTCTTTTTATGGAAATGAAAGACTAAGAGATCATTTAATTAATTAAAATAATTTTAATGTTTATTTACAAGGGCCGGGCCATTCAATTAAAAAAAATACGTGTTAAATAAATTTTCTCTTCATATTTTTTTAAATGTGGATATAAATAAAATAATAAGTGCCTTTTGTTCCCATTTTTTTTATAAAGAGAAAAGACTAAAAGAAATTAATTTAATGGAAGAACAAATATATATTGATATGATTTAATTTTAATAATTATATAATGTAATTATTAAAGCAGTAGTACAAAAATTTTAACATAATTTCGAAACTAAATTTAGTGAAGGCATATAATTTAATAATTCTAGAATTATTAAATTATATGCCTAAAAATGAAAATTTTAATTAATTAACAGTAAACCTGTTAATACTATTACAGAAACAGCTTAATTTTTTGATATAGTAGATTAACAATAGAAAAATTTTAAACCGAGCTGAATTAAATCTTAATACTTTTTATATAATTAAAAGAAAGCTTGTGTTGTTATATTTAAACATCTTATTTCAACTTTTATAAAAAAACTTTAAATTTAAATACTGATAAAATATTTAAAATTACCTTTCCAAAAAGTATAGGTTTAGACTAAATTTATAGGTGGTGAATTAATTTATTATTCAGTAAATCCTTGATTTAGTTCTTGTTATAAAGCAGGAAAAGCTTTAAATATAAATTATAATTATAATTTATATACACTGAAAAAAAGGAAGTTATAAAAATCCTTTTATAACATAAGTATAGGTAAATTATATTTTTATAAATACCCTCTACAATTAAAAGTTTAAATTTATTTATTATATAATAAATAAAATTTAATAAAAAGTAAACTACTTATCAAAAGTTTTTAACAATATTATTTTATATTTGAAAATAAAGTGATAAGTGATGATTTAAACTCTTTCATACACAAATTTTTCTTTTCGGCTATTAAAATGAGTAAAGATAAAAAATAAAAATATTAAGTATTAAATATTAATTATTAATTATATAATAAGAAAATTTGTTAGTAACAAAATATATTAATTTATTATCTATAAATTATATAATAATATACTGTTTTTGTTTTCTATTTATGGCCGCATAGCGCATAGCCGGCCCTTGTTTTATTTAAAATAAAACAAATAAGAAATTAAAATAAGAATAAGAGTACATTCGTACTTTCAAACCTTCGTAAAAAAAGGCTTAAAGACCATTTGTCGGAATAGTTTAATTGGTAAAACGATTTTCTTGTAAAAAATTATTTTCAGTTCGATTCTGGATTTCGACAATTAATTATGCTAAATGGCCATTTACTTTAATACTAAAACCAATCTAATATTATTTAGATTTTTACTATAATTTTATATATAAATTTGTAATTTGTTCTTGTGCTGTGGCTTAGGTAAATACAATTTATGTTTGTTTTTAAGAAATAGCCAAGGATACCAGCATATTTTAAATTTAGAAAATTTAGTAATAAAATATTTTATTTTTTAACTAAAATATAATAGTTCTGTTCTTTATTGGAATGGAAGAAAAAATAAAATTGTATTTGCTACTTTAAAATAGTAAATTTATACTTACATTTAATTTATGATTTTAATTTAAATGAGTTGTAGTTTAATTTGGGAAAACACCATTTTTTGGAGGTGGCTTATACCAGTTCGAATCTGGTCAACTCAGTATTAAGTATTGTATTAAAATAAATACAAAACTTAAAAAATATTTATTATTTATAGTTATAATTTAAATTGTATTTTATTTATTTTTATGGCCCGGCCCTTATCTTATTATTATTTTTAATTATTATATGTTTTCTTATAATTATACGTTATTTACTATATTTTTTATTATTTGTTATTTGTTGATTAGAAATAGTTAATCAGTCTTAAATAAATACGAGATTAATATTTATTAAAACTAATACTGTACTGAAAATTATATTTTATATATATATATAGAAAACAGAACTCGGTTGGTTGAGTGTTTCTCTTTTAAAGAAAAGGTCGGTGGTTCGAGCCCACTTGTTTTTATTAAATTAAGTAATACAATTAAAAATAAGTATTTCAATTACACTTCATATATAAATTAAATACTTCGCTTCAAATCTTTTAATTTTCAAAGACATACTATTCTTTTCTTATTTTTATTATTTTTAAAGTATTTTTGTTTAATTATAAAAAAATATTATATATTTTTAGAGGGTTAAGTTTACAGATGGTTCTGTAGTCAAATTGCAAATTTGAAAAAACTAAGGTTCAATTCCTTCTTAACCTTGTTAATCTTTATTATCTTCCACCAAATCTTAAGTAAAATTTTAAATTTAATTATACTTAAATTAAACTAAATTTAATTATAATTAAACAAATAAGGGGGGTATAGGACACTATTTTTCTAGTTAAGATTTATATTATTGTTAAATGTTAATTGTTTCTTTTTTGTATGTATGGAGGATTTTGTATTTCTTTTTGTTTGTAATTATTTTTTAATTTATAATGATTTTGCACATTCCGTAAGAAAAGAAGTATTTTTTAGTGTTTTTAGTCTTTTTAAGCATATATTTTATTTTATTTACTTTTGTTATTTTAATTAATTTTATTTCAATTTATAAGCACTATATTATTTAATATTTTTATTAAGACCAAAATTTATTAAATTTTGATGAATTTAATAATTTTTTTAATTATTCATACCGAAAGATATAGAATAGGCATTTTGTTGTAAAAGGGGAACGTATGCTATTAGAGAGAATAAAATTCTTGAGAAAAAAGGGTTTTTAAATATTAAAATTTATACTTTTTTATATTATTAAAGGTCCTTTAGTATAACGGTATTACAATAACTCTTCACGTTAAAGATATCAGTTCGATTCTGGTAAAGATCACCTAGTATAGATAATTTAAATCTTTTAAATATAAAAAGTCTAAAAAATTTTCTATTTATTTTCTCTATCCCTCTATTTTTACAAACTCTAGTATTTTTAAGATTAATTTAAATTTAATAGTTTAACTCAAGAATACTCTATAATTAAAGGAGAGATAAATAAATATTCTCTCTAATAGGGTACGTACCATTTTTTCATTAATATTGCTATTCATATTTTACCTGGATAACAATTAACAAAAAGTTGCAATTTAATTAAAATTTGTATTAAAATAAATAAAATAAAATAAAATAATGATGTATAGTAAGCACAAATTAAGGTAATAAAATCTTATAAATATTACAAATTAAACAATAACAAAAACTCTATTAAACCCCCCTAAAATAGCTAAAAACACTTATTTTCTTGGCTAGAGTTAAATTTAACTTAAAATTTAAAATAAAATAAAAATAAAAAATAAAAAATAAAAATAACAAAATCAATAAGCTATCAAAAATAAATAATAAATTCAATTTAATTAAATAAATAAAAATTATAATGGGGGGGTACTACATATTATATATTATATACTTATTTTTAAAAATATAAAATAAAATGAAATAAAAATATTATTATTATTATATTATTAAATAATATTACTATAACTATTGTATTAATGTTGATGGTAAGAATATTATTTTAAGTATTTATACAATTGTATTTATATTATCTATCTCTCTTTATCTTGTCTATTTGTTTGTTAATTAATTATATTTAACTTAATCATAATTTATTTAATTTAAATATTAATTTAATAAAAGTAGATCATATTATTTATTTATTAAAATAAATATTATATATAAATTTGGACTATGCAGAGCCAGCCTAAAGTTAATAAAGGGATTTAGTTTTAATGGTAGAATAAAAGATGTTTCCTCACATCCTTGGAGTGAGTTCGACTCTCACAATCTCTATAATAATTAATTAATTAAAATTTAAAATAAATTATGACGATTGACAAATAGAGGTCATTTACAGGGTGATGATATTTAACACCAAGGCCTACAATAACGAATAATTCCTTTAGTTCTTAAACTTGCATATAAATTGTGCCCTTTTCCTAAAGGTTAAAAATAAAACAACAAAACATAGGATTAAGATTATTTTTTTATTTCCTGTACATCTGCCTAACTTAATAGCCGGACTTAGAATATGCCGAACGTGCCTTGGAAAATAAAAGTAGGAATAGAAATCACTAGACCTACTTTTAGGTATTAATAATATATTTCCTTTTCAAGGAATTTAGTTTAACGGTAGAACAATGGTTTTCGTCTTATCAGTGTGTATGTTCAATTCATGCAATTCCTTTTCCTAATATTGGAAAATATTAAGGAATATAATGTAAATATAAATTGAAATATTAAATTTTTATTAATATAACCATTTTCATCAGTTCTGCTATTTGTGCTCCGAAAGAAAACAAAGTGATATGTAAATCACACAGATTCAATATTTATTTTACTTTAAATTTTATAAGTAAGATACAATCCAGGACTTTCATTATTAACGTAAATTATTTTATTTTATATAAATTAAACTTATAATGACTTTTTACAAAGAAATGAAAATGCTAAGTTTAATTATAAATTTTTATTTATTTAATTAAATTGAATTTATAATGGGGGGGTAATAGTACTTTTTTTTAGCTAATATATTTTTTATTTATAAAGTAATTATTATTAGAATTATTATACTATCTTTAGGGGAAGTGAAATTTTAATAGATTATTTTAGTATAAAATATCAATGAAAATTGGTGATTTTTAGTAAAAACCGATCCTACTAACTTGTAGTAGTGTTTTTAACCAATTTAACAGGTTTTTAGAAATAAGGATAATTTATTGACCTTTTTATAAAAACTCTAGAGAATATAACTCTATTAAATTTTGGTTAAAATCTATAATATTCTATAAATCATATAAAATTAAAGGTCTACCCCTGAATAATTGGAAGGCAAAAGCAATGTGTAAAATAGAACACATCCTATTAGAGAGATTAAAATAGATATGTTTTAACTATACTATATTTCTCTCAAAAATCTCTAAATATATTTTTATATCAATTATAAATTATTTTATATCACAATATAAATTTATATTAATTAAAAATAAAAATAAAAATAAAAATAAAAATAAATATTTATTAATAATTAAATATAAAAAAATATAATGTGATAGTATTAAGAAGTAATATTATTAATTTAAAAATAAAAAACGTTAAAATTAAAAATAAAATATTAAATAATTATTATATAATAATTATTTAAGGAAAAGGGAGTAGATTTAAATAATTATTATATAATATTTCTCCCCCTTACTCCCTATGTTAGCATATCAATATAATATTAATATGCTCTTCAACTATCCTGTTCTTTGGTTAGTTATTTGTTATCGGACACTTATTAACTTACTGGCCCGGCCCTTCTGTTTATTAAATAAAATTTATTATTAAATTATTTAATAAAACAATAATAATTAGTTAAATACTGAAATTAAAGAAGTAAGTTAATAATAACACCTTTAATTATATCAAAGAAGATCCAGTTTAAATAATAATTTATTTATTAAATTATTATTTTATAAGTTTTATCTTTTTTTTTACAATATATTTTATATTAAAAAAGGTTTTCGCTTATAACAGGGATTTAGTTTAACGGTATAATATTAACGTTTCCGCACGTTTATGATGCGAGTTCAAATCTCGCAATCTCTAATAAAGTTTAAAAAAATAAATTTTAATTAAAATTTAATAAACATTAAAAAAACTTTAAATTAACATTAAAAAAACTTTAAATTAACATAGGAGGGCCACTAAGACTTTTATTTTATTTATATAATTTTTATTATAATAAATAAATAAATATATAAATAAATTATTATAAAATAAAACATATTCTTTATCTTTAATAATGCTTAAAGTTTTTATATTAAAATATTTTGTATTTATAATAAATAAAAATATAATTATTATTTAATAAAATTATAGAATTTAAATTAAATAAATATCTTAATAAAATACCAGAAAATGTTACTTATTCTATAATTCCAGTTTTAAAATGACAATATCCAAACGGTGATTACAAAACTATTTCTATCTCAAACTCTATCAAAATTACTAGAGATATTGATATTAATAATTTATCTAAAAATATTTTGTATTCTTTACAAGATGCACTATTAGTTTATTAACTTAGAGGTCTAGATATAGAACTTTTATTAATAGGAAGACCTTGATTAAGTATTGATGACTTTAAAACTAACTATAAAAATTTAACTCAACTTTTTTATTAATTAATTGAAAAGGAAATTTATGGTTGATCTAATGTTTCTTTATTAAATAATTATAATAAAAATATTTAAGAAAAAGTTTATAATTTAAAAAGTTATGAATATAAAAATATTTTTATGGATAACTACGGTGAACCAATTTACAATAAAAATAATAATTTAATTGGATATAAAATTAATAATACCGAATATGCTTCTGTTTCAACTTCTTTGAATTAAAATAATTTGTTGTGTAATAAAGTATCCAAAAAAGATTTTTATATAAATAATTTAATATAAAAATAAAAACAAAAATGAAATGAAAATATTATTTAAAAGTAAGATGAATTATTTATTAATTAAAAATCTTTTATCTTTATAAAATCTATAACTATTGTTTAAATAAATAAATTAGATAATCTTGTTAGGCACATTTATAGCGTAAGTTATGACACTTTTGTTAAATAAAAATAACAAAAATAAAATTAAAAATATAATAAATTATATAAAAAAAATATAAAAATAAAAACAAAAAAAACAGGGAAATATTATAATATAAATTTACTATACTTGAAAAAAGAAAATTTATTAAAAACAAAAATAAAAATATAAATGAATAATAATATAATTTTATATAAGCGATTTAAAAAAGCAAATATTTAGGAATTAAATTTAATTTATTAAAGCTATGCTGGGTAACCAAAATAATAGAGCTAAAGTTTTAAGGGTATTAAAATAAAAATTAAAAACTACAACTATAATTTCAACTTAAATTTAAATAATAATAGGTCGTATCTATTAGAGAGAATAAAATCGTGTTAAAATAATATTAAACAAAAGTCTACATTAGAAGTAAACTACCCAAAGAAAAGGTAATAAATATAAATGGTCTCTTAGTATAAAGGCATTACATGAAGCTCTTCATGTTTCAGATGCCCGTTCGAATCGGGTAAAGATCACCTAGTATAGATAAATTATTATTTATTATTTAAAATAATAATAAATAATAATAAAAATTTGTTATCTTCAAGAAAAATAAAAAATAATTTTATTAATTACTAAACAAATTTTTATTTATGCAATTTTATTTTTAATTTTATATTACATTATATCAACAAAATTAAATAATGATCCTTGCATATTATCTACTATTATAAATAAATTATTTAATTTATTTATAAATGAGTTAATAAATAAAATAAACAAAATAAATTAAATTTATAAATACCGAATATAGAAATAAAATTCTTTTAAATTTAAATATTAATTTCAACCACAATTAAAATTAATAAATATAATATTAAGAAAGAAAGAAAGAAAGTAAAGAAATACAAAAGTAAATAAATAAATAATTATTCTTTAATAATTAAAATAATTAAAGAATATAATAATAATTAAATTAAATTAAAAGTAAACTAAATTAGGAAGGCCGAGCCAAACTAATTATAATTAAAATTAATAAAAATAAAAACAAAAATAATTATATAATTAAATAAAATGATAAATTTAAAAATAATAAAAATAATAATAATAATAATAATAATTATAAATAACAAAACTAAAAATAAATAAAAAGATGAACTAACTAAGTTTATTATATTTATTTAATAAACCCTCTTTCCGGCTCCGCGATCTTGTGACTTAACATTTATGAAAGTACTTTGCTAAATATTATTAATAATGATATTATAAATTTATTATTATAGTATTCTTGAAAAGGGTTAGATTGAAAATAAAGTGATTAGATTAAAAATAAAGTGATTAAGATTAAAAATAAAGTGATTAAGATTAAAAATAAAGTGATTAAAAAATAACAAAAGGTTAAATTATTATTATTACTATTTATGTTTGATATCGTAGAATGTAATTTAAATAATATATTATTTTATTTTATGAAAGATTTAATATTTAAATTAATTTTTCTTTGAAAAAACCTCTAAAGATTTCCTTACTACATAATCCTTTACAGTCTCACTTGAGTAAGTTGATCCAGTTGGACTAGGAGCCCTAGGTGGACTAGTTCATCCAGTATTAGACTCTGTTGGACTAGTCGGAGTAGAAGAAGTTGAAGTTATATGAGAGGGATTATTTCAATCACCAACATCTTCTGGATACCTAAATAGATTTTATCTATCAGCCTGAACATTAGGATTAATGTGAGTAGGACTATTAGACTTAGAAGTTGAAGCTGAGGAATTATCTCATGCATTTACTTCTTCAGGAACATGTGTAGATGTAGATGATCCAGCTTCAACAAAAGTTGTAGTATTAAATTGTTGTGAGTTAGGAGTTTGAGTTTGGTTATTTCTAATATTAATTAATTCTTCATTTGAAGAATACTCAGAGCTTGAAGGAGGAGGAGAAGGTTTACTTCCACCAAAATACGGTAACAAATCTAAATAATAAAGTATTCCTATTACTCCAACAAATGTAATAACAGTGATTGCTATTAACAAATTGTTATTAGATTTGTGACCCGGCCCTTCACTTAAAGTTTCAGCCTTATCTATAATACTTTTGTTATTATTAATATTTTTAATAACATTAAGAGTTTGTAGGCTTTTAACATTAACATTATTGTATCATCATGTTAACCAATTATTATATAATAAAACATATTGAAAGTAAACTCAATGAGGAATATTAAGAGGAAAATAATTAAATAAATTAAAAATTCATGTAGCATCAAATCCAAATATAGAATAAATAAATGAAAAGATTCCTAACTTGAAAGGTCATATTATTAACCTCTTAATAATTATATAAGTTCTATAAATTAATATAATAAAAATAAATCCTGATAATAACAATCTTTTAAGAGGAGTATCAAGAAGAGCATTAGCACTGTTTAAAGCAGGATTTATTTTAGATAAAACACTATTTAAAATAGAATTTTCAGTAACTCTATTCCAAATAACTTCTAGAAATAAATTATAGACTCTATTTATAGGTAAAATAATTAAATTAGTTATTAAAGAATTAAAAATAAAATTAAAATTTTCTTTATTTATAAAATTAAATAAAGAATAGTAGGAAATATAACTAACTATAAAGTTAATTATTCGAATCATTTCGGTTAATAAAATTTTCTATAAAATTAATTATTTTATCATGAAACCAATCAATAATTCCAAATGATAAAGTATTTAAAACGTTATAAATATAATCTAAATTAAATCCAAAGTATTTTAATAAATAATAATAAAAAGCAAGTTTGAAAGGAATTCATAATAATTTAAAGATTGAATCAAGAAATCTTTTTGTTAAAGCTAAAATTATTATTATTCATAAAAAAGTTTCTAACTGATTATCTTCATGAGTTAATTGTTGTGATTCTAATTTAGCATATAAACTTTTTTCATTATGTGATGTTCCATTGCTAGATTAAGAAAAAATACTATTAAATAAAATAAACATTGAAGGTATTTCTCAGAATAATTTTATTCCTTTTTTACTTAACAATCCTAATATGATTGTAAATATTGCAGAAGGTTTTAAAAAATAACAAAATCTATAAGTTAAGTGAAACATTTTTTTATAAACTTGAGGATTTAAAGAAGGTAGAGTTTTTCTAACTCTACTTCTTATCATACGGAATGCAAGATGTTTAAACATTTTTATAACTAATTTTATAGAAAAGGGATTAATGTTATTTCATTACCGAACTAAAATAAATATTTAGTCGTTGAAAGCATTTTTATTAAATACTGGGTTATAACTTATAATCATAAAAAATATATTTATTTTATGTTAACTATTATAATATACCTCTTAATTACTTATAATATAAACAAAAATAATATTATGTAATATAAACAAAAATAATAAAAATATATTATTAAAAAAATATTTTTTTATTGTTTTAAAGGGAGGATCTTGATTAAAAGTCTTACTATGATAATTTTTTGTGTGTAATTTTTTATTTTTTTTAATTTATAAAAATTTATTATTTTAATTTATTTTTAGCGAAACTAGCTTAAACAATAAGATTATAATTAAAGAAAACATAAAAAATAAAATAAATAAAGAAATAAAATTATAACATTTTTATAATTTATTAGGTAATTTTGGAACACTAATTTTTTTGGTATCCTGAATATTATCTTTTTTTATTTTTAATTTATTAATTAATAAGGGTAGAGGAAATAAAGGATGTACTATTATATTCTATTTAATTGAAAATTAAATAGACTTAAAATTAACGTCTGGAGTATTATAAATAGTTTTAATATTACCTACTAAACCTTGTATAATTAATTTTTATTCTACAACTTTTATGTTTAAGGTTTTTCACTCTACTCTAAAATTAGTTCTTGGTACTTCTATTGATTCACCATTTAAAAGTTTTATAAAAATGTCATAATTTAAATTTGAAGAATCTATACCACTAGATTTTATTATTTCCACGTTATTAGAATTTAATAAATAATATAAATTTTTCCGAATAAAAATACCATTTTTAATCTCGTGTTCTAGTTTCATTTGACCTAAACCGTCACCTACTAAATATTCTGGTAATGGTTTAGTTAATACTACTGAATCAGTATCAGACATTATACAAGGATTTCCGGGTATATTTTTATAATCATTTATAATCAATCTAGCATATGAAGATATCGCAGCAGCAATGTGTACTGCAGAAGGAACGTTTCTAGTTTTATTTAATCCTAATTTTCTTAGTTCAGCTTTAGTATAAACTTTAGTTTTATTTTTATCTGAAGGTTTAATCACTAATGGATCTTTAGAGTAAACTTTTTAATATTATCGGGAATGTTTCCACTGTACTTAATTAAATATTTATTTTCTGATAACTCAGAAAATATTGACACATTAGTATTTTTATCTAATATTTCTGCTTCAATTTTTATCTACTATTGCCATTTTATCCTCAATCTCCTTCATACCTAATCTACCATATAGTGCATTTAAAAATAATTTAGCATTTTTTCTTTGAACTGGGTCTTTAGTTAAACTTTTAATTTCATAATGATTTTCAACATAATCTTTAAATAAATCTTTACCTCTATTAAATTGGTAACAATATTCAGGAATAAATGTATAACCATAACTTAGAGCATATTTTATTTATTAAGAAAATATTAATCGTTTAAATTTACCTCTTGGACAAGTAACAATATTTGTAAAAGGATCTCTGTATTGAATGAATGGAACTTGTAGTATTTGCTCTGAAGGACAAAAGATTTCACCAAATACATAACCAAATATTTTATTTATATTTTTGTCTAAAGAAAATTCTGGTTCACCAACTGGCATATCTTTAAGCATAGCTTTAGAATATTTATAATTTATATCATAAAGATATCCTGTTGTAATTTTATTAATGTATACTTCTACGTTTCCTCCAAAATAGCTAGATCTAAATTTTCTTTATAATTCACCTTTAACCATTTTAAATTCTGGTATTAAATTGTTTGGAATATAAGAAGAAGTATAAACAGCAAGTGATAACCCTGGTAATGTTTTATATTTTGTGATATTTAATTTATATTTATTAAAATGTTTTCACTAAATTTAATTAAAGCTTCTAACAAACCTTCTACGTCATTCTTTAAGTATTTTAATGTTTCTTGTTTTAAATTTCATTTGGCATCAGGAATATCTAAATACTCTTGATTAGAGATTCCTTCATAAAAATGTTGAGAAGGTTTTTTTCCTACATAAAATAAATTATTAGAATTTACTACTTTATAAGGATTATATTATGAGAAAAAGTTTAGATGATTTTATAAGTAGAAAGAGATAAATTATTTATAATATATTAAATTTAATTATATTAGTAGTATAATTAAATTAATACATAATATATTATATTAATAAATTATATTTTATGTTCAATCTATTCCCTTTTATTATTAATTTACTAACTTTATTTTCAATTTCCTCCCTTTCCATAATAATTAATTATAATATTATTTACATTAATTTCCTAAGAACAGAACTATTAAATAAATTATATTTTATAGTTTTATTTATTAAATTTATTTTATTTTATATTATTATATTTAATATTTAAATATAATAATATTCACAGTTTATAGAATAATATATTATTTTATTTTTTAATTAATGCTTTAATAATAAATATAGAATAAAATTTAGCAAGATTATGAGCGTAAAAAGTATACCCATCTAATTAATTTTGGTTTAAAATATTTAAAAACAATCTATTAACTAATTGTTCACTAGTTTAATTATTTTTAATATAAAATAATTCTGTATTGTTTTTAATTGCTCAACCTCCAGCATAAACTTGATGATAACCTAGTCCTAAATCTTTTCCGTAGGTTTCAAAGTCTATTGTTCCAATTTTATTATCATAAATTTGAGCTTTTTAACTAATAGGGAAACCTTTACACTTATATATTTGTTCTACATTATATATTTTATTTTCATCATTATAAAAAGATTTAATACCTTTAAAATCTCTAATAAAACCTTTTGTATTATTTATTTATTTAATAAACTAACTAATTATATCATAACTAAAGGTTAAAGTACTCTCATAAAAATATATAATTAGTTACTTTATTAAATAAATTAATATCATTATCGTAGTATGTATTCACAGTTACGTATTAATAATTATTAATTTTATAACCTATTAATTTATTTTCTGTATTAAAAATTGGGTCACCATAATTATTAATTATAATGTTTTCATATAAATATTTTTTAACGTTATTTGCTTTATTAGCAACAGCTAAATTGAATTTTTCATAATTTAAATATTTATCATTAAGATCATTGTCAAGATTTTGTTCTAAAATTTTATTAACTTCAGTTATTGGAACATTAAATTCTGCAGCACTTAATCGCGGTCTACTCATTAAGAATAAATCACAGTCGTGTAATTCAATATTGTAAAGAAAAGTTTTAGATTGCATTAAATGCATAATCTTAAAACTCAAATAATTAGCTGATGTTGATTTTGTTAATTTTATAGAATCTGTAATAGTTATACTACTAAATTCACCATCTTAACTCTGGAATCTTAAAGTAGGTAATACAGAATATACTGTGTTATCTGAAAGATTATCTAAAAAAACTCTTAAATTTAGGTAATAAATCTTCAGCTTTTAAGAATTCTCCACAATTACCTAAATTTATTATTTGATTATAACCATAAAATCCGTTACTATATTTTTTGTGGAATTCTTTTAATTGTAGAGCTTGCTCAACTTAAATATTTTAATCATTATATTTATTGTCAATAAATATATCATATAAAAAAGAATTACTATTAATTCTAGAAGTAGAGAAATATTTAATATTATTTTTATTTAAAATAATATTAGAACAAAAAAGGTTTATTTAAATTTATCATTATTATTTAAATAAAACTAAAGAAAAGTGGAAGAAACTAATATATATTTTATTATTATTTAAACTCTAATAATCCTTTCCAAAAAAATGGAATGGGAGGAGTATTATGCAACGATAATAATTTACCGTTTGGTTTCTTTGAAGTAGAAGTAGAAACACCTACTAAAGGAGAAATTAATCAACCTATTTTATTAATTTATTAAAAAGACATAAAAATGCTAAAAATATTACTAGAACTATTGCTCCAGTCGGACAATGAAAAGGAATTTATTTTTCTGAAGAATTATATAATGCTTTAAACAAACATCCTAATTATAAATTTAAAGTAATAAGAGGATTTCTATTTCAACAAAAATTATTATTTGATTCATACGTTGAATTATTATATAATATGAAAAAGGAGAGTTCTAAAACTTCACCACGTTATGCTATTTCTAAATTATTATTAAATTAACTTTATGGTAGATTTGGTATGAATCCCAACAAAGCAGATCATATAAATTTAGAAAAATTCATAGGAGGATTAAATAAAGATTCTATTTTCAATTTTAATACAGTTAATAATATAATAGATTTTGGTAATGGTAAAGAGCTTATTTCTTACTCACCTAAAACAAATAACACAGTTCTAGAAAACAGTCAGATAATTAATTTAAAAATGAAGATGATAATTCAGACTCTAATTTACTTATAAATGTTTCAATAGCAGCTGCTATTACAGGTTATTCAAGAATATTTATGTCTTTTTTCAAAGATAATCCTCTATTTAAATTATACTATACTGATACTGACAGTATATTTCTTGATGTTTACTTAGAATAAATTTATCCTGAAATAGTTGGAACTGAACTTGGTCAATTAAAGCTTGAATATGAGTTTTCTAAAGCTGTCTTTCTAGCTCCGAAAGTTTATGGTGGAATTATAAGTGATGGAACTTCAATAGTAAAAGCTAAGGGTGTAAAAGATATTATACCATTTTATAATTTACAAACATTAAATAAAAAGGTAACTAAACTACAATTGCCCAGTTAATAATGATATAGAAATTTATCTGAAGGTAATATTAAAATACATCAAGAAATTTATAATCTCTCTATCAATTAAACAAAAAGATAACTTATTTACGATAATAAAGGAATACTTATAAATACTCAACCTATAGAAATTATTGAGGATGAGGATCATTAAATTCCAAAAAGTTATATATTTAACATAACTTAAACAAAAACTTAAACAAAATTTAAAATAAAACAATCCTACTTTTACAGTTTACTTACTAATTATTATAGTCTTTCTATTTATTTATTTATATTTAAATTATTTTATTATGCACTAACAAAAGTAACTGTAACTTTGAGATGTATGTTTTTTTTTACTGCACATTATTTAATTAATGAATTTACTAACAATATTGTTCATTAGTTATTTAGTATGCAGTTTTTTTTATTAAAGTGTTTAAAGTATGTGTTATAGAAAATTTAAAAAAAACCTTAGCTATAAATAATATCGAATTGTTATATTATTTATAGCTAAGGCTAAAAATTTATATAAACTTAATTTTGTTTTTAAATTAGTTTTAAAAACTAAACAAATATATTACTATATTTTATTGAAGGTTGAAATTTAAGTAATTAAATAATCAGAATCTTTAATTTTATTTAAATCTAAGTTACCAGATTTAGGTGGTAGTCAGAAAGAAAATTATTAATTTTGCATCTTTTTTAATTGAGAAGTTATAAATGGAAGATTAGAATTAGTACTTTTTTCCACAATAATGTTAACTTTATTTTCCTTTAAATTAATTTCACGATAAACTTTATATTTTGTTAAAATACTTAACAAATCTTAATTAAACTTTTCTAAGAAATCTTATCTAGAATATAAATTAATAAACTCTTGTTTTACTAATGACTCTAAATCTTACATATTATTAGGTAAACAACCGAAACAATCATGAATTGAAATAACAGGACTAATTATATTATTAGGTTGTGAAACTTCTTTTAAAATTAGAATAAGGTGAGCAGCGTCCATTGAATGAATAATATTAGGTATGATAGCTTGTTTTTTATTTTTATTACTAGTCTCATTTTTCTTTTTTTGTAAAACAATAGCTATTTTTTTTACCTCTCGAAAACAAAATAGCTATTTTGTTTTTAACTTTTTTCAAATACCTTTGAGTAATTGTTAAACCATTAGGAGGATATAAAAATATAGGAATATCTAGTTTAGTAAAAACTATACAAACAGAGACAAAATATTCAAACAACTGCTTTAATGCTGGATATTTAATAAATAAGGATTCATGAATTATTTGAGCAAGTTTAAATACTTCACTACCATTTAAAAATAAAGATTCTTTCTCATCAAAAGATGGTACTTTAAATAAAGTTTTATTTAATATTTTATTTATTTTTTTATTTTCTGTTAATGACTCCGAATTTTCATCTTTATAAAATAGATTTACTTCAGCTTCTAAATCTGCATCTAAAAATTTAATAACAGCTTCTCCCTGATTTAATTTTTCCATTAAGTTTAAAGAATCATCATTATTTAATAAATTTAATATTTTTTTAGCTTTTATTTTTTCTATTCCGTCTCTGGTATATTTTTCGAATGAAGATATTAACTGATTAGAAACTCCTCGCACAGTTACGTTATACGTTCTGGTCATAATTGAAGGTTTAATTAATTTTCTATTTAATTTTACCATTCCTAATTTATGATACTTAGGGTTATCATTAGCAAATTCTTTTAAAATTTTATGTGTTGGTTCGATCATTTCAGAATAGATATCTTGTACTTTATCTTTTTGTTCAGGATTTGGAATTACATTAACACTTTTAGCTAATTCAATATCTTTTAACATTGTAGCAAAGTGTTGAATTCCACTACAAGTTGCGTCTAATCATACAGGTAAATAAACTTTTTTATTCTTTTTATAATTTATATATGCAAGACAAAAAGAGATAAATGCGAATCTAGAGTCAGCTTTGAAAATAAAATCCATACCCATATTTAATATTTTAGTTTAATTTATATCTACCCATTTAATTCTTTCGCTATAAGATGCCCTACTAATTTTATTTTCATCATGGACATTAGCACCGTATATTTTTAAATAATGAATCCCTAATTCGTTTAGTATTTGCCCCTCATAAAATTGTATTAATGCTAAACTTAAATCTGACCCTTGATATGTGAGGTAATGTGAGGTAATGTGAGGTTGTATATAGACGTCCTCTCCAGTCAGAAAAAGTATTTAAATAAAAAGGAATATTATAAAAAGTTTATTTCAGTTAAAATTTTAGTATTAAAATCTTTTTAATTAATGTTAAACCGGATTCATTTGTATTTTTATTAATAAAACTTTCCTGGGTTAATTGTGGCGATTCTATCAATTTTTCTAATCTAACTCTTTTTGTTTTACTTAAAGTTTCAAATATATTTTCTTTAGTAAACTCTTTTTTTGTTAAATCAGTTAATTTTCTATTAACAACTCGTTTACCTTTTGATTCGTCTTGAATTATAGGTAAAAAGTAAGTTTTAAAAATACAAAATAATATTTGATCAGCTACAAAAGTACAAATTGTTGTTCTACTTGATCTTCTAAAGTATGTAGTAATTACATTATATGTAATTAGATATATTCTTACATCATCTAAAAATAAATATAAATTAGGGAACACTCTCTTAAGTAAACTCGGGTCATTAAGAATAAAAACTTCATAAATATGAGGTTGTAAATCCTGAATTGCTCTATAAATATTTAATTTATATTTTTCTTTAGAAATATCTGTTCAAATATTTTCTATAGCTAATTGTACTTTTCTAGGGTTATAGTCTTTATTTTTAGTTAATTCTTTAATTTTTTCTAATATAGAGAAAATAGATTTATTATAATTTAAATCTTTATCTTGGGAACTTTCATTATTATTTTTTATTATAGTGGTTGAAAAGTTTCTTTTTTGATCTTTAAATGTGGTTGTATTAATTTTTAAATTTGTAGAAGATTTATTATTTTTTAAAGAATTAGTGCTTAGACAGTAATTCATACAAAAATCTTTAAGATCAGATAAAGGATATAAATTATAATCTATTATAAAACCAGTAAATAATAAATTAAATGAATTAGTTTTATTATTAATATGATCACATAAGCATAGTTTATCCTTTTCAGATCAAGGGTTAGGAAGATTAAGTGGAAAATTTAATTGTAAATTATTCGAGTTAACAATAGTGTTAAACTCATATACTATTTTAAAATAATTAATTATAGAATATAATAATATTTTTTCTAATTGATTTAGATATTTTATGTTATTATTTTCAACATTTATGTTTATTTTAATTTTATCGTAAATTAAAATAATAATTTTTTCTAAAGATAATAAATAAATTAACAATATATTAAATTTATAATTATTTTTAAAATCTTGGAAAGAGTCTTTTAAACTTATTGCATCATTTTGTGTAAAATTTAACTCACTTTTTTTATTTAATTGTGAAATACCTTCACCTGAAAGCATTAGGTCTGAATCATTAAAATCACTCCAAATAGGATCTGGATGTTTATCAATAATAATTTGAGATACATTCTCAATTATTTTATTTGATCAATCTAAATGATCAATTGTTTTGGTGAATAGATTTTTAATAGAACTTATAAAAGTTCCAGAATTAGGATCTAAAGATTCTTCTAATTTTATTAATTCTTTTTCGAAATATTTAATTTCTTTAAACTTATTTTCATCAATAGTATAATGTCCCTTTAAAGATCTTTGAACGTTTTCTAACATATGAACTTTGGAAAATCCTCCAAATAATTGTAAAATACTTGTTTTTAGTCTAAAGTTATTAGTATTTTCTTCAAGATCAGATTTTCCACTTCATACAGATAAATTATAAATATTAAACATTATTAAAATAGAAGATCACCACAAATTGTGATAGAATATTAATATATCACCTAACTCATATTTTCAGAAAGTTTCACTTTCATAATAAAAATAATATCCTGAACCGTATTTTTTATCTGATTCACTTAATTCATATAAATGTTGTTCTACTCAATTATTTGAAGAATCCTTTACATAATAAGAAATTTGTTGATTTAAGATTAATTTAGAAACAATTCCCGAAAGATTTTAATTTGGTAAATTATAATCGTTTTTAGTAGTTTTAATTTCTACTAAATCAGACTCATTAGCAAGCATTTTAAAAAGAGTTATTAATCCTACATTTATGTGTAAAGTTTGATCACCTTCTAACTGATACAGGTGAACCTGAGATTTATTTTCTAATAAATTTATATTTGTAGGGTTAAAAGAGTTATTTATGTGAATAATAATTCTATATATTTAACATTTATACAAAGTATATTGATTTTCTGTTGGATCTTTATAATTTTTATAAGTATTAATTGTTAAATTACTAGTATCAATTGGTTTTGTAACCAAAACTTTGTTCATTATAATTGTATTTTCTTTACAATTATTTTTATTTTTAATAATATAATTTCTTAACATTGATACAATTATAAAGTTTTTTAAATATTTAGGATTATATAAATTATCTGGCATGAAACTTTTAAAAAATTTGGGTAATAAATTCTTACTATTTCAATTATACATATTTTAATTTTAAATTCTTTTATAGTAAAAAGACTAACTAAGTACTTTAATTAAATAAAGTATCCATATTAATAAATACTAAATATTAATTTTAATTTTAATATTTTATTATAAAGAACCTCCTAGTTTGACCTCAATTAAAAGTCGAGCTTAGAGGAATGATATATGAAAGTTACAATTTTATTTTTATTTGTAAACTTTTATTTTTAATAAATGTAAATGTATTCTAATAATACAAGGCCCTTTGGGCATACAGTTAATAAATGTTTAATTTTGCTTATATTACTATTTTTATCTTATTATATAATTTTTATTCATTTTTATTTTTTAATTTAAAAATTATTATATTAAATTTTTAAATTTAGTTAAAATATAGTCTTAGTCCTATGTTTATATTTATTTTGTTTAAATTAAATTTGATTTTTAATTTATTTATTTTTGTTATTTTATTTAATTTACTAGATTTATAATTATATTTATTAAGAGTTTTCATCTTGATCTTCATCTGTTCACCACTTATTTAAAAAGTTTGAACTAAATCCTAACTTTGGATTACTTGCGCCTGAGGCAGAAGATCCTTCTGATATAGGTGATGAAGACTCTGTGCCTATACCTTGTGGAGATTCTGAATTATTAGATGATGAAGGAGATGGTTTTTTTAATATTGTTGATTGAGTAGGAGTTACATCGTTATCGTTTGAAAAAGGATTATAATCCTCAGGTTGAGGATACTGAAATAAGGTTTGTCTTTCACTTTCTATAATTGGATCATCATGTGTAGGACTACTTTTTTTAGTTGAAGATGATGATGAATTTTCAGTCCCTAGATTAGGTTTAGTACTATCCCTAATAAATATTCCTTTACTTTCAAAATGTTCTTTAATTTTATTTTTATGTAAATCTTCACTTAATTTATTAAATCTATTTCTTTCAGAATCTTCTAAATCTAAAGAGGAGGTAGAAGAAGTATCATCACTGGCCTTTCCTTTTCCTTTTTTATCTTTTTTTGTAGTTACTCAATAATAAAATTGTTCTATTTTATAACCTAACTTATTAGTATACTCTGTAAAGGTATCTTGTCATGTTTTATCATTTATATTTCTTATTGGAAATACTCTAACTCCACCGTCTGAAGTTCCTTCACCTTTGTCTTGATTGTTATTATTATTATCGGAACTTCAATCTCACGATTTAGTAAAAGGTATACCAAATGTATATCCTGAGTAAGCTGCAAAAGCAGTTAATAATGAACAACTTAAATATAATCATTGAGTTTTAGTTAAATATAAATAAGTTTTGGGTTTAATATCAGAGTCTAGAGGTAATGAAATATTTGTATTTTTGTTAGAAGAATAAGCAGAATTTGTAGAAATATCTTCAGTTGAAATAGAATTAATTTGGAATATATTTTTTAATCAATTTAATCAATTTAAGTGTAAATCTAATAATTTATTATAAGTTCATGCTGGTATATTGAAATTAAAATAATCAAAGAAAGAAAGTAAATAATCTACCTTAATACCAAATAAAAAGGCTATGAAGCTATAAACTCCTAGTTTAAACGGAAAGATTATTATTTTTTTAATTAATAAAATAAATCTCTTTAAAATATCTCAAATAATAAATAAAATAAAGAAATATTTTAATTTATTATTTTCTTCTACAGGATTAATTAATTCATTCCTATTGGTTGAAGGAAGTGTATGATTTATTATTTCTTTTAAATTATTAAATTTTAATATTTGAGAAGGTTTTATTTTTATTAAATCTACTAATAAGAAAAATATATCACTCAGTTTTTCATTTGGTAGTAAATCTAACGTGTAGTTAATAAAATTATTAAAATCTTGATTATTAATATTTTGGAAAAATATTGTTTTAATTGATCTTTTTAAAGCAAGCCCTATAAGTCAATACATAGGGTTTTTAAGTTTTTGTAATATTTTCATGGTTTATTTTGTAAAAGTCATAATTAATAATAAAAGATTCTAATAAATCTATAAGAGTTCTGTAATACCAATCTAATATACCTAGACTTAAATTGTTTAATTTATAATATAAAAAAGATATATCATAATTGAAATATTTTAAAATATACAAAATTATAGCTAATTTAAGAGGAAATAGTATTAAAGTTGTAATAATTTTAATTAATTTAATAATAAAACTAAATATTAAAGAAACTGTTATAAAATGTTCTAATTTATTGTTATCTACATCTAAGGCCTTAAACATTTTAAGATGATCTTTTGTATCTTTATCTTCAAGAATATCTGAGTTTTTAAATATAAAATATATTGTTGGAATGGCTAATAGTGATGCAGATCCAAATTTAAAAAATAAACATTTAATTATTGGTAATAGTTCGGTTACTCTTAAGCTAACAAGTTTATTTTGTTTATAGTTTTCATAAATTATTAAAATTTTTAGTTGGTAGTTTTGGAAATTAAACTTTATGAACTCTATTTCTTATTACTCGATTTATTAATGGTAATATCATTTATTTTAATTAAAATTTATTAATTTAATAAAAAAAGATGTTTTATATCTAAGTTTCTTGATCTTTACCAGAATCGAACTGGTATACAAACCTTGAAGAGATCTTGTAATAACCCTTATACTAAAAGACCTCTAATAAAAACAAGCAGTCCCTTTTGGGCTTGAACTGCTGACCTTTTCTTTAAAAAAAGAAACACTCAAACCAACCGAGTTCTGTTTTTATAAGCTTTAAAATTATTTTAACATCAGTTAAAGGCATATTATTAGATTTGTAAAGTTTTCTAATATTTTCATGTATTAGCCCATTATATCTAATAATAAATTTATTATTATCTAATTAAGAAAATAAAGAGATATTCTTTTTTTTTATTAATTAAGTCAGCTTGTTTTTTTATCCACAATTCTCATAATACTTTCTATATCCTTCATTCCCATTCTACCATATAATGCATTTAAAAATAACTTAGCTATAGATTTTTTTATTGGATCAACACTAGTTTTTTAATTTCATAGTGATCAATAATAAAATCTTTAAATAAGTCTTTACCTCGTTCAAACTTATAACAATATTCAATATAAATGGTATAACCATAGTTTAAAGTGTATTTTATTTATTAAGAAAAGATTAATCTCTTAATTTTTCCTCTTGGGCATGTGTTAAATTTTGTTTCTGGATCTCTATATTGAATAAAAGTAATATTTAATGTTTCTTTATCTGGTGCAGTAATTTCACCGTAGACGAAACCAAATATTTTATCTAGATCTTTTTCTAATGAAAAAATTGGATCACCTATTGGCATGTCATTAACATTGCAGCAGGATATTGTTAATTAAGATTATAAAGATAACTTTTATCAATTTTATTTACATATACTTCAACATTACCTCCAAAGTAAGATGTTCTTATCTCCTTTTCTAGTTCACCTTTAACCATTTTTATTTTATTTTCTAAATTAGTATTAATATAATTTGAAGTATAGACAGCAAGGGCCAAGCTAGGTAAAGTTTTAGAATTAGTAATATTCAATTTATATTTATAATAAATATTTAAATTAAAAATATTTAGTGCTTCTAACAATCCTTCAAGGTCAGATTTTAGATAAATCAATGTTTCTTTTTGTAAATCTCAATTATTGTTTGAAATGTTTGAGTAATCCTTATCAGAAATATTTTTATAAAAATATTTAGAGGGTTTTTCACCTATATAAAATAAATTATTATTATTAACAAAACTATAAAGGAAATAACCTTTTTTAATATTACAATTAAAAGATTTCAATATACTATCTAAATTACCATTTATTAATTGTAGTGAGTCCAATATTTTAATATTAACATTTTTATATGTTATAGGAATAGACAATATACCATTGTCTTTTCAAATTGGTGTTATTTTTATATTATCAATGATGATTAAGGGTTTTAAAATAAAAGCAGAATAAAATCGTCCTAAATTATGAGCATAAAAAGTGTAACCGTCTAAATTATTATTACTTAAAATATTTAAAAACAATCTATTAACTAATTGTTCACTAGTTTAATTATTTTTAATATAAAATAATTCTGTATTGTTTTTAATTGCTCAACCACCTGCATAAACTTGATGGTAACCTAAACCAGAATTATTACCATATATTTAAAAATCTATTACTCCTATTTTATCAACAAAATTATTAACCTTTTTAGCTGTAAGGAAATCTTTACACTTAAATATTTGTTCTACGTTATAAGAAAATAAAAATAACTAAACCCATTAAAATCTCTTATAAATCCATTATTATTCTTTGTATCTATTCAAGAAATAACAACATCGTTACTAAATGTTAAAGTACTCTTATCAAAAATTTTAATTGAGACTTCATTAGTTTTTTTATTCTCAATATTTATAAAAGTATTTACGGTTGCGTATTCATAATTATTAATTTTATATCCTATCAGAATATTATTTTTATTAAAAATAGGTTCACCATAATTGTCCATATAAACATTTTTATAATCATAACTTTTAAGTTTATTTATTTTATTTTCTACAGCTAAATTAAAAGTATTAGAATTTTAATATTTATCATTAATATCAAGATCAATAATCTCTTGTAATACTTTATTAACTTCAGTTATTGGAACATTAAATTCTTGTTCACTTAATCAAGGTCTACTCATTAAAATAAGATCACAATCGTAAGGATCAAGATTATAAACAAACGTTTTAGAATTTAATAATTGTGTAATTTTATTTTTGATAGTAGACTATAATAAAAATCTCTTGTTATTTTCAAAGATTTAATTAAAGTTATACTTTTATATTCACCATTGGCATTTAAAAATTTAAGTGTGGGTAAAATAGTATAAATCATACTTACAGGAATATTACTAATAAAATTATTAAATTTTGTACTTAAATTATTTGTACTTAAAAGTTCTCCGCAATTACCAAAGTTAACAATATGATTATATCTATAAAATCTTTTAGTATAATTTTTATAAAAAGATTTTTAATTCTATAGCTTTTACTACATAAATATTAGAATAATTAAATATATTTTTATCTTCAGCAGGAAATAAGTCTAAGAATTTTGTTTTATTAGATATGTTTTTATTATTATTATCAAAAATATTATCTAAAAAATAATCCTTGTTATAATTAACTGAAGAAGTAGATAAATGTTTAATAATTTTATTATTAAACAAAATATTGTTTAAATTTATCATTTTATTTAATTATATAATTATTTTTGTTTTTACCCTTTCCGTGGCCTACTTAGACTTAAAAGGATTAAATTTCTTTTAATAACTTTAAGGAGTCTTTTCTAGGGTTTCAGCTTAGGAAATGTATAATTAAGTATTATATACTATTCATTACTGAATAATAGGTTAACTTGAATTCTAATTATTTTCTAATTTAATAAAAATATTTATAAACTATAGGATAAAGATTATTTTATTATTATTTTATTTATAAAATTTATTTTTCTGTACATCTGTCTAACTTAATGACCGGACTTTAATATATGCCGAACGTGCCTTGAAAAAATAAAATAAAATTAGCAAATTTACATTTTGTTTTAATTTTTAAACTAAAAACAAAATATTTTAAAATATTTTGTTTTAATTAATTTTATTTTTATTAATTTATAGTATTAGTACTATTAATATTAACTAAAGAGATTATTTTATTATTTAATAAATTTAATATTTTAATATTAAATTTGAAAGGAGGAAATTAATAATAAAGTGATTAAATTGAAAATAAAGGGAATAAGATTGAAAATTATTTAAAATAAAATAACAACAAAAATATAATTATATTAGCAGTATAATTATAAGTCTATAATTTATAATATAAAATAGTAAAAGAAAAAACTTATAAGTTAATGTAAACATTTTATTGTAAATTTGTTTATTTAATAGTGGTAACGTAGATCTAATTCTACTTCTAATTATTCTAAATACAATATTTTTTAACATTTTTATATAACTAATTTTGTAAAAAAAAGGGGTTAATATTAATTAATTGCCGAACTATACATTTTAAATTTATTATTATAAAATTAAAATGTTTAGTCGTTGAAAGTATTCGATTAGAATACTTAGTTATAACTTATAATTATAAACAAATTTGTTTATGTTAACTATTATAACAATACTTCTTAATTACTTATAATTAAATTAATAATTATGTAATAAATAAAATAAATTATTTTTTAAACAAATAATTTATTTTAATATGTTTTAAAGGGAGGATCTTGATTAAAAGTCTTACTATGATTTTGCGTGCAAATTTATTTTGTTTTAATATTTAATTAATATTTTATTTTATTTTTTTATTAATTTAATTTTAAAGAAACTAGTTTAAATAATAATACTATAATTAATGTAAACATAAAAAATAAAATAAATAAAGAAATAAAGTGTTCAAACTTTGATAATGCTGGAATAATATTTTGTTGTTTTATTTTTATTTCCTTTTTTGGTTCAAATATTTTTATTAATGGTAAAGGAAATAATGGATGAATTATTATATTATATTTAATAGGAAAAGAAATAAATTTAAAATTAGAATCAAAACTATTATAAATTGTTTTAACATTACCTACTAATCCTTGTATTGTTACGTTAGAGTTTACTACGTTTATAGTTAAATCTTTTCATCCTACTCTAAACATTTTTCTACTTATTTCTGCGGGCTTCCCGCTTAATAAATTTAAAAAGATATTATAATTAAGTTTTGATGAATCTATACCACTAGATTTTATTATTTCACCATTTTTGTGAGTTAATAAATAATAAAGTTTCTTTCTAATAAATATTCCTTCCTTAATATCACACTCTAACTTCATTTGACCTAGTCCGTCACCGACTAAATGATCTGGTAAAGGTTTAGTTAATACTGCGGAGTCGGTATCGGACATTATACAAGGATTTCCAGGAATATTTTTATATTAATTAATAATAATACGAGCATAAGATGCAATAGCTGCTGCAATATGTACTGCTGAAGGGATACTTCTGGCTTTGTTTATTCCTTATTTTCTAAGTTCACTTTTATTTAAAGTTTTAGTTTTATTTTTATCCAAAATGAAAGAATCTTTAGTATATAATCTTCTAATGTTATCATTAATAGCTCCATCATACTTAACTAAATACTTATTATCACCTAGCTCGGATAAAATACTAACATTAGTATTTTTATCTAATAGTTCTGCTTCAGTTTTATCTACTATTTTCATAATGTTATCAATATCCTTCATACCTAATCTACCATAAAGTGAGTTTAAAAATAGTTTAGCTATAGATTTTAGTACAGGATCAGTTGTTGAACTTTTAATTAAAAAATGATCATTAACAAAATCTTTAAATAAATCTATACCTCTTTCGAATTGGTAACAGTATTTAATATCTATTGTATATCCATAATTTAAAGCATATTTAATTTCTTCAGAAAAGATTAATCTATTAAATTTACCTCTTGGACACGAATTTATTTTTTTTATATTAATTTATAGAATTTATATTATTTTAAAGAGATTAGTAATATGACCCTTCAAATTAGGGATATTTACTTTTTTATATTCTATATTTGGTTTCGATGTATCATGGTTTTTAAATATTTTTAATATATTTCCTCTAAATATACCTCACTGAGTATATTTTAAGTATATTGTTTTATATAATAATTGACTAACCTGGTGATATAATAATGTTAATGTTAGAAGTTTTAATACTTCTAATGTTATTAAAAATCTTTCTAATAAAAAGTATTTAGAAAAGGAAAATCTCGACATTTCAGAGACTTTAACTGAAGGGCCAGGCCACAAAAGTAATAAAAAGATGTTAATCGCTATTACTATAATTACATTTGTAGGTGTAATCGGTATTTTATATTATTTTTAGATGCTTCCAACATTTGGTGGAGGTAAACCCACTCCTCCTCCTTCAAGTTCAGCATCAACAGGTAGTTCTTATTTTACATCAAATCAAGAACTTATTAGTGTTAGAAATAATCAAACTGAAGTACCAAATTAACAACAATTTAATAATACAACTTATGTAGAACCTTCTAGCTCTAGTTCTTCAGTAAGTACAAGTTCTACTATTTTCGATCCAGTTCAAGAGGTTAATAATGCTTGAGAAAATACTTCTAGATCTAGTTCTAAATCTAATAGTCCTACACATGTAAATCCTAATGTACAGGCTGATAGATAAAATCTATTTCAATATCCAGAAGATGTTGGTGATTGAAATAATCCATCACATATAACATCAAGTCCTTCTACTCCTCCTAGAGCACCGAGTCCTGCAAACTCTGATGACTCAATGGAAACTGTTAAGAATTATCCTACAAGAAACAATTCTTAGCTTTATTATTATATTTTTTATTAATAATAATTTCTATTACTTTTAGATAAAAGTAATAAATAGTTGGTTAGGTTTAGATGTTCCAGGTAACATATTATATTAATATAATTATTATTATTATTAAATAATAATATAGTGTTAGTGCTAAAGTAGGGAGAGTAGAAATTATATTCTAATATTATAAAATTATGGCCCGGCCCTTCTAAAAATAATTATAATAATTATTTATTTTATTTTTTCTTTTATTTGTTTTTATTTTATTTTTATTTGTTTTTATTTTATTTTTATATTATTCACAGGTATATTAGTAATAATAATTTTAATAATAAATAATAATATTATTTAATTTAATTTAATTATTTAATTATTTTTATTTTATTTTTATTTTTATTTTAAACTTCATTATTTAATTGTAATTTAAAACGAGTATTAGAGTCCAATTTATTAGCTATATCCCTTAAAAATAATAATAATGCTAATCTTAATTTACTATCAAGTAAATCTTCTATTGTAAAAGGATTTAATTTTTTAAAATTATTTTTATTAAATTCTTTAGCTAATAAGATAAAATCTGTTCACTTACCTCTTTCTAAGTAATAATTAGGATTTAAATCAACTAAAGTTTTATTTAATGATCGGATATATTTAATATTTGAATCTCATACGTTATCTTGTATCTCTTGATTGATTTTATCTAGAGATCTTATTTTATTTAATATATTATTTAGTTTCATTAAATAATTATCAAGTTTACTACTAGCTCCAAAAGGTAAAAGAATAATTTAAGTTATATCATTTTTTAGTTTCATGTCAATATTTTAATTTTATTATTATTTTTTAAATTTAAAAAGGAGTTATTAAAATATAAGTTTTACCTTAAAATACACTGATAACTTTTTTTTAATAATTATTGTTTAATTATTTTTAATTATTTTATCGATAAAATAATTATTATTTAAAGCCATATCATAATCTCAGAAAGAATAAAATGTCTTTTCTATCAACGAATCATATATTTCTATAAAATATTTTTGATGAATCTACTTCTATCAAAAATATTTTTAAGTGAGAGATTGAAGAATAAATTATATCGTTTGGCTCACTTACTTTAATACACTGATATTTTATTTTTGTAATTTTATTTAATTTTATTAATTAATAAATTTATTTTATTTCTTGAGGATCGGGGTAATTATTAATTAATTCGGAATAATAATTAATTAATTCTTTATAACTAAATACTTTACCATTAAATTTATAAAGGTAAACTTCTTTTAGAAATAATTTTGTTAGTAATTTAAATATGTAATAAGTATATGAATTACCTGAATATTTTTTATAAATATGTTTATAATGTTTAATTTCTTCATAAATATAATTTATTAGGTCTAGATCACCATATGTTTTATTATTATTTAGTTGTTTTAATTTACCAATATCTGATTTGGTTAAATCTGTTATTTCATAAC
>JGI25616J43925_10000004_pt1 | contig 105714 bp, 68 predicted proteins | sample GraSoi2013_100cm_FD_43925 | JGI IMG/M metagenome (IMG submission 43925) | reverse complement strand
GTTTGTACTTTCCGATACGCCACGGAAGGCCAAAAAGCTCGGCGTAATGCATGAGCCATTCAAGGCCGAAAATGCTTGCCAACCACCAGGCCGCCAGGCAACGGAACATAGCTGAGACGGTTGGATGGGCGGTTGAGCGCGGACAAATACCGACCACGAACCGGTTTGGATATTTAGAGAAATCTTCAAGGTTAGCGATTGCATTTGATAAACTCCCGCTCTGATTGAGCATCAAGCGATCAGGTTCATTTACTCCGATCGGATAGCCGTAGTAACGTGCCGGTAAGGCCACCGTGTGAGAAGGCATTGTCTCTGCACCACGCTGTTCCCAACGGATCTCGCTGACGGTATGGCCAAGAATTCGGGAATGCGTCAGGTCGCGAAGTAGACCTTTGAAATCGCGCTGGTGCCATTCGATTAAAGGATGAAAACCGTTCATCGCCCTGGTGACTAGATCGGCCTTTTGTTGCGCGGAATCTGTGGCCTTCTGGCCGGACACAACGTATGGGTTAACCTTCCATTCGATACTGATCACCGCGTCGCACAACTCGTTGACGTCCTTTGACATCCGCCACCATGTATCGAGCATTTTCTCGTAGAGGCGCTGCTGAAATATCGGGCTGCCGTTCAGCGCCAGGCGAAGAATGTTCTGAACTTCCTGCGGAAATAATTGATCGCGTAGCTGCTCGCGCGTGCGGTCCAACGTCGTGACCGTCACGAAATCACCGGAACTTGACCCTGGTCTACGCCGCGGAGCCCCGTTGGACCCATTCAGTCCATCGGAGCGCTTAGCTGCTGCTATACGGGACTTAGGCATCCGTTAAGCTGGAGGCAGAGGAGGCAGGTTAGCCGCTGCTGCGTTAGCAATGGCGGTGGCGGCGGCTGTTCCTAGCGCTGGGTCCTGTAGCGCTGCGTCGGTGGCTTGTAGGTCGGCTAAGGCTTTCTCGGCGGTGGCTTGCGCGGCTTGTGCAGCTGTGGTGTTTGCCTCTGCCGCAGTAAGGGCGGCTAGAGCTTCCAGCAGGTCAGTAATTAGCGTTTGTACGGTACTAGCGTCCATTTTATTGATGATCGTTCTAAGGTTGAGGTTGATGATCCGGGTCTGGGTAATGAGTTCATTAATCAGCCGGTTTGTTTCCGATAGGTCAGTCATTGTCGGAAAGGTTTAAAACTTGCTGTTTCGCGTCTATTCCTTTTTCTACTATTCCCTGTAGAATCCATTGCAGAGCCTTATCATCTACAATGTGCGCAATTTCTCCTTTTTCGTACATCGGTGATCCATCCGGAAACTGAAGATGATCTTTGAGGAAATGCACTTTCATTTTGATGAGTCAAAAAAAAGACAAGCTTTGTTTCATGCGGCAACATCTAATTTCCGCTCCGGAGATCTCCTCCGGCAGCATACGCTTAGTCTCTTGTCCAACGACCTCCGGCAATGGAGGAATGATAGAAAATCTAGATTCATGGTCTAATACCAGGCTGTTCCCGTGATTTCTCCGGCCTCATTTTTAATCTGGTGGAAACGAGAATAAGGAGCAGGATATGGAGTGCCTTCGAAAGGGTTATCCCCGCTAATGGTTTCTGTTCCACTAGAAACCAAGATCGATTTTGTCTGATCGGTTCCTTGGAAGTTAATTCCCAGTACTCCAACCAAAGTGCCGAGGAATGTTTTTCTGTTCATACTTGTTGGAATGAGGCTACGTCATACTTGGTATCATCTGGGCCGCTTAACCATTCAATGCGGGCGTGCCAAGGGTCTATAACATGGCGGATCACAGCCGGATATTGATTGCCATCTTGATTCAGGACAATTTTTATTTCTCCCTCGCTCATTTTCTGTCTCCTGTTTCAGAGAAGTCGATCGCGGCGTTAGCGGCCGCCTCCCATGCTGATTTTTTAAAACCTTCCATCAAATCCCATGACACGTAATTCGTCGCAGAATCTCCAAGAGATTTTAGAAAGGCGGTGTAGGCTCTTTCTCCAGGAGTCATTTCGGAAACCCTTTCTCTCTGTCTTGTATATCTGGATCGATTTCTTCATTGTCCAAAATCTGTCCGTCCTCTTCCCCTATCCCCGTAGCCATATCAACCGTCTCGTCATCTCGCGCATCGTGAGGCTTCTGATCCGCTGGCGTGCCTGTCCCTTTTACTCCCGTTCCGAATATACAGCTCCACCAGCTCATTTCTTTCGCTCCATTTGCCTCTTGGCTACTTCCTCAGAAAGATGACGGAGCTTCTGGAATCTCTCGTTGAAAACCTTTGGATCGCCATTATCAAAAAGTGCGCCGCATATCCTGATACTGGCCACAAGCAACGCCGTGTCGATTGCGGCCTCTTGAATATCGGTAAGCGGCGCGCTCATATTCGACCCGCAAAATCAGTCGTAAAAGCTCCGGCAGCCACGTTGCTTTTCAGAAGGCCGATCACGTGCGCGTAGGTTACGTTTCCGACAAGCAAGGCAACCGAAAACTGCAGCGCAGCTCCTAAAATAGGTCCGGTCGTGCTGGTTATTAGCCCCTCGAAGTTCGCGCTCGCAGTCAGGGTGAGTGCTGCAATCGTTGATTTACGCCATGTGCCGTCCGCTCCTAACACGTACGGAATTATGGCTCCAGCGGTCACCCCAGTGCCGGTTTCGATCCGATACGCGACCTGATCAAATAGCCTACTAGGAGCTTGATCGAATGCTGTCCCATTGAAATCAGGCGTGTAGATCTTGCAGAACCGGTATCCGATAATCGCGGTTGCCGGTAGGATAGTGCCAACGAATGCGGTCGTGCTCATGAGATAAGTTGTGAGAATTCAGCAACAGCGTTGCGTCTGAGCCAAGGATCAATTTCATGACGCAAGACCGGCCCGTTGTGGTGCGTCGTGTGACGAAGCAGACGGGCGATAAACTCCATAGCCAGTGGGTGGTTATGTTTCATAGCTGACTGAAAGGTTGTGCCGTCCAATGTTCCAGCTTCCTTAGAAACCAGGTCTTTCAAGTCTTGACCATATTCCAGGGCGTTGGCGCTGACCTGCCAGGCTCCGGCTTCCATGGTTGTGGGCAAATTGCTAGTCGGATTAGTCTTGTCGACCCCTTCAAGCCAGTTCCAGCTGGACTCGAACCCGGCCAGCACACGCATGACCTCTAGCATTACGCATCGCCTATGTGGCGCTTCTTGCCAAGGTCCCAGTACGTTATAGACGCTCGAGTATACATCACTTGCGGAATTCGGAGAAAAGATGTCATCTGACGCGATCTTGCCCCAAGCGATGAGTTGAGAAAGGAAATCGTCCGAAGCTGTTCCTCTGTTTAAAACATGCTGCTTTGTGGCGACAAAGATCATGCTTTTGTATCTGAGTACTGGTTTAGCCTGGGGATTATTACGTTTCTGAGGGCTTGAATCAGTAGGCCGATAGTGACGCCCCCACCTAGGGCCGTGGCGCCGAATTGAGGGAATAGAGCCAGCACAGCCCCAACAACAGTTACCAGCAAGGTGAGCCATCCAGAGACCTCAGTAACGATCTTCTGGCGGTTAGTCATGGCGTACCTGACTCCTTCCAGGAGTTTTCCTTCTGTAGTCGTGACCGCTGCTACGATCGCGCCAGTTCCCTGCAGCTTCATTCCTCCAACAACGGACAGCGGGAAGGAGAATTGACTTAAAAGCTTAGTGATCCCCGCCGAAGCGGATTCAGCGTTAACCAAACCTTTTTCTACACCTCCGCTAAACGCACTGACATCCTTTGCTAGCTGGGTTCCTGGGAATGCCTGCAAGATGACTTTTTCGATGGCGTAAATGTCCTCCTTAGCTACCAAGGTGACCTTAGGAAGCTCGGCAGCAACTTCCTTAATCTCGGTAGTGACCTGCTTTACTGTCTGATCTGGTTGACCACTCATGCGACGCCTAGAAGTGGCAAAAGAAGGTAAAGAAGCACCAAGAGAACGATGAGAATCAAGATTACCCTAGCGACCTGGGCGAACGGCGCCGGCAAAGGAAGGGTAGCGATTGCCCACCAGACAACCGCCACGATTAGCCCTAGAACGATTACCAAAATCAGTAGATGGATCAGAACTCCAACTGCTGGTATGGCTTGGGCTAATACGAGTAGACCCATCGGTTAAGACGCTGACTAGGATGCGATAGGGACTGGGGCAGGCGCTACGGCCGGAGATGGCTGCGTCTCAAGCGTATCAACGAAACTGTCTATCGAATGCACCGCAAGAGCCAAAGCGGCTACGTATCCTTGGAAAGCGGGTGGTAAAAACTGAGCAGCTGCCTGCAGAGTGGTGATTCCAGCCTCGAACTGATCAATGACGGCTCCGGTGGTATTAACTGCACCCTGATATTGAGACGGAGTGGCCGGAGCGGTAGGAGTAGCTGGTTTACTTGTAAACAAGTTTTCAAAGAATTGGATGATATTCATGAATTGTTGTAAAAACTATAATTTGGTTTGCTACGCGCGTTTTACTCCTTAAGCGCCAGATTGTCACGCTATTTTGCAGATTTTGTGCCAATATGCTTCGAATCGTCCTCTATTTGGAGTTGCTGGACTATTGGCTTTAATGAGTCAACAGACCTGCCAAGAGCTGTAAGTTGCCCGGATAATGTGTCGAAATTCTTACCCAGTGCCTCAAGAGACGAATCAGTCTTGATGATAGCGGACTCTTCCCGGTCAAGGTGACTAGAAACCTGTTCCGTAATCGCTTGGATTTTCGACGTATCCTTAGCATTTTCCGCAATATCAGCCTTGATGTCCTTAAGGTCAGCCGCACGATCTTCCATGTGGGTGAGTCTATCGTTATGGCCGCTCATCGAGATGTTGATCGAAGCGACCCATCCTATAACTATTACCCAGAGCACCCCGCCGACTGCGGCTACGACCCTCGAGAAGTGAGCGGACGCCACAAGCGCGCCTTTGACCTCGTTCCGGAATTCACTGTCTGTTTTCTCGCTAGCTTCCAGGTCTTTGACTTCCGTTTCCAGTTTCTCTCCGAGCTTTCCAATCTTGTCATCCAGGTGATCGTTCGCCCTTCTCAGATATCTCAGATCGTTACTGATCACGGCCAACGCACTTGGCACGCTCATAGAGCTAAGGATCGGCGAGGCCATTCCGGATGATTCGTCGGGCTGCGGTGTTTCGATGGGCATTAGCAGTTGGAGCAGAATGATGTCGGCGATAATTCGGGTGTCGATGGCCGTGACCGCCACCATGACAGGCACAACCCGTCAGAACCAGTATAATTACTATAAACCTCGCCATCATGACACCACTGATCCTTTAATCCGTTTGGCGCCGGTAGTTTCATCTAAATGTCGCGTGTCTCCTTGAAAATTCACTGTGGCCCACTTGTACGAAGGGGATGTCTTGGCTGCTGAATGCCGCGGCGCTCCTAACGATCATGGCGCCAAAAACGGCGTCTGCCCTATCGGGTGAAAACTGAACGCCACGGCGGCGCATATTTTTCTTTGGCTCGGCCCTGAGGCGTTCTTTCTCGTCATACTCCTTGCGCCTCGAGGTGGCTTGTTCAAAGAACGTCGCGTCATCTGGCAGAATCCATTCGTTGTTTGAGATAGAATAAGAAGCCTCGTACCAGATTTCTGATCCGCGGTTAGTGTAGCTGTCGTTCCTGATCGCAGGAGCACCGTTGTCGACCGGAGTTATGTGCCAGCCGCGCTCGGCCAACATGGGTATCATCACAGCCCCTGGGCCACCACCATCACCCCAGATGTCACCAGGGGTCAGGCGCAGTCTTTCAAACTCGAATATGAATTGTCGGACGCTTTGCACTGCATCCAGATGCGACCAGGCCGCGGCCACCTCGACCTTGTTCCCGTCGGCTACGGCCAATACGTTTTCATCCCCTCCTTCGACCGCCCCAAAGTCACAAAAAGCACTGCGCGCCCCTGCCGAGAATGCGGGCGGATTCTCGAGGGCGCGCCTCAGCGCAGTGGCTGAAAGGATTAGACCTGTACGATCTTGGTCAAATTCGGATAGGTGTTTAGAGCGATAAATCGGGTTGGATTCGTTCCGGAAGTAAGCCAGATCGTAGGCCCGCTGATCGTCGGTTACGTGCGGACAATCGAAACTCGAGACTTTGATCGTCCAGAAAAGCGAACGCAACACGTTAAAACAGTCATAGAAACGACCTTCTGCTGATCCTGCTGAACTCGTCGTTAGAAAAAAGCTTGCGGTAGATCGCATCACCGCATCAAAAATTGTGTCGTTGAGAGATTTCGCCTCGTCGACGATCCAAAAGAAAGGAGAATTCTGCCCCTCATGTGCTCCCTCAACTCGCCGGGGATCGTCGCTGGACATTCCGGACGCGAATCCTCCAGATGGCGTCTTTAGGTCGGTGGTCTGGAATTCCCACCCCTCGAAGTATGGAAGGTGAGCAAAGCTATTGATTCCCGGCCAGACGTAGTCTTGCACCTGCTTCCAAGATCCTGAGAGAACATTACAGCGTCCAGCCGGCCAATTGTAAAGAAACCATAGGACCGCGGTAGGAATGATCACCGAGCTTTTCCCGCCATTATTGCACACTAGGGCGGCAACCGGGTATCCGGCCTCAATAGCTAGAAGTATCTTGCGCTGCCATGGGTAAAGCCTCAGGCCAAGATAGGCGCGAGCGAATTGGAGAATGCCAATCTTTGACGTCCATGTCCTGTTAGTTCTGGCCATTCAGCTGGCGATCAAAACTTGGCGCCTCTTTAGCGATCTCGGCCGCCTCGCGGTTCATCTCGATCAATTCAGCCTCAGTCACCATCTCAACCTTGGAGTCCATGCGAAGAGAACCGCTGATCTCATTACGCTGGACCGTAAATAGCGCGTAACGCTTGGGGAAGTTGCGTTCCAGCAGCCAAGCGAAAGCACGCCAGTCGGTTTTAGCAAGCCGCTCGAGATTAGAAAGCCAATTAGCCTCAGATTCCCTTTTTATCGCGTCCAGCTTGTCCTGGTTCCTTGCGAGGTACGTATAAACGGTCTGGCGAGCAAATCCGGTGGCTTTAGCAGCCTGGGTTATGGTTAATCCCGAGTTGATTCCCTGGAGCAGGATATCGAAGCAACTGTCGTCAAACCGGGTCAGATTTACAGCAACCTTTCCCTTAGGTTTACCCTTAGGCTTTTCACCATTCCCATTCCCGTTACTGCCACTATGGTCTTTGTGAGCGATGCTCCCAAATACAGGGGAAAGCTTTGTCGCGTCAAGACAAATCGACTTTTAGAGCATCCCGACCGTGGTCTGGCATCTCCTATCGATAAGCTTGCAATATTCTGGGTTGAGTTCGATGCCGATAGCGCGACGCCCTAGTTCAATCGCCACCCTTAGCGTTGTGCCGCTTCCGGCGAATGGGTCAAGAACGGTGTCTCCTACCTTGGATCCGGACATAATACAGAGCCTTGGGATCTCCTCGGGGAACGTCGCGAAGTGCGCCTCGGCGTATGGCTGCGTTGCGATCGTCCAGACGGTCCGCTTGTTGCGAAATTCAGACTCTTGACGTTCGCCTAATCCTAGTCCTGGTTTGGTGGCTAAATCTTGTCTCGAAGTAAACGACGACCCATTGAATCCGTTTCCTTTCTCCTTAATTGCCTCCGCATCATAGTAATAGTTCGCCGACTTACTGAGTAGGAAAATGTACTCGTGAGACTTGGTTGGCCTGTCGGTCACGCTCTCAGGCATCGGGTTCGGCTTGTGCCAGATAATATCGCTGCGCAGATACCAGCCATCGGCTTGAAGGCCAATCGCCACCATCCAAGGAATAGGAATCATATCCTTTGGCTTGAATTCCGGGTACGTTCTGGTTGAATACCCGCATGCCGTACAAACGTAGGTCGTGCCCTGGTTGCGGGAGAATGATGGACGGTCGGTCTTTGATGTGTCGTCAATGCAAGCCAACCTATGATCGGACAGAGGAACACCGAGCACTGATGTCGAAAGCCCTTTGTGGGAAGCCGAAGCCGCGCCTAAAGGGTCGCCACCGACCTGAGCACTCGAAGGCAATGAAGGAATGGTGGTCTGATCAAAGGAGGGAGGAGAAACGCCAGGAGATGTTAAAGCGGAATCCAAATTCCCGTTATCATGGCCTTTCTGCGAAAGGCGCCGCTCAGATAGTAGAGACTGTTGGGAAGTGTCAGAGGTGCGGTCACGACGGTTCCGAGAGCAGGCTGTCAGTTCATCACCGCAATCGGGACAAGCACGACCATAAAAGCGATAATTTAGAGGTTCTTTGTCACCGTTGCCACATGCAAGAGCATCGTAATGAGATTGGTTGGGGCGCTTTTCATAAGAAAAAGAACCTCGGTTAGTTTTTTGATTTTGGTATGCGCTATCAACTGGATTTCCACCTTGGCGAGAACCTGCATAGCTTGACCCTAGATTCAGCCAAAGCGTTCCGTCATCGCGCAGCACCCGCTTAACTTCGCGAAACAGATCAACCATTCCACCGACGTATTTCTCGGGCGTATTCTCTAACCCCATCTGTCCGTCTATTCCGTAGTCGCGAAGTCCCCAATAAGGGGGAGATGTGACGCAACATTGAACGCTCTCGCTTGGTAGATTTCGCAGCTCGGTTAATGTATATCCATTGATAATCTGGATCAAGTAGCAACCCCTCTAAATGGCTTTCTTTTACTGGCTAAGAATTTTCTGTAATTAGTCATTTGTTAAATCCGCTAACGCCCATTCAAGGACATCCCCGTTCAATCTCACTTGATAACCAAAGACATCCTTGAGTTTTTCAATCAGGTCTGGGGTTAGATCGCTGACGCTAGCCTGAAGTTCATGATTGAAATCGTGAGCCTCGATTGGTTTAGGTTTCTGGTCCTCGCGGATCAGTCCAAGGGCCACAGCTTGCTTCCTGCCTACGTCTCGCACATCCATCCACGAGTTATATCCCCATGGCCCCCAAGGCACTCCGAATCCGCCGATCTCGCGCGAGTTCATCTCGAGCCAGAACTTTAGATCGCTCTTGAGGCGGATCTGTCCCTCGTTTCGTTCATGCAGCGGCCGTTTAACCTTGGCCCCTGGGTATCGAACGAATTTCTGGGCCGGGAAGGCCTCTAGGATCGGCCCAGTGAGTCCGGAGCGCCAATTCCCGTAGTGATACGCGCTACGGACTTGCGTATCGAATATGAGCCCTAGGCGCGCGTTGGAGCGTATATCTCGCACGCTCTTGTCCTGGATCTTGCCTATTGGGCCAATACCTTCCTCGATGGCGAGCTGTTGCATGCCCGCTATGAATCGTGCACGGCCATCCGCCTTAAGAGCAGTCTCTCCGGACGGTAGAGTCTCGCGCGTATTCCTAAGGAAATCGTTAAGAAAACTCTGGGCAGTATTCAGGAATCTAGCATTTTCGATCGTGGCGCTAAAGAACGCTCTGTCACGAAGCGCCACCGGAACGTCCTGCCATTCAGCGGATCCCAAGATTGAGCCAACCGGAGAGCGGCCTGCTATCTTTCGGATTGCAATCTCGAGTTCTGATGGCTGGGTAAAAGTCATGAATAGATCGAATCGAATGCATGCGGATCAGTGGACTCGAATGCTGCAAGCAATTTGTCCGCTGCCTCTTCCTGAGTGGCGGCACTGATCTCAAAAGCCTCATCGGTATCGATCTGAACGACAAGGAATTCACCCTTCCGTCCATACGGGCAATCGTGATCGCCAAGCCAAATTCCGTACGCGTCGTACAGCTTATCTAGCTTTTCTTTGAGGTTCATTCCTGCGACAGCACAAATTGCAGGACCGCGAGTCCTACGGTGGCCAATAGACCCAATCCGATGATGATCATTTTTAATCTCTTTCTTGTCGCTGTTGTCTTGTCAGAAGGCGGTCAGGCATCGATAGGTTTCGATCTCGAAAGAACCGATCGCACGCTCGGCTGATGATAGCCCCGTTTCCTCGCTCCTCGATAGGAATACGATCGCGTTTTCCGCTGTGTTTCTGGTGGCCTGGATGTCGTGTCGAACTCATTTAGCCGCCTTTTGCAACCGAACCATGACTCCCTCTTGTGTAACAGGAAGAGGAACGCTTACCGCATGTTCCCAGTCCCACAGCGTGCGCCGAGGGACTTCCAACAGATCGGACAACTCGGTCTGAGTCAGGCCTAGCCGTTCCCGAATAGATTCCAGCTGTTCGGCGAAGGTCATACTTGCTGGACCGCCTTCTCCAAGAAATCCAAAAGTTTATCCTCGCTGATAGTGCCACTCCAATCGGCTGGAGCCCAATCGTAAGGCTGCTTGTTTTCTGTTGCATCGTACAGATCGTCCCACCATTTGAGTTCGGTTGCTGATCCGATGCGAGTGTGGCCAATAAGGGCATCTATTCGGTATTGTCCCGGTGAATCTTCGACAAACATCGGAAGAAATCCGCGAGCGTATTCTCTAGCTGATTCGGCTTGCTTCGGCGAAGGATCTCCCAAGGATTCGAAAGCGTTTTCGAATCGATGAATCGGAAGTCGATGCGCTCGGGTTCTAATCCATTCGCAATCTTCAGCGTGATATCGTGAAAGTTCCTCCCATGATTCATAGTCGTTGACTCCAGGGACAGAATCACTCTCCGTCACGTCTCTCGCGCAGTAGTAGCAGACAGTTTGTCTTTCCATATTATCGGCCCCAAACACTGCTGTTATCCAATCCAAACATCCTAGCGACCCGAACTTGCGCTGGGTCTAAGGCCTGGATGGTCGCCACCCGCTCGCTAACTACCTGGTGGGCTTCCCTAAGATCAGAGCAGACTTTGGCCATCGCCACATCATCTCCGATGCCGTACCAACAAGCGGCTTCCCTAGCGGCCACGATCCTTTTCAGAAGAGCCTCTAATGATAATCTGTTGTTCATACCTCTATATTCGCGTAATCCGCCAGAATGGCAAGCACTATTTTGGTGATTTACGCGATTTCTTTACAGCAGTGAACCACCTAGAGGCATCGTGGCTGAACCATACCCCCTTCGATTGGTCATCGAATAAGACGGCAAACCTTTCCAGTTGTGAATCACGCGAGCCAACCGCTAGTGGAAGGATATCGGTAACTGTTCCCAGTCTGTCTATTTTGATGTTCCGGAGTCTCGTGCCGACTTTGAACTGTGATGTTGTTTGCATTTAGTATTTATCTTCCTGAGTCGAAAAATCTTTGTGTAAAACTCTCTAGCCGATCTTTCGGCCTGTTTCGGATCTAGCGGGGTTTTAATTTCAATTATCATTCGAATCGGACGTGAGGGCCTACGAATCGAACAGGGACAGATCCCCTGGCTCCGTTCCTATGTTTGTCGATCGATATCTCTGATTCGGTGATCCGCAGCACGATGTCTGCATCTTGACCGATGGCCCTGGATTCTCGCAACCGCCCTTCGTCATTAAGCTGGCTCATCGTGATGACTGCTATCTTGAGTTCCATGGCTAAATTCTTTAAAGACCGGCTAATCTCGGCTACCTGTTCCTGGCGAGAATCCTTGTGCCGAACAGAAGGCGTCACCAGCTGCAGGTAGTCCACCACAATTGCGTCTAGACCGTGAGAACGCTGCAGAGCCCTGCAAACGTTGCCGATCTGCGCTACGGTTGTCTGGCGGTCATCTAGCCATATCTTCCGTTCTTTAAAATCCTCGGATAGCTCCTTCCATGATTGCCATTCTGGAGGAGTAAGGGATCCTCGGTAGAGACGATTAAGGGCGATAGATCCTACGTTGGCTGCTAGCCTGGCAACGATCGCCTCCGCCTCCATTTCCAGAGTAAAGATGCCCCACTTTTGGTTCTCGCTAGCGGCTACGGCTTGCGCGGCTAATGAAGTCTTCCCTCCTCCGGTTTCAGCGCAGATCACTACTTGGCTACCTTTGCCAATCCAAAGGATTTCATCCAGCTTCTGGATGCCAAATCGAACCACGGAGTTGCGTTGTATGGCCCTATTCTCGAGATAATCCGGAAGAGATTTCAGAACCTCGCTGATGTGCCGCATGGTTCCAGGAACAAACTGCGCACCCCGCGTTAGATTATCCATCGCCATCAATGCCTCTTCCGAGGATTCGGCGCGTTGGACTTCCATGGCTACCAGGACGGCTTCCCTGTGCCTACGAACAAGATCGAGATTATCCCGGTAGTAGGCCCAAGCGCTAGGAGTTGGGCAAAATCCCCAGATTTCATTGAGGTACTCGACCCCTCCGGCATCCTCGAGCTGTGATCTGGAAGAAATGTCTGTTCTCAAAACAGCGAAGTCCATCTGCTTCACTTTCGGATTTTTTGCTAATCTCTGGATCGATTCGTAAACGATCCGGTGACTGGCCATCCAAAACATATTGACCGGTATCTCGGAAAGGAGGGCAGGATTTCCTAGAAGGCAGGACATCAAAGCTTTTTCGCTTATCAGGTCCTGCGGGATCTGTTGCTCGGTTTGATTCTGTGAGTTCAAAGGCATGTATCTCTCTTTTGTCGTTTGTGTGTTCCATTTCTCGTCTGGCTTGGAAGGCAGTTCTTTTGCTTCAGGCTGATCAGAGCGCGCTTCCAGTCGCAGACAGGCTGACCTAGGCCATCATGCCAGTCAGCGCAGTCCCAGAGGGCGTACTGATCCCGCAGATCCTGTTCTGGTATCCCTATGGCCGCTGCACCGGCGATAAACGCTTCGACGCTCTTTGGCCTCGGCAGCTTTCTAGTCGGCCCTCGAGCAGAAAGGAAAAAAGCTTCGCCCTCAGTCTCACCAGCTCGCTCATTCGGCTCGCGCGCGGGGTCTAACCCCTGATGAGGCTGGTCTATGTCTTTCTTCTCTGCTCTACTCTGCTCTACTCTACTCGTGTCAACGCTTGTAGACTTGGTGTCGACGTCGACAGGACTTGTCGACAGCTTACGCTTTATTCGCTTAGCCTTAATCCATTCGGCTTGATACACTTTCCTGTAACTCTCGTCTCTACGATCCCTGTAGGCCGCTCCGTTTAGAACCAGCCACCCATGGTCTACCTCTTGGATTCTTCGCCCTTCGTAGGGCTGACCAAGACCGTCAGGGTCCGGGTTTGAGAGTTTATTGATCGCTACTCGGCACGCGTCCAAGGGAACACGTGCTTGATGAGCAAGCCCGCCAACCGTAGCGCGCACAATATGGTTAGGTCCCTTGATGGCAAGCATGGTGATCCAAACGATTCGGGTTGCATCATCTTCGTTCCAGATTGAGGAACAAACCAAGTCACTGAAAAGTTTTGACCAGCTCATATTGTCGACACATCGTCAACAATGAACGCCCATAAATCAAGCCTAATTTTTATCCGGCCTGAGATCGATCAGAATTTCCCGAAGCACTTCGCAGATGTCCATCTTGGCGCCGTAGATGTCATCTTCACGTTCGATGCTGCTGATCTTATCCATCAGGTCGAACCATCTTTGCGTTGTCATTCTTTAGGTTTCCTGAGTCCTCTGAATGGTCGTACAGCCTTGGTGCCATCCGCTCGCCGAATCAATACGTTGCGTGGTCCTCCACCCTTTCCCCATCGAATCAGGACGACAACGGGCCGACCTTTCTCCCAATAGGTGTTTCCTATCATTCAAATCACCAGAATTTAAGAACGAAGTGGACGGTGACAAAAATGATCAACACAACCAATATTGTTAAAACACTAGCAGCGATAATTCCTAATATAAGTTCCAAGGGATCTGGATCAGTTGGCGGCAACTTAATCATTCAAAAGGTGATTCTGTCCCGTCCAGTACGCGGGTCTTTGGTGACTTTCGGTTCGCGGCCGGAGGGATATTGAATTTCAATCTCTGTTCTTTCGTCAGCGTAACGCGCGACCTTTTCTTGGTCGGTCTGGAGCGTGATTTCCTTTGGCGAGTCGCCAGGTATAAGGCCAGCGTGTCGCAAGCCGTCAATAATATCCTTGCAGCCTCCGGCGAGGTTGTCAGGATCGAGTAGCCGAACACGGTAGGTAACAAACCTGACATTAATGCGCGCCATGCCTCTGCTTGCTGCTTTCGGCTCTTTGACCAATGCGCCCACTTGAAAGAGTTCTGGCTGGGCGTACGGTAGTTTACTGTTATTCTTAGAATCATACTTCCCCATTGAATTCGTCTCTCTTATCTGATGTTCCCCGGAAATGATTTCTAAGCACCCATCTTTCAGCCATATACCTTTCTAACGCTCGCTGGCATTCTGGGTGGTGCCGATTTCTACCACAGAATCCTCGATCTTCTACGTAGTTAGAAAACGCAAAATAAGTGGATCCTTTTTCGATCATATCCCCGCACCAGCTGCAAGGGAAGGTAGATTTGGAAATCTCTTGTTTTATGGTGCTCATAGATTTCATGCCTTTAACTCACCGATTGTCCTGAATTTAGCGCCGGAAAGTTTTGGTAGATCGCTCATTTGGCAGCCTTTCTCCTGTCTATCTCTGCGTCAATGTCCCTCTTCATAGTGAACGCAGGTTCCAGGATCTCCGTGACGTACCCATACTGATCCATCATGCAGGTGTTCAGGATGATCTCATTTAATTCATTGTTCGAGAACAGAAGCCAACGGTTTTTCCGCATCTCAGCAATCTCTGCTCGCGCTTCTTCGAGCTGAAGTCTCCAAGACAGTATATGGTCTGCTAAATTATCAATCTCCATTCTGTTACTCCTTTGGTACGGCGGTAAATCCTGAGTCCGACACTCCTTTGACGATGTGTTCTACACCAGCTACGCTGATCCTGTCCCCAACTTTTGGGTTCACTGAATCAGTCCAACCGGTTGGTACGCCAGCACGTTGCTGATACTCACGCTTGGCTTGTTGCAGCAGAAGGAACAGCGGCCTAATCTCCTGCAGGCTCGCGTCCGGATTCTCGAATGCTTCGGCCCAGAGTTTTTCTAGGCCGTCTATCACGTATCTGTGTTGCTCAGGTGTCAGCTTGTGAAAGAGCTGGGATCGTTTATTATTGCCCGCCATTTGGTAGTAGTTTCGTTTCTAGTTCTGGGTTGTACTGTTTATCGATCACTAGTGAGAACCCTCGTGATTGCTTCTTGAGACCGTAGCCTGGCTTGCCATCCAGGATGTCTTTTAAAGCATCCTTCTCGAGTTCGTAAGCATCACAAAGAGAATCAAAATGCTTCTTGGCGATAATGAATTTAGCGCGCTTTTCTGGGTCAATTTTTAAAGCCGCCAATGAGAAAGATAACTCGGCCGGGAATCCTTTTTGCTCTGCAAGCGTGAGCCGCATGGCCTCCCAAGCTGGGCACCCCCTCTCACTCATACGGACCGCGCAGAACGAGCACCAGATCGATATATTGTGCAGCTCTGGACCTCGCCGTCCCATCAGGCGGTCTACTAGCTTCGCCACCCTCTCTTGAGCATACGCGTAGCTGATCACTTGGCTCTCTACGTGCCCCTGGTTGTAGAACGCCGCTGTCATCTGGCAGTAATGTGATCCCGCCTCATCCATGCGCGCCAGAGCGTAGGTAGTGAGTTGAGCGGTTCTATCTATGTAATCCCCGGGCTTGTGATCGAGTAAGGATGGAATACGAATCCCTTCAAACTCTGTCTCTCCATCCAAATCGATCGTCCCACTCGTTATGAATTGATCTGCTTCGCCGTAGAGATCTATCTGACGCTCGACCCCTGTCACCCACGGCACGTACTGTTTCTGTACCGACACAGCCCAAGCTATCTTATCACGTCTGCTCTTAGGTATGTCTTCAAGGACTTTTGTTCCCTTAAAAATAGATGCACAGTCTCGGTGGAAAAGATCTCCGGTTTCTGTCTCGTCTGTTTCCTTTTCTAGGCTGTGAAAATGCGTACAAATTTCGAGTGCAGGAGCGGATGAAGGACGGAACAGTTTTGATCTCATATAAACCTGGCCCCCAAACTAACCCTTACATCCTGAGCAATTTTGTCGGCCTGCGTTTTGGTTTTTATTAACTGGTCAGGACCGAACCAAATTCGTACGCATTCTTTATATTCGCGACCGACGAATGCCGAAATGATTACGCAAGCATTCTCAAGGGCGCTTGCTTCATTGAGGGTAGTTCTGACTCTCATTTCTTGAACTCATCCAGAATGGCTCTGTACTCCTCCGCGCTCATTGTGCCCTTCTTTACTAGCTTGAATGCCCGATCTATTAGGACTAGCGAGCGGATATAACAAAACAGCCGCCAGGTTGCGCTACTCAGAAGACTGCCAAATATGAAACCACCTATAAAAACGAGGGTGATTTGGTCCTGTGTTAGATAGATCATTCCATCGGCAGGTCGTCCTGCTCCGTTGCAGTTTTTTCTTGCTGAGGTTTCAGAACTTCGAAACTCTCGATGTTGAAGTTCCCTCGTGACTTGCCGGCCTTCACTTCCATCCGAACATCCAGCCCGACAGCTATCTCGGCCTGTTCGTGTATCGACTCCGATAAAGTGGAGGCCCTCCATCCGTTGTCTATCGTTAGGATGAAATACCATCCTTCCTCTTCTTTTCCTGTCGCGTACGGCTTTCTCTCGACCTTGGTCAGCTTTCCTTCCCAAGTGCCTTCCGTGGGCTCCGGACCCTGCGCCTTCTCCTTGGATTCAGTGACCACGGTAGCCTCTGTGGATATCGAGTCGTCTATTTCTCCGTCGGGCGTCACGATGCCTTGCAGTTGGTTCAAGACTGCGGCGTAAAGCTTGCGCTGGCACTTCCCTATGATAGCGTCCACTCCACTGCCAGCATTGGAACGGATCGCGAACTCTCGCTCCCCAGGGAATAGCTCCTGTCTTATAGCTCTGCCGTCTTTGTCGTTGAGTATCCAGGTTGCTTTCGCGGTTACAATCGCGCCGTCACGGCTCTGGGAAAACTTAGGAACGGAAAATGTTTCCTTGAAATCGGTCAATCCAGGGAAGTGAATTACCTTTCTATGAAGTCCGCTCTTGGCGCCATAAAATCGGCTCGCTATAATATTGAATTCATTCCCTGCTACCCGAAAACCTCTCAAGCTCGCCTCGATGATCGCGTCTTTAATCTCCTTTGGAGCATAACCCCCCTTGTCCTTTTTGTCAGTCATGAAACCCAAGGGCGTGTCGGCCAGGGCCATGATCTCGTTCATGATGTCGTCTGTCAGTAGCCCGCGCAGCGCCTTGATTCCCTGAGCGAGCACAAGTGCCGCAGTGAAGGGACTTTTCTCGGTGCTAAGCGCAGCGCTATACTTGGCGGCAGCCTCATCGAGTTGCTGCGCCTTACTTTCTAGCGTGATGATGTCTTTACTCATAATTTATTCTCTAAATGCGTTGTAAATCTCCAGAGTCATTCTATCTCTTCTAGAAGTAGTGCTTCACAGATTTCCGATAGTGTGATGATAACCGCATCCTGTGATTTAGGTGTTGATGCCAGCTTAAGAAGTTCCACGCAAAACCGAAGTCGATCCAATAACGTATCCCTGGTTCTATTTGTCACTTCTTGCCTTTCCGTTCCGAGAGGATCGTCATGACGACCACCCAGAGGATCACGACACATTCTAAGCTGACAAACAAGAAAATGTTTATGTTTACCTTTCGGCTGCTTCCAGCCACTGGGTTAGTTCGGCGCGGTTGAAACGCCATTGGCCTCCCACTTTTATCGCTCCAGGAAGTTGAGTCGAAGCCGCCAAGCGCCTAACGGTCGGCTCGCTCATGCGCAAAAGAAGGGCTACTTCCTCGACCGTCATCAGCTCATTTTTTTTAGTCATAGTTTTGGCTCCACTTCCGTCCAAATGTAGATGGGTTCATCGAAGCTGAGTTCTGGGCGTGAGAATTCGTGTCGAAACCGGCGAAGTACGTAGAGTCGTTGTGGATTAAGCTCTAGTATCTGATTGTTTGCCGCCATTTTTACCCCTATAGGTACCAATTTACCAGGGACCTGCACGTTCAGGAGTGAAGGCAATTGTGCAATTGAAACACCTGGAATATCCCTAATGGTGAAATGCTCTGGATTAGCATGATCTTCCGGAGACCCTATGAATCTAACTTTCATCAGACTGCTTAATCCTTCGTTGAACAATTTCCTTAACTTCAGATAGCGTTCCCCTTGCTTGATAGATCTTGTCGCCTATCGTGACGACGAACTCATTTTGATCGTTTCCTGAGCGCCTAATTACAACCCTGTTCCCAAGGTATTCAAATGATGCATCCGGAACTCCGCCATATATAACCATCATGGTTACAACCTTTCCTGGATCGGCGCGTATTCCACCGTGTAGGACTTCGCGAAAGCAGCTTGCCTAATCCAGTGGTTGGCTGCGGGCATGCTGAACCGCTGGGCCAGTCCAGGATCGAGCGTTAGGGATGCACTACCAAGGGATAGGCTGTCGGGGTGAATCCAATACCGGTCCATGCACTTGATGACGAAAAGTCGAAGATCTGTGGGTTTCATGCCCAAAGATTACATGGCACAATTCGCTCACGCAAGCGAAATTTAGCTTGATTCGATCAATTCGTACGTTTATGGTGACGGTATGAAAACGAATTACGGCTTTGAAACTCTGACTATGGCACCTCTAACTGTGCATGAATACGAAGAACTCAGCGCTCTTGACAAAGGAGGCTATACGCTTGGTCGTCTAAATGAAGTCCGTTCAGACGCGACCAATCGAGCAAGATCAATAGTCGTCCGTCAAGACAGGCAATGGTTTCGTGTCCGGAGCAATCCAGATGCTGTTGTGGTTCGTTCCTAAGCACTAAAAAATGAACGCACGAACTCCGAGGCAGCGGAATGAATGATGATCTGTCGGATGAAGCGTTTCATGAGTACAAAAAGAACGTATGGTCATATTTTACGCGAGAATCCGCGATGCTTGATTTGTTGGCGAGAATGCCGCCGCCGGTCCGAGGCGCAACTCGAGTGGGCGCGCAGAGAGGCGTTCGATGCTGGCATCACATCGATCTTTGATTCCATGCAAGCCCAAGGCTTCGGAACTCCAATTGAACCGGCTATACAGAAATGGCGAGACGAAGCGTACCGCGCCTGGAGGACGCAGAAATGAGCGGAATGGAATACTCCGACTTCATGGAGGCTGAGGCTCAGGGCGCCTACCGCGGTCACGGGACGATGGTACAGGTCTATTGGGAGATTCAGTACATTGGCGGCCGGAAAGAGGACGCCAGCAGCCTACAGGACGCTATCAAGGCCGTGGCCAAAAGGACAGGCATCGCTAGAGAGGCGCTCACCGTTGTAGAGATCGAGCGTGATCTAGTCGAGGTTTACCCAAAGAACTGCAAATGGATTGGTGCAGTTGCTACCATCATGGAGTTGCAAGCGGAGGTAGACCTTTGAACGATGCCGACATTGAAATACAAAAGCTGCTCAATTTACTATCCAGATGGCTAATTCTGTATTCAGATATTGCGGACCCAAGATTGCGCAAAGAAACCATGGAGGCATTGAACTCTAGAACATGAGCCAATTCTGGATTGGATTTGTCTGCGGTATCGCAAGTTGCTTGTTCGCTTCTTTGAGTCTAGCCGTCGTCGCCTACCGTTTTCTCTCTCATGGGCAGCTGGAGGATGAGGACGTCCAACACGAAGTATTTAATTGGCAGATGAACCGGTTGCGTAGAGCTGATCCGGATAAACTGCCCGACTGCCCCAGGTGTGGACAGAACGAGTGGAACGACGTTACTAACGGATATCAGTGTAACGAATGCGGTTATCTAGACGTATGAACGACGATCTATCAGATGGATTAGCTGCAGAACTGTCGCAAAACCCCTGCATTTGTTGCAAGGGTTGTTTCTGTCAAGGCTGGGCTGAATGCCGTCGCCGCGCCGAGGCTCATATCGAGGAACTCAACCGGTGGATTAAAGTGAAAGACAAGGCACTATTCGTCCTGAAATCTCTCTACGATGAGGAAATCGAGAAGGCGCGCAGGGAGGCGTTTGAGGCTGGATGGCGGGTAGTTCCTCCCAACGGTACTGAATCAAACGAGAAGCGAGCTAAGATCAGAGAGGCTGACTATCTCTCCTGGAGAGAGGGGAAATGAACGACGACCTATCAGACGAAGCAGCAAAAGAGCACGCTGACAAATACGCTTTCGTAAGGAATAAAGCCATGATGAGCGTCGGATTGTTGATGTGGCATGAATGCGCGCTGCGCGCCGAGGCGCAGATCGAGGAGCGAGTGAAGTGCGCCAAGCTGGACGCATTTGCCGAGGGTTATCAAGCCGCAATGGCAGAAGCGGAGGTACAGGTCGAGCAGGCGCGCACAGAGGCGTTTGAGGCTGGACTTGACGCTAGGAAGAGGATGGTCAAGGTCCGGGATACGGACGAAGCCTATCGCGCCTGGAGGGAGGGGAAATGAATAACGATTGCCTTTTTAGTGGTGACCGCGTTTATCGTTATTCACTGATTCACCGATGGGACGAATTAGTGGTCCCAAGGAAACGGATCTGTTGGATTTGCCTTAATCCTTCGACGGCGGATGAGGCGCGAGGGGATCCAACCGTTCGAAGAATCAAGAATTTCTCGAGCACGTGGGGATTCAATGAATTCGAGTTGGTTAACCTGTTCTCCTTTAGAGCATCGGAACCAAAAGATATGAAAGCTGCTAGCGATCCGGTTGGGCCTTGTAACGATCTAAGGATTGATGCAGCCGTTTCCGATGCAGAGATAACAATTGCGGCCTGGGGGAACGGAGGCTCATTCTTAAACCGATCTAAGGTTGTGATTAATAGACTCGTAGGAAGAAAAATCCACTGTCTCGGAGTCTCGCAAGAATCGCAGCCCAAGCATCCATTATATCTTCCCGGCGATGCAACGCCGGCCGCATGGACGGTGACCAAATGAACCCAAAAGAACTATTCGAGGCGCGGAGCAATCTGAAACAAGCGCTGAGGGAACTAACGAAAGAGGCGGCCGAATGAGCTTTGGTTATTCATGGGAATGCGGGCAAGGACTCGAGACGCGTATTAAGGAACTCATGCTTGAGATCAGGCAACTTAGCACCAACCGCTGGCTGCGCTTCTCGGACGAGGAAATCCTTAGATTACAGGAAGGGCTTCCAAGTAATCTTATGTTCGTCGAAATGGAACGAGAATTAGCGCGACGCAAAGGAGAGGGAAAATGAGCGATCCAATCATCTTGAAGTTGGCAAAAGAAAACTACGAGGCTGACATAGCCCGACGCAAAACTATGTTCCCTGAAGTGCCTGGAGTTAGGCACTACCCGGACTGGGAAGAGCTAGTTCAAATGGCGGTAACCATTGATGGATGCTTCCTATGCGTGAGGGCGTGGTATGACCTAGCAAAAATAGGAAGATAAGAAATGAGAGATTCCGAATACCAAGTCTGCGACTGGGATCATCCTATGCCGAAGGGAGACAAAGGCCGCTGGAGGCACGAACACTCTATCCGCAATTTCGACGACGACCTAGGAGAATATGAGCATCGGGAGTGCCTCTGCTGCGGTCAACTGTTTACTGTCGAGGAGAGCCAATGAGCGGTCGCCAAAAATCAATTAATGCTAGCCAAGCGCGAGCTACGAGGACTATCAGAAGTGATCGAGCCGTGATCGAGCGGCAAAAGGATCTTCTAAAAAAATGGGAGCGTGAGAATCCGATCCAGGCGCAGAGGAAAAGGGATTTCGTAGGCGGCCTAGCTGCCGCCTTGCGCTGTAAAGGCGTGACATTGGAAGAAATGGGAGCCGAATGGGTAGATCTAGAATTCAAGCGATGGTTAATCGACGGGGAATAGCGCTAATCGTCATTTGGAAGAGGAAGAAATGAAAATTAAATTAATATTAATAGCGGCGATTCTGTCGTTTTGTAACATGGGTATCTGCCAAACCACCTTCCAGTTTGTCGTCGATAGAACTCAACTCATTACTCTGGCGGCAGGGAAGTCTATCATCGTCGAAGGCTCTAATGGACATCAGGGGGTTTTCGTAGTGGATAAATCTGGTGAATTCTGGCTGGAGGGTCCTTACGATTTCCAGGGCCGTCAATACTGGCCAGTAACTTGGATTGCATCTGTGGGTCACTCTTTTGATCCATCCGAACCTCAAGTACGACTCGTGTCCCAAACCTATTCGGTTATTGAATTTACTTACTGGCACCTGGACATAAAATAAAATGATCGAACTCCTGATGTCGGTTAGCGGCCTTGAGCTTGTAAGCTGTGACGAGCCATCCATCTATCTGGCGATCATGAATCCCAGGGGCGGCCGAGCTACCGGAAGCAACAGGGGATTCCTCGACCCTATACGAGACGCCGAGATTGCAGACTGGGCAGAGGCGAAGCTCCGTAAAGGTAAATAAAAATGAGCAGGCCGATCCGAACGAAGTGTGTCGATTGTGGCCAGATTTTCGGTGATGACACGGACGTTGGAACCGGAATCTGCGATACGTGCTATATCGCTAGAAAAGCTGCCTCGAAGCAATATCGGGAGGAACATACCAGGAAACGCCAACCGGTCTGGTACGAAATGACAACCATCGCGCTGGGGATTCCTGTAGTGCTCTGGACACTAGCACTGGTTACCGTGGCCGTGATTCTGCTATTGTGCGGCTGCGCCGGGATTGAGAACCATGATGCATACTGGAATAAAGCGTATCTCGCTACGCCGATGGGAGCGGTAGCGGAATGACCAGGAATAATTCGCGCAAAAGCAGCAATAAATACAAATATGAAAATCACAGCAATCCTAAAAAGATTAATTCCCTGGAGGCAACGCAAGACGGTCATCGTTTTAAAGGATGGGACCAAAATTATAGCGGATCCAAAGGTCGAGTTACGAATCTATTGTGGCTACCCAGTAGGATCCGGAGGCTCTGGAATAATCAGTAGCTCAGCAGGTGTAGGGGGCGCAGGAGGCGGCACAGATGCAACGTGGCAAGTGGGTCCCGACGGAAAGCTTATCAGGCTGGGTGTTCGTACTTATAGCACCGGATGCTCTGGCGGAGCGGGAAGAGGAACCAGGTAGATAAATATGGGTGCCGGGTCGTAGCCTTGATCAGGCGCGGTCCGATCCGCGGAAACAGGCGAGAATAATCCGAGGGGACCGGCTCGCCACGGCCCGACACTCACCTGTTAGAAAAACAATATGAAAAAACTACTAACATTTATCGCCATGGCGTTGCCTATCTTAGCGAGCGGGATAACTCCTCAACAAGCGGATCAGATCGTTCAATCACGCATTCCTGGAAAACACCAGGAAGGCCACTGCACCGAATACGCACTGAATCTGGGAAATACTCTCGAACGGATGAAAGTCCCGTATTCTCGCATTCATTACATCTGGTGGGATAATGGGAAAAGCCAAATGCACGTCATAGTCTGGTTCAAAACCTCGGATGGACAAGGTTGGTTAGCCGACAACGAAACCAGCCACCCGATCAAAGAGGATGGCGTATTGAGCCGATCTAACGCTCTGCGATGGATCACAGCATGGAATAGTCCCTTTGGTGGTCCAGTTTCCGACGTGCAGATTTCCTATATTACTCCGATTCGATAAGTCTACTGAAGCAGTACGCGCATCTCCACCCTGGCCCCGCTCGGTGTGTCATTGGACAGAAACAGCTTAGTTACGTCAGCGGTTATAGGGCATGAAGTCTGGCTTCCAATATTCCAGATAAGTGCAACCCCGGCTGACAGAGCAATGGTCTGAGTAGGCGAACTTGAACTGTTAGTCTTGATGGTTAATGCAGAAGTACAAAAGAATAGCAACGATTGAATCTGATTAAATCCGCCCGCGTTATTTAATTGAAATCCGAAATCTATCTCCTGGTTATCGGTATTGGCAGCTATGCCGCCTTCGAAAGAGATGTGAGTTCTGCCTACAAAAGATGATTTCGACAAGAATTTTTGATTGTCGTCCGTTGCGAAAACTTGTGAAATTGAATGATTGAACATAATCCTAACCCCCTCTAGAAATAGGTGGTCACAACCACCACTCCGCACGATCCGTTGCCTCCTGCTCCACTGCCTCCGGTAGTCGTTGATAATCCCCCCGCTCCGCCGCCACCTCCTGCACCATATAGCCCACCTGCTCCGCCAGCGCCTCCAGCAGTTGCGGCCGTGGTAGAGCTGCCTCCTCCTCCACCACCAGCTCCAGGCTCATATTGGCTGTTTGTGGCCGCGGGTCCATCCCCTCCTTTTGCGTGGACTGCTCCAGCCGATCCACCTCCAGACACGGTGGTACCGATAAACATTGGGATGTCAGCGCCTACCCCGCCAACCCGTTCGGTCGGCGTTGTTCCTAGAGTCGCACCTCCCCCTCCGCCCCCTCCACTAGCGTTAGCCTGATTAGCTCCGCTCCCGACCGCTCCAGCGCTTCCCCCGGCGCCTCCAATTCCCGCAGCTCCTCCCGAGAACATTCCGTTGCCACCAGCTCCACCAGCTCCACCAGCAGTCGCTTGACCTCCTTGACCTCGATTTCCACCCGCCGCCCAACAAAAAGCCTGAGAACCGGAAGCGCCAAACAGTGAGCTGCCACCCGTTACCCCAAATTGTCCGAGGCCAGCTGAAGTCACTGCAGGGCCACCAAGACCACCTATACCTACGGATACATTAACAGTACTGCCTAATAATGAAGCAGGTATTTCTATTTCACTTCTGGCTCCTCCACCTCCGCCGCAACCTCCTCCAGCTACTGTCCCAGAAGGTTCATAGGAACCACTACCTCCGCCTCCTCCTGCTCCAATAGCTTTTACTCTGACGGTTTTCGGTGTTCCAACCGTTGGCTTCGTCCATGTAAATAAGGGAACCAGACTCCAATAAGTTGCATTGGGAGGAGTCTGGTTAGTGTTTCCTAGAATACAGACATAAGTGAACCCACCAGAAGTAACAACTTGGTTAACTATGTATGTTACTGAACTAGACCAAGCTCCCACTAATGCGTAATTAGCCGGATAGGTGAAAACCTGTACGTCCGTCGCGGGAACAAGCCCAAGCGATCCAGCCCCAGCTCCCGGGATTATCTTCTGCGTACCATCTGAAGAATAAAAATGAGTCGCATTTCCGTCCGCCTGCGCCATTAGCCCAGCTGCTAGGCTGGTGACAACAGGCACACTTGAGAGACGGACAAGACAGCCAGTGGCAACCAGTTGACCGACCGTGGCATTTCCCAGATTGAGTGCGGTAATGACTCCAGTCCCCGAATTATAGCTTTGGATAGCTAAAAATCCTCGGTTCGTGCCATCCGAATAATAAAACATCGCCCCGCCAGCTACACTAGGCCAAGTGGGAAATGGAGAGCCAAAGCTGACGGAAACCGTCGACCCGACTGATGGAACAGTGAAACCGGACGACGTGTAAGATACTTCGGGGAGTGTAGTCCATGTGGCGTCGCCCCTTAGCCATTTGGTGGGATCATTTGGAGGGTTTACGTATCCAGAAGTCGTAGCTGTAGCGGTCGGTGGAACAGCTTGCGTAAGATCCGAACGGTAAAACTTAGTGACATCATTTACGCCCTTTATCATTAGACCATGGGCTGAAGTGGTGGCGTCCAGTGCCGTGATATCAGTAGGAGCCGCAAGAGTATCAAGAGCTATGGAATCGCTTCCACCGCTCTTGTGTGTGGACGCGTGCGCAGTTGGAGTCCTGGCGTTGGTCAAGCGAGAATCAGTCCCGTAGACCACCTGGGTGCTAGAGGCGTCACCGCTCGCTGGAATGTCTTTAGCTGCTGCTGTGCCAAGCGTTGGAGGACTTAGAATATCCGAATAGGTTACAGCCACCAGATCGCTGCCGCCATGCTCGTGCGTCGTATGGTGCGCACTTGGAGTGCGGGCATTAGTTAGCCTTGAATCACTCCCAAGAACCAAATCCGTCGCTGCAGCATCGCCTGAAGCCGATACAAGGGGATCACTTCCACCTCGGCGGTGCGTCGTTTGGTGTGCGGTAGGCGTTCTCGCGTCCGATAATCGCGTGTCGCTTCCCTTTACCACTTGAGAGACCGAGGCGTTACCGCTCACAGGACCTGGGACAAGCGTCAAACTATCTGTGCCTAGCACAGCCAAATTACCCGCGTCTGTGCTGACTGCCGTCGGTCCGGGCGCTCCCGGCGATCCGATCTGGGCTATGATGTTCCAGTAGGTCGAGTTCGGAGGGGTATGGTTGGTGTGGCCTAGAATGCAGGTATATGAGCTTCCAGCGATCGACACGACGTCGTACGGGACGTAAGCCGTAGCACCGGACCATGCGCCTCTCCAAGTGAATCCCTGGCCTTGCAAGCCTCTTTGCGTTAAGACGGGCGTCACCTGAATCGGAGGAGCACCCAGAACAACGGTAAAATCACTCATGGGGCTAGTCTCAGTGTTATTGTGCGCCTGACTCCGATTGTTCCGGCCATGAGCATTAGAGGTTCCGTATCACCCAAAGGAATGACTTTCTCGTCCCAGTAATATGTGGTGAGCTGTTTGAGCGTCGACATCACGGTGTCTGGAACTTCGAAGGTCGTATTTCCGCTAGCGCCCGCTGGTGATGGCCCGATAGTAAAATCATGCATGTACTTTGCGGTAGAATCAGGATCATCCGGGATTTCTTTCAAGGTAAACATGAAAACCCATCCTGAAATATCCTCCACCGTCCCCCCCGATCCATCGGGGTTAGGAGGCACGCTGTAAACCGTGATGTTGAACGGAACCGGCACTCCCAGCCAGCCAGAGAGCGAAATATTGTAAGGATCGGTTGGGATGCTCATTTGTTTAGTTTGGTTGGGTTCGAACGCTCCAGGCGAAATTAAGTGGTGTCCCGCTTAAACTGCTTAGGACAAGCTCGATTAGATCATCAACTGCTACCACTTGGCTTATCACCGTCGAGGATCTAGTACTGGATACTGAGATGGCAGTAGCTCCGCTGATTCCCGTGCCGTTTTTATTTAACGCCGCGGTGAGAGTCCCTGTAGAAACTTTTAGGTACACTTTCACGAGTTTGTACGTCGTGGCTGCCGCCAGATCTACGGTATATGCCTGGGCCGCTGGAGAAGGAATAAATCCTGCGAATGCCGGAGTAGATACGCGAAAATCAAGGTCCAGATTGTCATCAATCACCTTGACAGAGAGATCCGTAGTTTTTATCCCCTTGACCGATGGGTAGAAATTGTCAGGAGTAGTTTGCTCGTAAGACACCAGCGGAGCACCTACCGATGTCTGGGTAGTCTGGAGTCCTATTCCAAAAAATACCAACGATCCTGCCGGCACAACGGTCCCGGCAACCAGGGCGATAGCATAATTTAAATTCTCGCGAAGCAAAATAAACTGTCCTCCTCCATCGCTACTCTGAGAATCCACTTCCATGTTTCCGTAATTCACCAGACCGTCAGATGACGTGAATATAGCTATATCACCACCTCCAACCCAAATTGGACCAGAAACATTTGTAAGGTACACCTTGAATGTTCCGCCTACGGTCCATGTCGGGACAGTGAGAGTAGTTTTTACGATCGCTCCCAAGATTGGAGCGCCCACTCCTCCCGCGACTTTCAGTTGACCACCAACAATCTGCAGGGTTGAATTGTCGATCGGAACATGGAGCTGGCTGCTGGCGACTACTATAGTAGTACCGTCGATCGGAACCTCTGCGGCCGGCATTTTGGAACCAGCACTTAGCCCTACGTATCCGCTCGGCTGGTCCTTGTGCGCCAGTAGCTCGATTGTCGATGCGTCCGGGTAACCAGGCGGCGGAATGATGATGGTGTAAGTGCTCTGCTCGGTAAGCAGTGCGGGGAAAACGGAAAACGCCAAATAGATCGAGTGGACTACCTCGCCGTCGGATAGTTGATAGCGAAACTCACTCTGACACGGAAGAGTAGTGAGAACTCCGATCGCCGCGGCCATCTGGGTCGTATTGCAATAAAGGAGCCCTCGCCAAAAATAATTTCCGTTTGCGTCCGGTCCCTGCCGAGCCCAGGTCAAGCCTGGAATCACCAGCCAATAGGTGGCGTTCGGTGGCGTCTGGTTCGTGTTGGAGAGAATGCAAACGTAATTGACTCCGCTCAGGCTTACGACCTGCCCCGCTGTATAGGCGGTTACGCTTGACCACGTGGGAAATATCGCCGGGATTAAGGCTAGGGCTACAGTCAGAGCGCTAGACGCGAATATTCCGAATCGAAGAGCGGCCCCTGCTCCAACGTCAATAATTGCACCCGCTTGGCAAAAATAAACATCCAGCTCGAGCGTGTCTTGACTGGAACAAACGATCGTAGCGGCCGCCGATCGATCCCCAGGGGAGACAATCGATTTGCGTAAATCTATGTCGACAAATAACTGCATGTTAGTATCTCTCCCATCTCGGCGGATCGTCTGGACACTGGAATTCCATAAGTCGGGTTTTGAGGTGCATTCCGCATCCGCAAAGGCTGCACCAAATACCACCAATTATCTTGACCCGATGATGCGGACAATTCCTGCAAATGGCGAGCCTCTCCTCTGCCACATGGTGAAGTTCGAAACTTACAACCCGTTCACGCCATTCAGCGACTCTCTCAGCAAAGGTTCTCATTCTACAAGGGTATTGACTCTAAAACATGCCGCGTTCGGCGGAGTGCCGACAGTAGCTAGTTGATATATGTCACTGTTATTTGCGGGTCTTCCCGGATCAGGGAACCACATGCCAGAACCGAGAGGTATTTCGACATAAGAAAAACTGAATAAAATATTATTGGTTAAAAAGGGATAAGGGAGCTGACTGTAGGCAGATAAATCCCAGCCAAAACTAAATCGTTCGCCAACATCAGGATCAGGTCCCGTGTATGGAAATACTCCTAGAAAATCAAAAGTTCCAGAACCTAAGAAATCCGTCTGGGTCCATTTTGATGGATCACTATTGGTATGATAAGGGTTACCTAATGTTCCTAACTCTATACCTGATTGTGGAAGTTGAACATTTGCGCTCCAGCTTGATCCATAGATAAGAGCGCCGCCTGCACCATGGTCACCAGCAAAGGCAGGAGTTGTTGCCACAAAATCTGTTATGATTCCGCCCATCGAGGGATCAAAGGTGTAAATATCGACAAGTCCGGAGAATTGGTTCCATTGGAATTTAATAGGGCCAGCAACGGCCATTGGAACACTGGTAAGAGTGGTGGAAGAGAAACTAAACCAAATTCCAGAAATGGGTATAACCACATTTCCGGACGTAGGTTCACATGGTTTGTTTCCACTAGCTCCCAGCAATTCTAAACCCCAGATCGGATCACCGCAGAAAAAGTGAGGATCATAGGTACCGACACCGGCCGCCCAGAGGCATTCTTCACACAGATCACAAAGGCAGCCATCACACCAAGATAGAACGGTGAAGCTCATACCGGTGGCGTCCCCCAGACGTACATGGTTCGTTTAACGCAAGCGTCATCTACTACGGTAATGAGTTGCCAACTTCCCGCCAAACCGCTTGGCGCCGTACCGATGGCCGAGGATGCGGCCGCTTGGTCTTGCTTTGTGACCCAGATCAAAACCCCGCCTTCAGTTTCTGATTTATCAAGCCCTGAGCCGATTATAATTGTTCGGCGATTGATTGCTCTACGAAGCTTATTAAAAATGGACTGTAAAACTTTAATCCCGGGGTATTCGATTTCTGAAACCTGGTTCATATCGTGAATTGTGTTCCTGGGAGATAGCGGATAGACCAGACCTCTTGGCACCGGTACCAGTTGGGGCTAATACTTCGGCTCGAGAATTGGCTACAGTAGATGTTTGGACCTGAATACCCCCATGGTCCTGGCCCGATGTACTGCGCGATGTCGTCCACTCCTCCGGCTGGTCCGCTAGAAAACGCCTGCGGTCCTCCAGCATCCGGGAAACTAAAAGCATAGCTGATGTGAGGTATGCTCCCTAGAGATGTAGCCGCAGAACGCGAATTAGGCCGAACGAATGAAGAGAGGATAGTTGGACTTGCCAAACTCTGGAACCTTGGTCCTGTTGGTTTCCCCTTGGCCACATATCGTAAAATATCACTACGGCCTTCATAGCGAATCACGCTCGTGATCGATCCGACCAGATAGGTAGAGAAAGCCGGAATCGTAGGCGGACTTCCTGGATTCAATACGGTCGTGATATAGAACTGCTGGAAATCTAATTCTTGCTCTGAAACCGAATCATCAAAGGCAATCGGTCCGACTGTCGCACCGCTGAAAAGACCAACATAATCAATCTCCCAGCGAGTCATTCCGGCCACTTCAGAAAGTTTGCGCGATTGTGACACTTCCATGTTTTGGTACGTTGGATGTGGAGAGCCGACAGACGGAATATCGTCGGCGAGAGATGTCGGTCCATTCCAAATGGTCTTCATCAGGTCCAGATCTGCCCAAGTGGCCGCCCTCTCGCGCCCGACCGTCTCGAGAAATTGAGCCTGGGCCGGGTAATAGTTCACGAATCGCCTCCCGATCCTTTCCCGAGATTAACGATTCCATCAGCTGTTGCCTTGGTGTTTTTATCAATGTTTGTCAGAGACTGTTCAGCGGTTTTCTGCTGATCTGGCGCCCGCCCTTCTCGGCGTGCTTGCACGTCCTCGGGTCGAATCGGCAGCGCAGGGGCATAGGGAAGCCCCTGGGTGACACCAGAGGTTCCAGGAAACGAAAATCTAGGCGGAGGAGTTTCTATGATCTCTCCAGGAGCGCGTCGCGGAAATGCTCCTAGAATAGATCCCTGAGCAGTAGACGGGAAATTGACTAAGGGGGTTCGTCCAGGCTTGTTTAATGGCTCCCAAAGCCGCCTAACAGCTTCGTTGCTAGCCAGATTAGAAGAAGATTCAAATCTGGAGGTTGGCTCTCCTGTTACTCGTCCAGTAGGCAAGATATTCCTAAGAGCTTCAGTAATTGCGGTCTGTTGTATATTCTCGGAACGCTTTTCTACTAACGCGCGCATTTGTGGAGAATCAGGGAAATTGGCAGGGTTATATGCACTCTCCTGCACCCTCTTTTGTTGGGCGATCCGGCGTTCTCCGCTATCCGTGAGTTCTTTCGCATGCTCTCGAGAGTTCTTTTCTACTCGTTGCTCTAGCTCAGCAAGTGCAAAAATACCGGCCGCGACACCTCCCCTTCCTAGTACACCTAATCCAGATAGCCATCCTCCGGCAGCGCCGGCCGTTTTTTCCGCCGCGCCGACTTTTGCAACTCCATCCGCGACACCTTTGAGCCCAGCAATCAGACCTGCAAATTCTAATCCCTTGAATAGAAGGAAAGCCGCGACAACAGAACCGACCGCAATCTCCACCTCGTGCAGTCGGCCGATTAATTGTCCTCCTACCTTCTCGAAATCTTTATCGATCTGGTGAGTTGCCGCGGCCCACTTTCCAGCCGCACTGTCGGCCCATCGAGTAAAGTTTTCTGATAAGGCTCCTCCCTTCACATTGAGATCTGTCAGGGAGCTAGATATCTTGTTTAGTATCTCGATTCGTTCTTCGTTTCGTTTTCTCTCTCGTCCTTGATCGCTGGCCGCTATTAATTGTTCTGGTGAAAAGTTTCCTCTTTGAAAAACTGTTGCCTGTGAAACACCGGCTTCGTAAGCGATTTCACGTATTCCTTCCCGAATACGCAATCTTAGCTGACTTGCCAAATTCCCTAACTGACTACCGGCAAAAGCCTGTATTTTAGAAAAATCTCCGGACAATTCAGCGAAAACAGCTTGAGTCAATCCACTGCTTGCTCCAAAACTTGCAACTCCAGCTCTGTGTGCAACTTCCAGAGCGTTTTGCTGTTGATTCTCTAAATCCCGATATTGCTCCGCAAGTTTTCTGGTTGCTCCTCCAGTCGCCTCAGTTAGGCGGAAAAGCTCCCGAGCGCTAACATCGCCTCGCAACTGGATTCGTGAGAGCAAATCCGCGATGTATTCAATGGGTTGACCGGTGACCTGAGCAGCCTTAGCAATCGCGTCGAGTTTGTTTGGCAGCTCCTCTAGACCTGTCCCGGACGCTACCAAGCTTTGAGCCGCGTCAGCCACGTGCTCTATTCCGGTAGAAGTCTCGTCGGAGATCTTCTCTAGACCTTCAAACGCCTCGTTCCCGCGCTCCACACTTCCCACAAGAGCCTGCATGCGGACGCGGGCTGTCTCTACGGCGGCACCGGCCTCAAACGCGTGCTTGACCGCCTCAAAAGCGCCAGCGACCCCAAGAAATCCGAGCGTAAACCTCGATGCTTCCTTAGTGAATTCTCCGAGCTTATCCTTTGTTATTTCCGTCGCGCGCCCAAAAGCCGTGACGCTCTCATGCGTCTCTTTTACCGCGTGAGACGCCTTGCGCGCCCCTTCCTCCATTTTATCCAGTCCGCTGGAGCCGACTTTTTGACTAGCGACAGCGGATAATTGTCCATTGATGCCTTGTACCGCGGTACGAAGGCCTTCGACGTTCGCCTTGAACCTGACCTCTACATCAGTCTGGGGCATCTAAGACAGGGCCTTTCTAATCCAGAAGCTGTTGTCCTGGTAAAAGACTAATCCCTCTTCTTGGCACCGCATAAAGTGCGTTTGATACGCAATGGCAGCCGGCAAATCCCACAAGGCAGCGTCGAAGGTTATTTTAAGCATACGCGCTGCGCTTGATGCGACGTTCAGTGTTCCGGCTGCCCTCCAGAGTTTCCCGGCGCGGATTTCTCGGAATCATCCTGCCTTACTTGAGTCGAGGCAAAAAGCTCACCATCAATCTTTTGGAATAGAGAAATAGCGGCCGAAGGATCGTTATAGGTTATTCCGTTATCTTCAGCCCATGCGTAAGCATCTTCTTGCGCTCTAGGTCTATCCGTCGTGGCGCTGTAAAGCTCCTCGCGTGTCCTGGAGCAAACCCAAGCCATCATGATTGACCAATGGACGATTGAGCCGCCTTTTCCTATCAGTTCACCCCACAGGGTTTTGCGTTGCAGAGAGAACGGATAAAGAATCCTCGGATTACCTTCTTCATCCAGCCCAAGAATGTTTGGCGTCATGGCGCTTTCGAACGCCTGGTCGGTCGTCATCTCGCCCTGCAAATCTGAATCTAACATCACGGAATCGCTCATAGATTATCCAGATGGGTTATTTGTGTTTCCTTGGATGCGTTTCCGCCAAATTTGGCGAATCGAGTTCCTTTTCCAAAGACCACTATAGGTTTAGCCAATCTAGGGACGAGCTTTAGGATGCTCATCAGATATTCACGGGCTTCTAGAACTTCCCTACAGCACTGCACGACATTAGCCGAATGAGCTGCCTTGATTTCAAGTTTGGCCTTTGGATCGGTAACCCATTTATCGAGAACCTGCTCGAGCTTCTGTTCCGAATCTTTGGAGTTGAAATCTCGGAAGATATCCGCAGGCCTTGTCGGGCAATAAGAGAAGTTCCAAGCGACCTTTTCAACTGGCTTTATCTTAGGATCTTTACGGCTCTTGATGTAAGCCTCTTTTGATGGGTATTCGAGAGACCATTCCAACGGTTGGCTGGGATGGTTTAGGCGAAATCCGAATAGCAGCAAAACGGCTGCAAACTTAGTGTTAGTCGTGGAGAATAAATTCTCCTGATAATTTGAGGATTGCATTCAATGGTAGGATTTATGGGATTTATGTTAGTCACCAACCATTACGGGTTAGCGACTAAAGGATAGTATTTGGCGGAGATTCTCACCCTCTGGTTTACTCCGCGAGCCTGCGTGTATTGAACACTTCGAACAATGGTCGAGGCTCCGGTGATAGCGTTTGGGAATTGGGTCGTGATCAAATTGATAAACGTGAAAACCTTTCCCAGAATCGCGGTCAGAGCGGCCGTTGATTCTCCGCTAACCGTTATCTCTCCCGTAGGATTAAAGGTCACGACTTCTACAATTTCTCCTTGCTCGTTTTTCTGTTCGTACACATCGACGTTATCAGTCTGCTCAATCGAGTCGCAACTGATCCCTGTCTCTGGACTAGGAATGGCAAACACATAAGTCGTGGCCGCCGGGTAAATATGAATGTCTGATGGCATTTTGTTCTTTCTAGGCGGGCCGAACGATCGCCAAATGGGCCATGAAAGGCACCAGATATTGCAAGGGTTGGCCAGCATTAATTAGCTGGATGGCTTTTTGGTTTCTGTCGCTTCGGATCAGTGCATCGTTGATATCGGCAGTTAGGCCGTGAGGTAGGCAATGGAGTAGTCCTAGGATATTTTGGGCGGCTTGAATAGATCGGATCCCGGTTCGGTTAAGAACGACGTTTTCAAACACCGAGATTGCCATCCTGGCGTAGCCATTTAACGACTGGATCATCACGTCATGTAGATCGAAAACTGGCGTCAGGACTACCACGCAAAGGCCGATCTTTCCTAGCTGGGTATTTATCTCGGTAAGAATGTCGCCCCGTTTCTCCGTAATAATTGGCACAGGATCACCGTTGACAGACTGAGAGCCATCGAACATCGCATCGGTCACGATTTGCTGAACCGCGACCGCTTGCAATTGTTCAAGAGCACTCGTCATAACTTAGGTTCCAGGGAATCCGGGACCACTCCCTGATCCAGGGCCAAAGGCTGGCGGATTGTCCTCGACAAATGTGCTCGGTCGAGTTCGGCCGACCCAACCAATCTGATACTTCCCACCAACAATAGAATCGTCGGTTTCGTAAGTACTTTCCGTATATCCCTGAATCCCCATATCGTCGTTCCCTGCCGCAGCGATGTCCTTTTTCGCGTCCTCGTAATCTTGGATTCTGTTCTTGTCCAAGATCGTTTCTCCGACTGGCAGTCCGCTAAACAGTTCGTACCGGATGACGTTGAGAGTTGCCATCATCAGCTCGCTAGGGATCGTCCCGGGCGTTGTACCGCTTGGCCCGGGACCCATACGAGCACGGATGAAGGGAGACTGTGCGATCTTGCCCCGGACCATCTCGGTCACGTAATAGATTACCGTAGCGAGCCGGGAAGGCTCGGCCGAATTGATATCGGTCGCATCAAACGCTGACCTCTCAGTCAACGTCATCCGCGACAGCACAATATCGTTCGTAACGCTAAGCCAAGCCACTCTACTCTCCCTGTTAGGTGACTTGCAGCCTTTCCACTAATCCGCTCCCCGTGACGATAATTTGTTCATACCAGTCCAGTAGGAACACATCAGATCGAGCTTCCCAATCACGTTCTTGATAGACGGCGCTAACTCCCCGCTCATCAAGCCGAAAGGTTTTCATGAAACTCATGTCGTACGGGCTCGGATTCGCGTCAGCGTAGAATACCCAAACGTCATTCCCGATATAATTGGTCTTGCTGCTAGCTGCACCAGGCAGCTTGGAATCAAGCACGAAGGCACTCACCATGGTTTCGACGTTAGGATTCAAGAGCAGACTCTTGAACTGGTCAACCGTGACACCAGCAATGCTGTTTCCAACCAACCGATTGATCAATAGTTGGTTATTGCGAATCTTGTTCCACGCGCCAACGCTTAGCAGAACCTTGTTCGGCAGCCGCCCCACTTTATCCGCCATTTTTTGCATGGCGTTATCAATGTATTTGGTCGGCTGAATCGTCGTCGAAGTGGTCACTATCGGGCTGATAGTAGTATCCGAATCGTAAGAAACACTTGCCTTAGCCAGATCAACAACCGCCTTCGCGTGGATGTTGTTCGCCTGCTTGATCAGGTAACGAATCTTCTGCCGCTCTAACAACTCTGGATCAAGAGAAGCAGCCTGCTTGCGCTCCTGGTCGTCAACCGGGATGTCCAGACCGTATGCTCCGAGGTTAAAGGTTTTGTCATTCACGTCGAACGTGATGCGTTGAGCCTTTTGTCCGACACCTCGCCGGGAGCTAGAAGGAGCCTCGTACATCTGTTTGTCACCGAAATCTTTATAGAATCCGGTATAGATACCGGTCACGACTTCGGGAGCGAAAAATAGCGCCGTGTTGTCCTGAGTCTCGGGCGCAATTTCAAATGCATAGTTCGTCAGAGTAGACCTGAATTTGATTCCCATATTGTTAGTTCCTTAAACCAAGCATTTGATCATCTCGCCGACCCCACCGGCCTCGAGCGATTTTCCGATCCAAACTGGCGTAGTCCCAGGTTTGGTCGGAGTGATTCCACCATTGGTGCCATCGAGCCACGCATCTGCGAAGGCAGTGAAGGTCCCGGTAGTGACTTTGACACCTAGGACGAGATTTCCTACGGTCGAGTTACCGCCCGCGGTTCCTCCCCCGACTAGGACTTTCACGAAAATATCGATCGTATTTTCGTCAGTATCTTGATCCGCCGTAGCGATCCCGATGAGATCAGCTCCGGCCGCGTCCGGATAGACAGCTTTACCGCTCGAGACGCCGATGACGCTGCCGCATGGAAAGGGCACAGTCACCGAGCTGTCGACGGGCAGAACAAGTGCTCCGGTTAGTTGGATAATTCCAGATTGCATTTTTGTTCACTTTCAGCGCCCGCCGAATTCTAATGTTTGTTGTGTTGTTGTTTCTTACCCGTTCGCGAAAAACTCTGGGTATTCCTGAGCTGCGATTGAGAAAACTGTATCTTTGTTTGCGTTAGGATGTGCGGCCTTGACCTTCTCGATGATTCCCCGTTGTGCAATTACCGACTGACGTTCTGGCGAAGCGGTTTTGGATGCTGCCACAGAGGAATCGCCCGTCGGTCTGTCCCGGCCATCAGGAACTACTATCGGGGCAAAGACTCCGCGCGCTGGCAGGGCTGCCAAGGCTTTCTTGGTGCCTTCAGGATTCACCTTAAAGGATTCGACGTAGAACTGTTTCAACTCCTCGTTCTTTCCGGGGATCTTTCCAGCGGTAATCGCGGCATCTACCGTTTCGGTTGCGCGTTCCTCAACCATTTTGGCTAGGGCTGCCTCAGCGTCCTCCTTATCCTTCTTCATCTTCTCCATCTCGTTCTCTGCACCCTTCGATGCTTTGGCATTAGTCTTGGATTTATCATCTTCCATATCCTGCCAAGCTTTGACCTTCTTGGTCAACTTGTCGGCATAGTCCTCTTCATTGTCGTCGTCGGAGATGATGCCGAGCTTCATCAGCGTAGACTTCATTTTATCGCTCATTGTATTTGGTGTCTGGTCGGCATCATCGCCGTTTTGTTTTGTGCGGCTTGCAGCAATACGTTGCATGTCGCGGAAAGCTGGATTGTTACACAGTGCCCCTATTGCCCCGTTCTCAGGAAGGCCAGATGGCGAACCGTCATCGCCGATCCTGAAGGTTGGGCTAAAATACCGGTAGTCTTTACCCTCAACACGTTCTCGACCGCTCTTAGTCCATTCAAGCTCGAGATAGACGCCTTTGCCTTGCACCCATTTAAAGCGCTTAGGAATAGCGGCCGCGGCCTTCCCTTCGTGATCGAAATCTATAAAAGGTTCGACATTCTGTGCCAGGAGTTCGTCTAGGTCATTTTGTAGTTTAGCCGCGGTCTTTGCAGTTACGTTAACGTCCAGAATCTTCCGGTCTTTTCCTACCTTCGCCTCAATCGTATGATCGCCAGCTGGCATGTACATGATCTCGGGCGGAGCCGAAGCATCCAGACCGAAAGAGAATTGACCCTCGACCGTGCGCCAATATGTAGCTTGTGCGGCGGGAGGCCCCGCCTTGTCTATCTTGAGTTTCCAGTATTTGACGATCCGATTTTTGATCGTCTTGACATCCTCAGACGAATATTTCGAGGCGTTGTCTTCCTGGTGAATATACGACCAAGCCGCGCGGATCTGTTTCTCGGTCCCAAGCTTGTACCGCTTGTTCTTTTCGTCGGCGTAAGGGATGTCCGTAGGCTCATTCTTTGGATTCGGAACGTCCTCGCGTTTTTCTATCGCTTTAACACTCATTGGGTTATCGTTTCCCTCTTCCGTCAAAAAGTTTGGTAGGCTCAGGAAGCCTCGGCATAGCCTCTAGCTCAGCCAGTGTAAGGCAAGGAAAATCCGGATATTCTCTCTTGAGTAATTCAGCCAATGGATGATCGGAGATGATGTAAGTCCCGACGGGAGGCAGCCAATAAAGTCCCGTTACTTCTGATATTGCGCTCATTCTACCATCTCCAACGCTTCGGTGAGCGCATCCGAGAATTGCTGCTGGATCGCTGCATCAGATGGCATTGCTCCAGCCCAAGGCTCTTGATTTACACCGGTTGAGAGTGCGTAAGCCGAGATTGCTTTGCCTCCTGGTCCGCGATAAGCCAGTGCGTTCCCAATCCGGAAGAGCTTCACGCCTTTTGATGTTGCGAATTCTCCAGCCAATCGTCCCTTAGCTTCTGGGATCAATGGAATCGTTAGGTATTTTCCTCGCTTCGGCGTGATAGGTCCCCCGGTGATCTTGTGGGCTAGATAAGGGTGGATATTGGTCACGGTAACCTCGCCTTCACCGGTCTTTACGGGAGTTTGCCATGCGAGCACAACGTCCGCGGCAAACCTGCCGCTCGGACCACCTGCTAGGTGATGCGCTCCAGTCCATCTCGGCGCAAAATCAGTGTGGTAATCCTTGAAATAGTTGAGCATCGATCGGCCAGATACTTCAAGAACTGGACCTTCGATCTGTTGGACGATTCCGGTCAGGCGAGTGGTTAACTCAGCTGAATCGATCTCAAGGGTTAGTTCAACGCTCATTAGGTCACGAGAACTCGGATTTTCACCGTTGCGATCCCAGATGTGTCATTCGATAAGAAAAGCTTCGTCACGTCAGCGGTTACCGGGTTTACTTCCAGATTACCAACCCCCCAAACTATCGCTTGACCGGCCGCAATAGATAAGGTTTGAGTAGGAGAACCGGAGCTATTCGTCTTAACGGTCAACGTTGCGCTGGAATAGATCACCAGCGATTGAACGTTGGCGTGGAGCCACGCTATATCAACCTCCTGGTTGTCGGTCGTAGCCGCCACCGTCCCGTCATATCCGACCTCTGTAGATCCGGTGTGAGTTGCCGTGGCCGCAATGACGTTACCCTCGTCGGTTGCATACCCGCTCGTCGTTTTATGTGTGAACATTTAGAGTTGTTCTAATGTTATTAATTTCTACGTCCCGCCTCTTCTCCTGCTGGAAAAACGAATAGAATTCTTCTTGTTCCCAAATGCCTTCTCGCTTGTCTAGTGACGCAATCAGAAAGTGGAGTGCTCGGCTGTCGATAATCCCAGCCTCGTAGGAAGCAGATATCATCGGCTGAATAGCCGTCTTCACATATCGCTGTTCTGCGGTCATGATTCTATCCGATCGGTTATCCCATTGATTAAGCCGCTTGCCATCGCTTTCCTGAGTTCGGATTCCAGAACTTCGGTTTTGAGTTCTCCGAAAAGATCCGGAAGGCGTTTGGCCGCGGATTCAATGGCGTAAATCAGGTCAGAGTCTTTAACTTCGTTGTTCTGCGCCATCAGGATCAAATCGCGGAATATGGGCTTGACTGGGCTGAGCCATCCAGCCGAAACATGCGTCAGATTCTCTAAAACATTGTCAAGCAAGTGCTCGAGGTTAGGTCGGCGGCCAGCGCTTCCTTCAAAGTGGCTGGCGCTCACTGGGAAGCTTCCTCCGTCTGTTGGAGGTGGCGCATCATAGATTTCATCGTCATCGCTTGGTACAGGAACGTTATTGTGCTTGCGAAGATAATCGAGGCTCACGGGTATTCGCATATCCTGAAATAGTATCTTGTCTCGTTGTGCGATCTGAACCTCGTCCTGTGGTTGGTCTACCGATCCGGACATGGTTGGCATCTCGTCGACATCGTCACCATAATTGAGCCGCATGATAGCCGGAACGAATTGGACGTTGAGAATGCCAGCCACGTAATCAACGCATCCCTCGAGCACTTCGTCCCGAATATCTTGATGGACTTGGCCGAGCGCTCGGTTTCCACCAGCTCCGGTACTGCTAACGTCGCTGGTAAGCGTCTGACCAAGAATCAGAATGTCGCAGGCTTTGTCCGCCATGTCCTGGATCAGTTTTTGAGGCAAGTCGCTCGCGGTTTTGGAGGTATCGGTGATCTGAACTTCGCAGTTATCCGGGAATACTCCCCACCCTCCGCTTCCCAAGTCCCGCATGAAAGTCAGCAGCGCATTCTTGGCGTCGATCTCTCCACGTTTGTACTTTCCGATACGCCACGGAAGGCCAAAAAGCTCGGCGTAATGCATGAGCCATTCAAGGCCGAAAATGCTTGCCAACCACCAGGCCGCCAGGCAACGGAACATAGCTGAGACGGTTGGATGGGCGGTTGAGCGCGGACAAATACCGACCACGAACCGGTTTGGATATTTAGAGAAATCTTCAAGGTTAGCGATTGCATTTGATAAACTCCCGCTCTGATTGAGCATCAAGCGATCAGGTTCATTTACTCCGATCGGATAGCCGTAGTAACGTGCCGGTAAGGCCACCGTGTGAGAAGGCATTGTCTCTGCACCACGCTGTTCCCAACGGATCTCGCTGACGGTATGGCCAAGAATTCGGGAATGCGTCAGGTCGCGAAGTAGACCTTTGAAATCGCGCTGGTGCCATTCGATTAAAGGATGAAAACCGTTCATCGCCCTGGTGACTAGATCGGCCTTTTGTTGCGCGGAATCTGTGGCCTTCTGGCCGGACACAACGTATGGGTTAACCTTCCATTCGATACTGATCACCGCGTCGCACAACTCGTTGACGTCCTTTGACATCCGCCACCATGTATCGAGCATTTTCTCGTAGAGGCGCTGCTGAAATATCGGGCTGCCGTTCAGCGCCAGGCGAAGAATGTTCTGAACTTCCTGCGGAAATAATTGATCGCGTAGCTGCTCGCGCGTGCGGTCCAACGTCGTGACCGTCACGAAATCACCGGAACTTGACCCTGGTCTACGCCGCGGAGCCCCGTTGGACCCATTCAGTCCATCGGAGCGCTTAGCTGCTGCTATACGGGACTTAGGCATCCGTTAAGCTGGAGGCAGAGGAGGCAGGTTAGCCGCTGCTGCGTTAGCAATGGCGGTGGCGGCGGCTGTTCCTAGCGCTGGGTCCTGTAGCGCTGCGTCGGTGGCTTGTAGGTCGGCTAAGGCTTTCTCGGCGGTGGCTTGCGCGGCTTGTGCAGCTGTGGTGTTTGCCTCTGCCGCAGTAAGGGCGGCTAGAGCTTCCAGCAGGTCAGTAATTAGCGTTTGTACGGTACTAGCGTCCATTTTATTGATGATCGTTCTAAGGTTGAGGTTGATGATCCGGGTCTGGGTAATGAGTTCATTAATCAGCCGGTTTGTTTCCGATAGGTCAGTCATTGTCGGAAAGGTTTAAAACTTGCTGTTTCGCGTCTATTCCTTTTTCTACTATTCCCTGTAGAATCCATTGCAGAGCCTTATCATCTACAATGTGCGCAATTTCTCCTTTTTCGTACATCGGTGATCCATCCGGAAACTGAAGATGATCTTTGAGGAAATGCACTTTCATTTTGATGAGTCAAAAAAAAGACAAGCTTTGTTTCATGCGGCAACATCTAATTTCCGCTCCGGAGATCTCCTCCGGCAGCATACGCTTAGTCTCTTGTCCAACGACCTCCGGCAATGGAGGAATGATAGAAAATCTAGATTCATGGTCTAATACCAGGCTGTTCCCGTGATTTCTCCGGCCTCATTTTTAATCTGGTGGAAACGAGAATAAGGAGCAGGATATGGAGTGCCTTCGAAAGGGTTATCCCCGCTAATGGTTTCTGTTCCACTAGAAACCAAGATCGATTTTGTCTGATCGGTTCCTTGGAAGTTAATTCCCAGTACTCCAACCAAAGTGCCGAGGAATGTTTTTCTGTTCATACTTGTTGGAATGAGGCTACGTCATACTTGGTATCATCTGGGCCGCTTAACCATTCAATGCGGGCGTGCCAAGGGTCTATAACATGGCGGATCACAGCCGGATATTGATTGCCATCTTGATTCAGGACAATTTTTATTTCTCCCTCGCTCATTTTCTGTCTCCTGTTTCAGAGAAGTCGATCGCGGCGTTAGCGGCCGCCTCCCATGCTGATTTTTTAAAACCTTCCATCAAATCCCATGACACGTAATTCGTCGCAGAATCTCCAAGAGATTTTAGAAAGGCGGTGTAGGCTCTTTCTCCAGGAGTCATTTCGGAAACCCTTTCTCTCTGTCTTGTATATCTGGATCGATTTCTTCATTGTCCAAAATCTGTCCGTCCTCTTCCCCTATCCCCGTAGCCATATCAACCGTCTCGTCATCTCGCGCATCGTGAGGCTTCTGATCCGCTGGCGTGCCTGTCCCTTTTACTCCCGTTCCGAATATACAGCTCCACCAGCTCATTTCTTTCGCTCCATTTGCCTCTTGGCTACTTCCTCAGAAAGATGACGGAGCTTCTGGAATCTCTCGTTGAAAACCTTTGGATCGCCATTATCAAAAAGTGCGCCGCATATCCTGATACTGGCCACAAGCAACGCCGTGTCGATTGCGGCCTCTTGAATATCGGTAAGCGGCGCGCTCATATTCGACCCGCAAAATCAGTCGTAAAAGCTCCGGCAGCCACGTTGCTTTTCAGAAGGCCGATCACGTGCGCGTAGGTTACGTTTCCGACAAGCAAGGCAACCGAAAACTGCAGCGCAGCTCCTAAAATAGGTCCGGTCGTGCTGGTTATTAGCCCCTCGAAGTTCGCGCTCGCAGTCAGGGTGAGTGCTGCAATCGTTGATTTACGCCATGTGCCGTCCGCTCCTAACACGTACGGAATTATGGCTCCAGCGGTCACCCCAGTGCCGGTTTCGATCCGATACGCGACCTGATCAAATAGCCTACTAGGAGCTTGATCGAATGCTGTCCCATTGAAATCAGGCGTGTAGATCTTGCAGAACCGGTATCCGATAATCGCGGTTGCCGGTAGGATAGTGCCAACGAATGCGGTCGTGCTCATGAGATAAGTTGTGAGAATTCAGCAACAGCGTTGCGTCTGAGCCAAGGATCAATTTCATGACGCAAGACCGGCCCGTTGTGGTGCGTCGTGTGACGAAGCAGACGGGCGATAAACTCCATAGCCAGTGGGTGGTTATGTTTCATAGCTGACTGAAAGGTTGTGCCGTCCAATGTTCCAGCTTCCTTAGAAACCAGGTCTTTCAAGTCTTGACCATATTCCAGGGCGTTGGCGCTGACCTGCCAGGCTCCGGCTTCCATGGTTGTGGGCAAATTGCTAGTCGGATTAGTCTTGTCGACCCCTTCAAGCCAGTTCCAGCTGGACTCGAACCCGGCCAGCACACGCATGACCTCTAGCATTACGCATCGCCTATGTGGCGCTTCTTGCCAAGGTCCCAGTACGTTATAGACGCTCGAGTATACATCACTTGCGGAATTCGGAGAAAAGATGTCATCTGACGCGATCTTGCCCCAAGCGATGAGTTGAGAAAGGAAATCGTCCGAAGCTGTTCCTCTGTTTAAAACATGCTGCTTTGTGGCGACAAAGATCATGCTTTTGTATCTGAGTACTGGTTTAGCCTGGGGATTATTACGTTTCTGAGGGCTTGAATCAGTAGGCCGATAGTGACGCCCCCACCTAGGGCCGTGGCGCCGAATTGAGGGAATAGAGCCAGCACAGCCCCAACAACAGTTACCAGCAAGGTGAGCCATCCAGAGACCTCAGTAACGATCTTCTGGCGGTTAGTCATGGCGTACCTGACTCCTTCCAGGAGTTTTCCTTCTGTAGTCGTGACCGCTGCTACGATCGCGCCAGTTCCCTGCAGCTTCATTCCTCCAACAACGGACAGCGGGAAGGAGAATTGACTTAAAAGCTTAGTGATCCCCGCCGAAGCGGATTCAGCGTTAACCAAACCTTTTTCTACACCTCCGCTAAACGCACTGACATCCTTTGCTAGCTGGGTTCCTGGGAATGCCTGCAAGATGACTTTTTCGATGGCGTAAATGTCCTCCTTAGCTACCAAGGTGACCTTAGGAAGCTCGGCAGCAACTTCCTTAATCTCGGTAGTGACCTGCTTTACTGTCTGATCTGGTTGACCACTCATGCGACGCCTAGAAGTGGCAAAAGAAGGTAAAGAAGCACCAAGAGAACGATGAGAATCAAGATTACCCTAGCGACCTGGGCGAACGGCGCCGGCAAAGGAAGGGTAGCGATTGCCCACCAGACAACCGCCACGATTAGCCCTAGAACGATTACCAAAATCAGTAGATGGATCAGAACTCCAACTGCTGGTATGGCTTGGGCTAATACGAGTAGACCCATCGGTTAAGACGCTGACTAGGATGCGATAGGGACTGGGGCAGGCGCTACGGCCGGAGATGGCTGCGTCTCAAGCGTATCAACGAAACTGTCTATCGAATGCACCGCAAGAGCCAAAGCGGCTACGTATCCTTGGAAAGCGGGTGGTAAAAACTGAGCAGCTGCCTGCAGAGTGGTGATTCCAGCCTCGAACTGATCAATGACGGCTCCGGTGGTATTAACTGCACCCTGATATTGAGACGGAGTGGCCGGAGCGGTAGGAGTAGCTGGTTTACTTGTAAACAAGTTTTCAAAGAATTGGATGATATTCATGAATTGTTGTAAAAACTATAATTTGGTTTGCTACGCGCGTTTTACTCCTTAAGCGCCAGATTGTCACGCTATTTTGCAGATTTTGTGCCAATATGCTTCGAATCGTCCTCTATTTGGAGTTGCTGGACTATTGGCTTTAATGAGTCAACAGACCTGCCAAGAGCTGTAAGTTGCCCGGATAATGTGTCGAAATTCTTACCCAGTGCCTCAAGAGACGAATCAGTCTTGATGATAGCGGACTCTTCCCGGTCAAGGTGACTAGAAACCTGTTCCGTAATCGCTTGGATTTTCGACGTATCCTTAGCATTTTCCGCAATATCAGCCTTGATGTCCTTAAGGTCAGCCGCACGATCTTCCATGTGGGTGAGTCTATCGTTATGGCCGCTCATCGAGATGTTGATCGAAGCGACCCATCCTATAACTATTACCCAGAGCACCCCGCCGACTGCGGCTACGACCCTCGAGAAGTGAGCGGACGCCACAAGCGCGCCTTTGACCTCGTTCCGGAATTCACTGTCTGTTTTCTCGCTAGCTTCCAGGTCTTTGACTTCCGTTTCCAGTTTCTCTCCGAGCTTTCCAATCTTGTCATCCAGGTGATCGTTCGCCCTTCTCAGATATCTCAGATCGTTACTGATCACGGCCAACGCACTTGGCACGCTCATAGAGCTAAGGATCGGCGAGGCCATTCCGGATGATTCGTCGGGCTGCGGTGTTTCGATGGGCATTAGCAGTTGGAGCAGAATGATGTCGGCGATAATTCGGGTGTCGATGGCCGTGACCGCCACCATGACAGGCACAACCCGTCAGAACCAGTATAATTACTATAAACCTCGCCATCATGACACCACTGATCCTTTAATCCGTTTGGCGCCGGTAGTTTCATCTAAATGTCGCGTGTCTCCTTGAAAATTCACTGTGGCCCACTTGTACGAAGGGGATGTCTTGGCTGCTGAATGCCGCGGCGCTCCTAACGATCATGGCGCCAAAAACGGCGTCTGCCCTATCGGGTGAAAACTGAACGCCACGGCGGCGCATATTTTTCTTTGGCTCGGCCCTGAGGCGTTCTTTCTCGTCATACTCCTTGCGCCTCGAGGTGGCTTGTTCAAAGAACGTCGCGTCATCTGGCAGAATCCATTCGTTGTTTGAGATAGAATAAGAAGCCTCGTACCAGATTTCTGATCCGCGGTTAGTGTAGCTGTCGTTCCTGATCGCAGGAGCACCGTTGTCGACCGGAGTTATGTGCCAGCCGCGCTCGGCCAACATGGGTATCATCACAGCCCCTGGGCCACCACCATCACCCCAGATGTCACCAGGGGTCAGGCGCAGTCTTTCAAACTCGAATATGAATTGTCGGACGCTTTGCACTGCATCCAGATGCGACCAGGCCGCGGCCACCTCGACCTTGTTCCCGTCGGCTACGGCCAATACGTTTTCATCCCCTCCTTCGACCGCCCCAAAGTCACAAAAAGCACTGCGCGCCCCTGCCGAGAATGCGGGCGGATTCTCGAGGGCGCGCCTCAGCGCAGTGGCTGAAAGGATTAGACCTGTACGATCTTGGTCAAATTCGGATAGGTGTTTAGAGCGATAAATCGGGTTGGATTCGTTCCGGAAGTAAGCCAGATCGTAGGCCCGCTGATCGTCGGTTACGTGCGGACAATCGAAACTCGAGACTTTGATCGTCCAGAAAAGCGAACGCAACACGTTAAAACAGTCATAGAAACGACCTTCTGCTGATCCTGCTGAACTCGTCGTTAGAAAAAAGCTTGCGGTAGATCGCATCACCGCATCAAAAATTGTGTCGTTGAGAGATTTCGCCTCGTCGACGATCCAAAAGAAAGGAGAATTCTGCCCCTCATGTGCTCCCTCAACTCGCCGGGGATCGTCGCTGGACATTCCGGACGCGAATCCTCCAGATGGCGTCTTTAGGTCGGTGGTCTGGAATTCCCACCCCTCGAAGTATGGAAGGTGAGCAAAGCTATTGATTCCCGGCCAGACGTAGTCTTGCACCTGCTTCCAAGATCCTGAGAGAACATTACAGCGTCCAGCCGGCCAATTGTAAAGAAACCATAGGACCGCGGTAGGAATGATCACCGAGCTTTTCCCGCCATTATTGCACACTAGGGCGGCAACCGGGTATCCGGCCTCAATAGCTAGAAGTATCTTGCGCTGCCATGGGTAAAGCCTCAGGCCAAGATAGGCGCGAGCGAATTGGAGAATGCCAATCTTTGACGTCCATGTCCTGTTAGTTCTGGCCATTCAGCTGGCGATCAAAACTTGGCGCCTCTTTAGCGATCTCGGCCGCCTCGCGGTTCATCTCGATCAATTCAGCCTCAGTCACCATCTCAACCTTGGAGTCCATGCGAAGAGAACCGCTGATCTCATTACGCTGGACCGTAAATAGCGCGTAACGCTTGGGGAAGTTGCGTTCCAGCAGCCAAGCGAAAGCACGCCAGTCGGTTTTAGCAAGCCGCTCGAGATTAGAAAGCCAATTAGCCTCAGATTCCCTTTTTATCGCGTCCAGCTTGTCCTGGTTCCTTGCGAGGTACGTATAAACGGTCTGGCGAGCAAATCCGGTGGCTTTAGCAGCCTGGGTTATGGTTAATCCCGAGTTGATTCCCTGGAGCAGGATATCGAAGCAACTGTCGTCAAACCGGGTCAGATTTACAGCAACCTTTCCCTTAGGTTTACCCTTAGGCTTTTCACCATTCCCATTCCCGTTACTGCCACTATGGTCTTTGTGAGCGATGCTCCCAAATACAGGGGAAAGCTTTGTCGCGTCAAGACAAATCGACTTTTAGAGCATCCCGACCGTGGTCTGGCATCTCCTATCGATAAGCTTGCAATATTCTGGGTTGAGTTCGATGCCGATAGCGCGACGCCCTAGTTCAATCGCCACCCTTAGCGTTGTGCCGCTTCCGGCGAATGGGTCAAGAACGGTGTCTCCTACCTTGGATCCGGACATAATACAGAGCCTTGGGATCTCCTCGGGGAACGTCGCGAAGTGCGCCTCGGCGTATGGCTGCGTTGCGATCGTCCAGACGGTCCGCTTGTTGCGAAATTCAGACTCTTGACGTTCGCCTAATCCTAGTCCTGGTTTGGTGGCTAAATCTTGTCTCGAAGTAAACGACGACCCATTGAATCCGTTTCCTTTCTCCTTAATTGCCTCCGCATCATAGTAATAGTTCGCCGACTTACTGAGTAGGAAAATGTACTCGTGAGACTTGGTTGGCCTGTCGGTCACGCTCTCAGGCATCGGGTTCGGCTTGTGCCAGATAATATCGCTGCGCAGATACCAGCCATCGGCTTGAAGGCCAATCGCCACCATCCAAGGAATAGGAATCATATCCTTTGGCTTGAATTCCGGGTACGTTCTGGTTGAATACCCGCATGCCGTACAAACGTAGGTCGTGCCCTGGTTGCGGGAGAATGATGGACGGTCGGTCTTTGATGTGTCGTCAATGCAAGCCAACCTATGATCGGACAGAGGAACACCGAGCACTGATGTCGAAAGCCCTTTGTGGGAAGCCGAAGCCGCGCCTAAAGGGTCGCCACCGACCTGAGCACTCGAAGGCAATGAAGGAATGGTGGTCTGATCAAAGGAGGGAGGAGAAACGCCAGGAGATGTTAAAGCGGAATCCAAATTCCCGTTATCATGGCCTTTCTGCGAAAGGCGCCGCTCAGATAGTAGAGACTGTTGGGAAGTGTCAGAGGTGCGGTCACGACGGTTCCGAGAGCAGGCTGTCAGTTCATCACCGCAATCGGGACAAGCACGACCATAAAAGCGATAATTTAGAGGTTCTTTGTCACCGTTGCCACATGCAAGAGCATCGTAATGAGATTGGTTGGGGCGCTTTTCATAAGAAAAAGAACCTCGGTTAGTTTTTTGATTTTGGTATGCGCTATCAACTGGATTTCCACCTTGGCGAGAACCTGCATAGCTTGACCCTAGATTCAGCCAAAGCGTTCCGTCATCGCGCAGCACCCGCTTAACTTCGCGAAACAGATCAACCATTCCACCGACGTATTTCTCGGGCGTATTCTCTAACCCCATCTGTCCGTCTATTCCGTAGTCGCGAAGTCCCCAATAAGGGGGAGATGTGACGCAACATTGAACGCTCTCGCTTGGTAGATTTCGCAGCTCGGTTAATGTATATCCATTGATAATCTGGATCAAGTAGCAACCCCTCTAAATGGCTTTCTTTTACTGGCTAAGAATTTTCTGTAATTAGTCATTTGTTAAATCCGCTAACGCCCATTCAAGGACATCCCCGTTCAATCTCACTTGATAACCAAAGACATCCTTGAGTTTTTCAATCAGGTCTGGGGTTAGATCGCTGACGCTAGCCTGAAGTTCATGATTGAAATCGTGAGCCTCGATTGGTTTAGGTTTCTGGTCCTCGCGGATCAGTCCAAGGGCCACAGCTTGCTTCCTGCCTACGTCTCGCACATCCATCCACGAGTTATATCCCCATGGCCCCCAAGGCACTCCGAATCCGCCGATCTCGCGCGAGTTCATCTCGAGCCAGAACTTTAGATCGCTCTTGAGGCGGATCTGTCCCTCGTTTCGTTCATGCAGCGGCCGTTTAACCTTGGCCCCTGGGTATCGAACGAATTTCTGGGCCGGGAAGGCCTCTAGGATCGGCCCAGTGAGTCCGGAGCGCCAATTCCCGTAGTGATACGCGCTACGGACTTGCGTATCGAATATGAGCCCTAGGCGCGCGTTGGAGCGTATATCTCGCACGCTCTTGTCCTGGATCTTGCCTATTGGGCCAATACCTTCCTCGATGGCGAGCTGTTGCATGCCCGCTATGAATCGTGCACGGCCATCCGCCTTAAGAGCAGTCTCTCCGGACGGTAGAGTCTCGCGCGTATTCCTAAGGAAATCGTTAAGAAAACTCTGGGCAGTATTCAGGAATCTAGCATTTTCGATCGTGGCGCTAAAGAACGCTCTGTCACGAAGCGCCACCGGAACGTCCTGCCATTCAGCGGATCCCAAGATTGAGCCAACCGGAGAGCGGCCTGCTATCTTTCGGATTGCAATCTCGAGTTCTGATGGCTGGGTAAAAGTCATGAATAGATCGAATCGAATGCATGCGGATCAGTGGACTCGAATGCTGCAAGCAATTTGTCCGCTGCCTCTTCCTGAGTGGCGGCACTGATCTCAAAAGCCTCATCGGTATCGATCTGAACGACAAGGAATTCACCCTTCCGTCCATACGGGCAATCGTGATCGCCAAGCCAAATTCCGTACGCGTCGTACAGCTTATCTAGCTTTTCTTTGAGGTTCATTCCTGCGACAGCACAAATTGCAGGACCGCGAGTCCTACGGTGGCCAATAGACCCAATCCGATGATGATCATTTTTAATCTCTTTCTTGTCGCTGTTGTCTTGTCAGAAGGCGGTCAGGCATCGATAGGTTTCGATCTCGAAAGAACCGATCGCACGCTCGGCTGATGATAGCCCCGTTTCCTCGCTCCTCGATAGGAATACGATCGCGTTTTCCGCTGTGTTTCTGGTGGCCTGGATGTCGTGTCGAACTCATTTAGCCGCCTTTTGCAACCGAACCATGACTCCCTCTTGTGTAACAGGAAGAGGAACGCTTACCGCATGTTCCCAGTCCCACAGCGTGCGCCGAGGGACTTCCAACAGATCGGACAACTCGGTCTGAGTCAGGCCTAGCCGTTCCCGAATAGATTCCAGCTGTTCGGCGAAGGTCATACTTGCTGGACCGCCTTCTCCAAGAAATCCAAAAGTTTATCCTCGCTGATAGTGCCACTCCAATCGGCTGGAGCCCAATCGTAAGGCTGCTTGTTTTCTGTTGCATCGTACAGATCGTCCCACCATTTGAGTTCGGTTGCTGATCCGATGCGAGTGTGGCCAATAAGGGCATCTATTCGGTATTGTCCCGGTGAATCTTCGACAAACATCGGAAGAAATCCGCGAGCGTATTCTCTAGCTGATTCGGCTTGCTTCGGCGAAGGATCTCCCAAGGATTCGAAAGCGTTTTCGAATCGATGAATCGGAAGTCGATGCGCTCGGGTTCTAATCCATTCGCAATCTTCAGCGTGATATCGTGAAAGTTCCTCCCATGATTCATAGTCGTTGACTCCAGGGACAGAATCACTCTCCGTCACGTCTCTCGCGCAGTAGTAGCAGACAGTTTGTCTTTCCATATTATCGGCCCCAAACACTGCTGTTATCCAATCCAAACATCCTAGCGACCCGAACTTGCGCTGGGTCTAAGGCCTGGATGGTCGCCACCCGCTCGCTAACTACCTGGTGGGCTTCCCTAAGATCAGAGCAGACTTTGGCCATCGCCACATCATCTCCGATGCCGTACCAACAAGCGGCTTCCCTAGCGGCCACGATCCTTTTCAGAAGAGCCTCTAATGATAATCTGTTGTTCATACCTCTATATTCGCGTAATCCGCCAGAATGGCAAGCACTATTTTGGTGATTTACGCGATTTCTTTACAGCAGTGAACCACCTAGAGGCATCGTGGCTGAACCATACCCCCTTCGATTGGTCATCGAATAAGACGGCAAACCTTTCCAGTTGTGAATCACGCGAGCCAACCGCTAGTGGAAGGATATCGGTAACTGTTCCCAGTCTGTCTATTTTGATGTTCCGGAGTCTCGTGCCGACTTTGAACTGTGATGTTGTTTGCATTTAGTATTTATCTTCCTGAGTCGAAAAATCTTTGTGTAAAACTCTCTAGCCGATCTTTCGGCCTGTTTCGGATCTAGCGGGGTTTTAATTTCAATTATCATTCGAATCGGACGTGAGGGCCTACGAATCGAACAGGGACAGATCCCCTGGCTCCGTTCCTATGTTTGTCGATCGATATCTCTGATTCGGTGATCCGCAGCACGATGTCTGCATCTTGACCGATGGCCCTGGATTCTCGCAACCGCCCTTCGTCATTAAGCTGGCTCATCGTGATGACTGCTATCTTGAGTTCCATGGCTAAATTCTTTAAAGACCGGCTAATCTCGGCTACCTGTTCCTGGCGAGAATCCTTGTGCCGAACAGAAGGCGTCACCAGCTGCAGGTAGTCCACCACAATTGCGTCTAGACCGTGAGAACGCTGCAGAGCCCTGCAAACGTTGCCGATCTGCGCTACGGTTGTCTGGCGGTCATCTAGCCATATCTTCCGTTCTTTAAAATCCTCGGATAGCTCCTTCCATGATTGCCATTCTGGAGGAGTAAGGGATCCTCGGTAGAGACGATTAAGGGCGATAGATCCTACGTTGGCTGCTAGCCTGGCAACGATCGCCTCCGCCTCCATTTCCAGAGTAAAGATGCCCCACTTTTGGTTCTCGCTAGCGGCTACGGCTTGCGCGGCTAATGAAGTCTTCCCTCCTCCGGTTTCAGCGCAGATCACTACTTGGCTACCTTTGCCAATCCAAAGGATTTCATCCAGCTTCTGGATGCCAAATCGAACCACGGAGTTGCGTTGTATGGCCCTATTCTCGAGATAATCCGGAAGAGATTTCAGAACCTCGCTGATGTGCCGCATGGTTCCAGGAACAAACTGCGCACCCCGCGTTAGATTATCCATCGCCATCAATGCCTCTTCCGAGGATTCGGCGCGTTGGACTTCCATGGCTACCAGGACGGCTTCCCTGTGCCTACGAACAAGATCGAGATTATCCCGGTAGTAGGCCCAAGCGCTAGGAGTTGGGCAAAATCCCCAGATTTCATTGAGGTACTCGACCCCTCCGGCATCCTCGAGCTGTGATCTGGAAGAAATGTCTGTTCTCAAAACAGCGAAGTCCATCTGCTTCACTTTCGGATTTTTTGCTAATCTCTGGATCGATTCGTAAACGATCCGGTGACTGGCCATCCAAAACATATTGACCGGTATCTCGGAAAGGAGGGCAGGATTTCCTAGAAGGCAGGACATCAAAGCTTTTTCGCTTATCAGGTCCTGCGGGATCTGTTGCTCGGTTTGATTCTGTGAGTTCAAAGGCATGTATCTCTCTTTTGTCGTTTGTGTGTTCCATTTCTCGTCTGGCTTGGAAGGCAGTTCTTTTGCTTCAGGCTGATCAGAGCGCGCTTCCAGTCGCAGACAGGCTGACCTAGGCCATCATGCCAGTCAGCGCAGTCCCAGAGGGCGTACTGATCCCGCAGATCCTGTTCTGGTATCCCTATGGCCGCTGCACCGGCGATAAACGCTTCGACGCTCTTTGGCCTCGGCAGCTTTCTAGTCGGCCCTCGAGCAGAAAGGAAAAAAGCTTCGCCCTCAGTCTCACCAGCTCGCTCATTCGGCTCGCGCGCGGGGTCTAACCCCTGATGAGGCTGGTCTATGTCTTTCTTCTCTGCTCTACTCTGCTCTACTCTACTCGTGTCAACGCTTGTAGACTTGGTGTCGACGTCGACAGGACTTGTCGACAGCTTACGCTTTATTCGCTTAGCCTTAATCCATTCGGCTTGATACACTTTCCTGTAACTCTCGTCTCTACGATCCCTGTAGGCCGCTCCGTTTAGAACCAGCCACCCATGGTCTACCTCTTGGATTCTTCGCCCTTCGTAGGGCTGACCAAGACCGTCAGGGTCCGGGTTTGAGAGTTTATTGATCGCTACTCGGCACGCGTCCAAGGGAACACGTGCTTGATGAGCAAGCCCGCCAACCGTAGCGCGCACAATATGGTTAGGTCCCTTGATGGCAAGCATGGTGATCCAAACGATTCGGGTTGCATCATCTTCGTTCCAGATTGAGGAACAAACCAAGTCACTGAAAAGTTTTGACCAGCTCATATTGTCGACACATCGTCAACAATGAACGCCCATAAATCAAGCCTAATTTTTATCCGGCCTGAGATCGATCAGAATTTCCCGAAGCACTTCGCAGATGTCCATCTTGGCGCCGTAGATGTCATCTTCACGTTCGATGCTGCTGATCTTATCCATCAGGTCGAACCATCTTTGCGTTGTCATTCTTTAGGTTTCCTGAGTCCTCTGAATGGTCGTACAGCCTTGGTGCCATCCGCTCGCCGAATCAATACGTTGCGTGGTCCTCCACCCTTTCCCCATCGAATCAGGACGACAACGGGCCGACCTTTCTCCCAATAGGTGTTTCCTATCATTCAAATCACCAGAATTTAAGAACGAAGTGGACGGTGACAAAAATGATCAACACAACCAATATTGTTAAAACACTAGCAGCGATAATTCCTAATATAAGTTCCAAGGGATCTGGATCAGTTGGCGGCAACTTAATCATTCAAAAGGTGATTCTGTCCCGTCCAGTACGCGGGTCTTTGGTGACTTTCGGTTCGCGGCCGGAGGGATATTGAATTTCAATCTCTGTTCTTTCGTCAGCGTAACGCGCGACCTTTTCTTGGTCGGTCTGGAGCGTGATTTCCTTTGGCGAGTCGCCAGGTATAAGGCCAGCGTGTCGCAAGCCGTCAATAATATCCTTGCAGCCTCCGGCGAGGTTGTCAGGATCGAGTAGCCGAACACGGTAGGTAACAAACCTGACATTAATGCGCGCCATGCCTCTGCTTGCTGCTTTCGGCTCTTTGACCAATGCGCCCACTTGAAAGAGTTCTGGCTGGGCGTACGGTAGTTTACTGTTATTCTTAGAATCATACTTCCCCATTGAATTCGTCTCTCTTATCTGATGTTCCCCGGAAATGATTTCTAAGCACCCATCTTTCAGCCATATACCTTTCTAACGCTCGCTGGCATTCTGGGTGGTGCCGATTTCTACCACAGAATCCTCGATCTTCTACGTAGTTAGAAAACGCAAAATAAGTGGATCCTTTTTCGATCATATCCCCGCACCAGCTGCAAGGGAAGGTAGATTTGGAAATCTCTTGTTTTATGGTGCTCATAGATTTCATGCCTTTAACTCACCGATTGTCCTGAATTTAGCGCCGGAAAGTTTTGGTAGATCGCTCATTTGGCAGCCTTTCTCCTGTCTATCTCTGCGTCAATGTCCCTCTTCATAGTGAACGCAGGTTCCAGGATCTCCGTGACGTACCCATACTGATCCATCATGCAGGTGTTCAGGATGATCTCATTTAATTCATTGTTCGAGAACAGAAGCCAACGGTTTTTCCGCATCTCAGCAATCTCTGCTCGCGCTTCTTCGAGCTGAAGTCTCCAAGACAGTATATGGTCTGCTAAATTATCAATCTCCATTCTGTTACTCCTTTGGTACGGCGGTAAATCCTGAGTCCGACACTCCTTTGACGATGTGTTCTACACCAGCTACGCTGATCCTGTCCCCAACTTTTGGGTTCACTGAATCAGTCCAACCGGTTGGTACGCCAGCACGTTGCTGATACTCACGCTTGGCTTGTTGCAGCAGAAGGAACAGCGGCCTAATCTCCTGCAGGCTCGCGTCCGGATTCTCGAATGCTTCGGCCCAGAGTTTTTCTAGGCCGTCTATCACGTATCTGTGTTGCTCAGGTGTCAGCTTGTGAAAGAGCTGGGATCGTTTATTATTGCCCGCCATTTGGTAGTAGTTTCGTTTCTAGTTCTGGGTTGTACTGTTTATCGATCACTAGTGAGAACCCTCGTGATTGCTTCTTGAGACCGTAGCCTGGCTTGCCATCCAGGATGTCTTTTAAAGCATCCTTCTCGAGTTCGTAAGCATCACAAAGAGAATCAAAATGCTTCTTGGCGATAATGAATTTAGCGCGCTTTTCTGGGTCAATTTTTAAAGCCGCCAATGAGAAAGATAACTCGGCCGGGAATCCTTTTTGCTCTGCAAGCGTGAGCCGCATGGCCTCCCAAGCTGGGCACCCCCTCTCACTCATACGGACCGCGCAGAACGAGCACCAGATCGATATATTGTGCAGCTCTGGACCTCGCCGTCCCATCAGGCGGTCTACTAGCTTCGCCACCCTCTCTTGAGCATACGCGTAGCTGATCACTTGGCTCTCTACGTGCCCCTGGTTGTAGAACGCCGCTGTCATCTGGCAGTAATGTGATCCCGCCTCATCCATGCGCGCCAGAGCGTAGGTAGTGAGTTGAGCGGTTCTATCTATGTAATCCCCGGGCTTGTGATCGAGTAAGGATGGAATACGAATCCCTTCAAACTCTGTCTCTCCATCCAAATCGATCGTCCCACTCGTTATGAATTGATCTGCTTCGCCGTAGAGATCTATCTGACGCTCGACCCCTGTCACCCACGGCACGTACTGTTTCTGTACCGACACAGCCCAAGCTATCTTATCACGTCTGCTCTTAGGTATGTCTTCAAGGACTTTTGTTCCCTTAAAAATAGATGCACAGTCTCGGTGGAAAAGATCTCCGGTTTCTGTCTCGTCTGTTTCCTTTTCTAGGCTGTGAAAATGCGTACAAATTTCGAGTGCAGGAGCGGATGAAGGACGGAACAGTTTTGATCTCATATAAACCTGGCCCCCAAACTAACCCTTACATCCTGAGCAATTTTGTCGGCCTGCGTTTTGGTTTTTATTAACTGGTCAGGACCGAACCAAATTCGTACGCATTCTTTATATTCGCGACCGACGAATGCCGAAATGATTACGCAAGCATTCTCAAGGGCGCTTGCTTCATTGAGGGTAGTTCTGACTCTCATTTCTTGAACTCATCCAGAATGGCTCTGTACTCCTCCGCGCTCATTGTGCCCTTCTTTACTAGCTTGAATGCCCGATCTATTAGGACTAGCGAGCGGATATAACAAAACAGCCGCCAGGTTGCGCTACTCAGAAGACTGCCAAATATGAAACCACCTATAAAAACGAGGGTGATTTGGTCCTGTGTTAGATAGATCATTCCATCGGCAGGTCGTCCTGCTCCGTTGCAGTTTTTTCTTGCTGAGGTTTCAGAACTTCGAAACTCTCGATGTTGAAGTTCCCTCGTGACTTGCCGGCCTTCACTTCCATCCGAACATCCAGCCCGACAGCTATCTCGGCCTGTTCGTGTATCGACTCCGATAAAGTGGAGGCCCTCCATCCGTTGTCTATCGTTAGGATGAAATACCATCCTTCCTCTTCTTTTCCTGTCGCGTACGGCTTTCTCTCGACCTTGGTCAGCTTTCCTTCCCAAGTGCCTTCCGTGGGCTCCGGACCCTGCGCCTTCTCCTTGGATTCAGTGACCACGGTAGCCTCTGTGGATATCGAGTCGTCTATTTCTCCGTCGGGCGTCACGATGCCTTGCAGTTGGTTCAAGACTGCGGCGTAAAGCTTGCGCTGGCACTTCCCTATGATAGCGTCCACTCCACTGCCAGCATTGGAACGGATCGCGAACTCTCGCTCCCCAGGGAATAGCTCCTGTCTTATAGCTCTGCCGTCTTTGTCGTTGAGTATCCAGGTTGCTTTCGCGGTTACAATCGCGCCGTCACGGCTCTGGGAAAACTTAGGAACGGAAAATGTTTCCTTGAAATCGGTCAATCCAGGGAAGTGAATTACCTTTCTATGAAGTCCGCTCTTGGCGCCATAAAATCGGCTCGCTATAATATTGAATTCATTCCCTGCTACCCGAAAACCTCTCAAGCTCGCCTCGATGATCGCGTCTTTAATCTCCTTTGGAGCATAACCCCCCTTGTCCTTTTTGTCAGTCATGAAACCCAAGGGCGTGTCGGCCAGGGCCATGATCTCGTTCATGATGTCGTCTGTCAGTAGCCCGCGCAGCGCCTTGATTCCCTGAGCGAGCACAAGTGCCGCAGTGAAGGGACTTTTCTCGGTGCTAAGCGCAGCGCTATACTTGGCGGCAGCCTCATCGAGTTGCTGCGCCTTACTTTCTAGCGTGATGATGTCTTTACTCATAATTTATTCTCTAAATGCGTTGTAAATCTCCAGAGTCATTCTATCTCTTCTAGAAGTAGTGCTTCACAGATTTCCGATAGTGTGATGATAACCGCATCCTGTGATTTAGGTGTTGATGCCAGCTTAAGAAGTTCCACGCAAAACCGAAGTCGATCCAATAACGTATCCCTGGTTCTATTTGTCACTTCTTGCCTTTCCGTTCCGAGAGGATCGTCATGACGACCACCCAGAGGATCACGACACATTCTAAGCTGACAAACAAGAAAATGTTTATGTTTACCTTTCGGCTGCTTCCAGCCACTGGGTTAGTTCGGCGCGGTTGAAACGCCATTGGCCTCCCACTTTTATCGCTCCAGGAAGTTGAGTCGAAGCCGCCAAGCGCCTAACGGTCGGCTCGCTCATGCGCAAAAGAAGGGCTACTTCCTCGACCGTCATCAGCTCATTTTTTTTAGTCATAGTTTTGGCTCCACTTCCGTCCAAATGTAGATGGGTTCATCGAAGCTGAGTTCTGGGCGTGAGAATTCGTGTCGAAACCGGCGAAGTACGTAGAGTCGTTGTGGATTAAGCTCTAGTATCTGATTGTTTGCCGCCATTTTTACCCCTATAGGTACCAATTTACCAGGGACCTGCACGTTCAGGAGTGAAGGCAATTGTGCAATTGAAACACCTGGAATATCCCTAATGGTGAAATGCTCTGGATTAGCATGATCTTCCGGAGACCCTATGAATCTAACTTTCATCAGACTGCTTAATCCTTCGTTGAACAATTTCCTTAACTTCAGATAGCGTTCCCCTTGCTTGATAGATCTTGTCGCCTATCGTGACGACGAACTCATTTTGATCGTTTCCTGAGCGCCTAATTACAACCCTGTTCCCAAGGTATTCAAATGATGCATCCGGAACTCCGCCATATATAACCATCATGGTTACAACCTTTCCTGGATCGGCGCGTATTCCACCGTGTAGGACTTCGCGAAAGCAGCTTGCCTAATCCAGTGGTTGGCTGCGGGCATGCTGAACCGCTGGGCCAGTCCAGGATCGAGCGTTAGGGATGCACTACCAAGGGATAGGCTGTCGGGGTGAATCCAATACCGGTCCATGCACTTGATGACGAAAAGTCGAAGATCTGTGGGTTTCATGCCCAAAGATTACATGGCACAATTCGCTCACGCAAGCGAAATTTAGCTTGATTCGATCAATTCGTACGTTTATGGTGACGGTATGAAAACGAATTACGGCTTTGAAACTCTGACTATGGCACCTCTAACTGTGCATGAATACGAAGAACTCAGCGCTCTTGACAAAGGAGGCTATACGCTTGGTCGTCTAAATGAAGTCCGTTCAGACGCGACCAATCGAGCAAGATCAATAGTCGTCCGTCAAGACAGGCAATGGTTTCGTGTCCGGAGCAATCCAGATGCTGTTGTGGTTCGTTCCTAAGCACTAAAAAATGAACGCACGAACTCCGAGGCAGCGGAATGAATGATGATCTGTCGGATGAAGCGTTTCATGAGTACAAAAAGAACGTATGGTCATATTTTACGCGAGAATCCGCGATGCTTGATTTGTTGGCGAGAATGCCGCCGCCGGTCCGAGGCGCAACTCGAGTGGGCGCGCAGAGAGGCGTTCGATGCTGGCATCACATCGATCTTTGATTCCATGCAAGCCCAAGGCTTCGGAACTCCAATTGAACCGGCTATACAGAAATGGCGAGACGAAGCGTACCGCGCCTGGAGGACGCAGAAATGAGCGGAATGGAATACTCCGACTTCATGGAGGCTGAGGCTCAGGGCGCCTACCGCGGTCACGGGACGATGGTACAGGTCTATTGGGAGATTCAGTACATTGGCGGCCGGAAAGAGGACGCCAGCAGCCTACAGGACGCTATCAAGGCCGTGGCCAAAAGGACAGGCATCGCTAGAGAGGCGCTCACCGTTGTAGAGATCGAGCGTGATCTAGTCGAGGTTTACCCAAAGAACTGCAAATGGATTGGTGCAGTTGCTACCATCATGGAGTTGCAAGCGGAGGTAGACCTTTGAACGATGCCGACATTGAAATACAAAAGCTGCTCAATTTACTATCCAGATGGCTAATTCTGTATTCAGATATTGCGGACCCAAGATTGCGCAAAGAAACCATGGAGGCATTGAACTCTAGAACATGAGCCAATTCTGGATTGGATTTGTCTGCGGTATCGCAAGTTGCTTGTTCGCTTCTTTGAGTCTAGCCGTCGTCGCCTACCGTTTTCTCTCTCATGGGCAGCTGGAGGATGAGGACGTCCAACACGAAGTATTTAATTGGCAGATGAACCGGTTGCGTAGAGCTGATCCGGATAAACTGCCCGACTGCCCCAGGTGTGGACAGAACGAGTGGAACGACGTTACTAACGGATATCAGTGTAACGAATGCGGTTATCTAGACGTATGAACGACGATCTATCAGATGGATTAGCTGCAGAACTGTCGCAAAACCCCTGCATTTGTTGCAAGGGTTGTTTCTGTCAAGGCTGGGCTGAATGCCGTCGCCGCGCCGAGGCTCATATCGAGGAACTCAACCGGTGGATTAAAGTGAAAGACAAGGCACTATTCGTCCTGAAATCTCTCTACGATGAGGAAATCGAGAAGGCGCGCAGGGAGGCGTTTGAGGCTGGATGGCGGGTAGTTCCTCCCAACGGTACTGAATCAAACGAGAAGCGAGCTAAGATCAGAGAGGCTGACTATCTCTCCTGGAGAGAGGGGAAATGAACGACGACCTATCAGACGAAGCAGCAAAAGAGCACGCTGACAAATACGCTTTCGTAAGGAATAAAGCCATGATGAGCGTCGGATTGTTGATGTGGCATGAATGCGCGCTGCGCGCCGAGGCGCAGATCGAGGAGCGAGTGAAGTGCGCCAAGCTGGACGCATTTGCCGAGGGTTATCAAGCCGCAATGGCAGAAGCGGAGGTACAGGTCGAGCAGGCGCGCACAGAGGCGTTTGAGGCTGGACTTGACGCTAGGAAGAGGATGGTCAAGGTCCGGGATACGGACGAAGCCTATCGCGCCTGGAGGGAGGGGAAATGAATAACGATTGCCTTTTTAGTGGTGACCGCGTTTATCGTTATTCACTGATTCACCGATGGGACGAATTAGTGGTCCCAAGGAAACGGATCTGTTGGATTTGCCTTAATCCTTCGACGGCGGATGAGGCGCGAGGGGATCCAACCGTTCGAAGAATCAAGAATTTCTCGAGCACGTGGGGATTCAATGAATTCGAGTTGGTTAACCTGTTCTCCTTTAGAGCATCGGAACCAAAAGATATGAAAGCTGCTAGCGATCCGGTTGGGCCTTGTAACGATCTAAGGATTGATGCAGCCGTTTCCGATGCAGAGATAACAATTGCGGCCTGGGGGAACGGAGGCTCATTCTTAAACCGATCTAAGGTTGTGATTAATAGACTCGTAGGAAGAAAAATCCACTGTCTCGGAGTCTCGCAAGAATCGCAGCCCAAGCATCCATTATATCTTCCCGGCGATGCAACGCCGGCCGCATGGACGGTGACCAAATGAACCCAAAAGAACTATTCGAGGCGCGGAGCAATCTGAAACAAGCGCTGAGGGAACTAACGAAAGAGGCGGCCGAATGAGCTTTGGTTATTCATGGGAATGCGGGCAAGGACTCGAGACGCGTATTAAGGAACTCATGCTTGAGATCAGGCAACTTAGCACCAACCGCTGGCTGCGCTTCTCGGACGAGGAAATCCTTAGATTACAGGAAGGGCTTCCAAGTAATCTTATGTTCGTCGAAATGGAACGAGAATTAGCGCGACGCAAAGGAGAGGGAAAATGAGCGATCCAATCATCTTGAAGTTGGCAAAAGAAAACTACGAGGCTGACATAGCCCGACGCAAAACTATGTTCCCTGAAGTGCCTGGAGTTAGGCACTACCCGGACTGGGAAGAGCTAGTTCAAATGGCGGTAACCATTGATGGATGCTTCCTATGCGTGAGGGCGTGGTATGACCTAGCAAAAATAGGAAGATAAGAAATGAGAGATTCCGAATACCAAGTCTGCGACTGGGATCATCCTATGCCGAAGGGAGACAAAGGCCGCTGGAGGCACGAACACTCTATCCGCAATTTCGACGACGACCTAGGAGAATATGAGCATCGGGAGTGCCTCTGCTGCGGTCAACTGTTTACTGTCGAGGAGAGCCAATGAGCGGTCGCCAAAAATCAATTAATGCTAGCCAAGCGCGAGCTACGAGGACTATCAGAAGTGATCGAGCCGTGATCGAGCGGCAAAAGGATCTTCTAAAAAAATGGGAGCGTGAGAATCCGATCCAGGCGCAGAGGAAAAGGGATTTCGTAGGCGGCCTAGCTGCCGCCTTGCGCTGTAAAGGCGTGACATTGGAAGAAATGGGAGCCGAATGGGTAGATCTAGAATTCAAGCGATGGTTAATCGACGGGGAATAGCGCTAATCGTCATTTGGAAGAGGAAGAAATGAAAATTAAATTAATATTAATAGCGGCGATTCTGTCGTTTTGTAACATGGGTATCTGCCAAACCACCTTCCAGTTTGTCGTCGATAGAACTCAACTCATTACTCTGGCGGCAGGGAAGTCTATCATCGTCGAAGGCTCTAATGGACATCAGGGGGTTTTCGTAGTGGATAAATCTGGTGAATTCTGGCTGGAGGGTCCTTACGATTTCCAGGGCCGTCAATACTGGCCAGTAACTTGGATTGCATCTGTGGGTCACTCTTTTGATCCATCCGAACCTCAAGTACGACTCGTGTCCCAAACCTATTCGGTTATTGAATTTACTTACTGGCACCTGGACATAAAATAAAATGATCGAACTCCTGATGTCGGTTAGCGGCCTTGAGCTTGTAAGCTGTGACGAGCCATCCATCTATCTGGCGATCATGAATCCCAGGGGCGGCCGAGCTACCGGAAGCAACAGGGGATTCCTCGACCCTATACGAGACGCCGAGATTGCAGACTGGGCAGAGGCGAAGCTCCGTAAAGGTAAATAAAAATGAGCAGGCCGATCCGAACGAAGTGTGTCGATTGTGGCCAGATTTTCGGTGATGACACGGACGTTGGAACCGGAATCTGCGATACGTGCTATATCGCTAGAAAAGCTGCCTCGAAGCAATATCGGGAGGAACATACCAGGAAACGCCAACCGGTCTGGTACGAAATGACAACCATCGCGCTGGGGATTCCTGTAGTGCTCTGGACACTAGCACTGGTTACCGTGGCCGTGATTCTGCTATTGTGCGGCTGCGCCGGGATTGAGAACCATGATGCATACTGGAATAAAGCGTATCTCGCTACGCCGATGGGAGCGGTAGCGGAATGACCAGGAATAATTCGCGCAAAAGCAGCAATAAATACAAATATGAAAATCACAGCAATCCTAAAAAGATTAATTCCCTGGAGGCAACGCAAGACGGTCATCGTTTTAAAGGATGGGACCAAAATTATAGCGGATCCAAAGGTCGAGTTACGAATCTATTGTGGCTACCCAGTAGGATCCGGAGGCTCTGGAATAATCAGTAGCTCAGCAGGTGTAGGGGGCGCAGGAGGCGGCACAGATGCAACGTGGCAAGTGGGTCCCGACGGAAAGCTTATCAGGCTGGGTGTTCGTACTTATAGCACCGGATGCTCTGGCGGAGCGGGAAGAGGAACCAGGTAGATAAATATGGGTGCCGGGTCGTAGCCTTGATCAGGCGCGGTCCGATCCGCGGAAACAGGCGAGAATAATCCGAGGGGACCGGCTCGCCACGGCCCGACACTCACCTGTTAGAAAAACAATATGAAAAAACTACTAACATTTATCGCCATGGCGTTGCCTATCTTAGCGAGCGGGATAACTCCTCAACAAGCGGATCAGATCGTTCAATCACGCATTCCTGGAAAACACCAGGAAGGCCACTGCACCGAATACGCACTGAATCTGGGAAATACTCTCGAACGGATGAAAGTCCCGTATTCTCGCATTCATTACATCTGGTGGGATAATGGGAAAAGCCAAATGCACGTCATAGTCTGGTTCAAAACCTCGGATGGACAAGGTTGGTTAGCCGACAACGAAACCAGCCACCCGATCAAAGAGGATGGCGTATTGAGCCGATCTAACGCTCTGCGATGGATCACAGCATGGAATAGTCCCTTTGGTGGTCCAGTTTCCGACGTGCAGATTTCCTATATTACTCCGATTCGATAAGTCTACTGAAGCAGTACGCGCATCTCCACCCTGGCCCCGCTCGGTGTGTCATTGGACAGAAACAGCTTAGTTACGTCAGCGGTTATAGGGCATGAAGTCTGGCTTCCAATATTCCAGATAAGTGCAACCCCGGCTGACAGAGCAATGGTCTGAGTAGGCGAACTTGAACTGTTAGTCTTGATGGTTAATGCAGAAGTACAAAAGAATAGCAACGATTGAATCTGATTAAATCCGCCCGCGTTATTTAATTGAAATCCGAAATCTATCTCCTGGTTATCGGTATTGGCAGCTATGCCGCCTTCGAAAGAGATGTGAGTTCTGCCTACAAAAGATGATTTCGACAAGAATTTTTGATTGTCGTCCGTTGCGAAAACTTGTGAAATTGAATGATTGAACATAATCCTAACCCCCTCTAGAAATAGGTGGTCACAACCACCACTCCGCACGATCCGTTGCCTCCTGCTCCACTGCCTCCGGTAGTCGTTGATAATCCCCCCGCTCCGCCGCCACCTCCTGCACCATATAGCCCACCTGCTCCGCCAGCGCCTCCAGCAGTTGCGGCCGTGGTAGAGCTGCCTCCTCCTCCACCACCAGCTCCAGGCTCATATTGGCTGTTTGTGGCCGCGGGTCCATCCCCTCCTTTTGCGTGGACTGCTCCAGCCGATCCACCTCCAGACACGGTGGTACCGATAAACATTGGGATGTCAGCGCCTACCCCGCCAACCCGTTCGGTCGGCGTTGTTCCTAGAGTCGCACCTCCCCCTCCGCCCCCTCCACTAGCGTTAGCCTGATTAGCTCCGCTCCCGACCGCTCCAGCGCTTCCCCCGGCGCCTCCAATTCCCGCAGCTCCTCCCGAGAACATTCCGTTGCCACCAGCTCCACCAGCTCCACCAGCAGTCGCTTGACCTCCTTGACCTCGATTTCCACCCGCCGCCCAACAAAAAGCCTGAGAACCGGAAGCGCCAAACAGTGAGCTGCCACCCGTTACCCCAAATTGTCCGAGGCCAGCTGAAGTCACTGCAGGGCCACCAAGACCACCTATACCTACGGATACATTAACAGTACTGCCTAATAATGAAGCAGGTATTTCTATTTCACTTCTGGCTCCTCCACCTCCGCCGCAACCTCCTCCAGCTACTGTCCCAGAAGGTTCATAGGAACCACTACCTCCGCCTCCTCCTGCTCCAATAGCTTTTACTCTGACGGTTTTCGGTGTTCCAACCGTTGGCTTCGTCCATGTAAATAAGGGAACCAGACTCCAATAAGTTGCATTGGGAGGAGTCTGGTTAGTGTTTCCTAGAATACAGACATAAGTGAACCCACCAGAAGTAACAACTTGGTTAACTATGTATGTTACTGAACTAGACCAAGCTCCCACTAATGCGTAATTAGCCGGATAGGTGAAAACCTGTACGTCCGTCGCGGGAACAAGCCCAAGCGATCCAGCCCCAGCTCCCGGGATTATCTTCTGCGTACCATCTGAAGAATAAAAATGAGTCGCATTTCCGTCCGCCTGCGCCATTAGCCCAGCTGCTAGGCTGGTGACAACAGGCACACTTGAGAGACGGACAAGACAGCCAGTGGCAACCAGTTGACCGACCGTGGCATTTCCCAGATTGAGTGCGGTAATGACTCCAGTCCCCGAATTATAGCTTTGGATAGCTAAAAATCCTCGGTTCGTGCCATCCGAATAATAAAACATCGCCCCGCCAGCTACACTAGGCCAAGTGGGAAATGGAGAGCCAAAGCTGACGGAAACCGTCGACCCGACTGATGGAACAGTGAAACCGGACGACGTGTAAGATACTTCGGGGAGTGTAGTCCATGTGGCGTCGCCCCTTAGCCATTTGGTGGGATCATTTGGAGGGTTTACGTATCCAGAAGTCGTAGCTGTAGCGGTCGGTGGAACAGCTTGCGTAAGATCCGAACGGTAAAACTTAGTGACATCATTTACGCCCTTTATCATTAGACCATGGGCTGAAGTGGTGGCGTCCAGTGCCGTGATATCAGTAGGAGCCGCAAGAGTATCAAGAGCTATGGAATCGCTTCCACCGCTCTTGTGTGTGGACGCGTGCGCAGTTGGAGTCCTGGCGTTGGTCAAGCGAGAATCAGTCCCGTAGACCACCTGGGTGCTAGAGGCGTCACCGCTCGCTGGAATGTCTTTAGCTGCTGCTGTGCCAAGCGTTGGAGGACTTAGAATATCCGAATAGGTTACAGCCACCAGATCGCTGCCGCCATGCTCGTGCGTCGTATGGTGCGCACTTGGAGTGCGGGCATTAGTTAGCCTTGAATCACTCCCAAGAACCAAATCCGTCGCTGCAGCATCGCCTGAAGCCGATACAAGGGGATCACTTCCACCTCGGCGGTGCGTCGTTTGGTGTGCGGTAGGCGTTCTCGCGTCCGATAATCGCGTGTCGCTTCCCTTTACCACTTGAGAGACCGAGGCGTTACCGCTCACAGGACCTGGGACAAGCGTCAAACTATCTGTGCCTAGCACAGCCAAATTACCCGCGTCTGTGCTGACTGCCGTCGGTCCGGGCGCTCCCGGCGATCCGATCTGGGCTATGATGTTCCAGTAGGTCGAGTTCGGAGGGGTATGGTTGGTGTGGCCTAGAATGCAGGTATATGAGCTTCCAGCGATCGACACGACGTCGTACGGGACGTAAGCCGTAGCACCGGACCATGCGCCTCTCCAAGTGAATCCCTGGCCTTGCAAGCCTCTTTGCGTTAAGACGGGCGTCACCTGAATCGGAGGAGCACCCAGAACAACGGTAAAATCACTCATGGGGCTAGTCTCAGTGTTATTGTGCGCCTGACTCCGATTGTTCCGGCCATGAGCATTAGAGGTTCCGTATCACCCAAAGGAATGACTTTCTCGTCCCAGTAATATGTGGTGAGCTGTTTGAGCGTCGACATCACGGTGTCTGGAACTTCGAAGGTCGTATTTCCGCTAGCGCCCGCTGGTGATGGCCCGATAGTAAAATCATGCATGTACTTTGCGGTAGAATCAGGATCATCCGGGATTTCTTTCAAGGTAAACATGAAAACCCATCCTGAAATATCCTCCACCGTCCCCCCCGATCCATCGGGGTTAGGAGGCACGCTGTAAACCGTGATGTTGAACGGAACCGGCACTCCCAGCCAGCCAGAGAGCGAAATATTGTAAGGATCGGTTGGGATGCTCATTTGTTTAGTTTGGTTGGGTTCGAACGCTCCAGGCGAAATTAAGTGGTGTCCCGCTTAAACTGCTTAGGACAAGCTCGATTAGATCATCAACTGCTACCACTTGGCTTATCACCGTCGAGGATCTAGTACTGGATACTGAGATGGCAGTAGCTCCGCTGATTCCCGTGCCGTTTTTATTTAACGCCGCGGTGAGAGTCCCTGTAGAAACTTTTAGGTACACTTTCACGAGTTTGTACGTCGTGGCTGCCGCCAGATCTACGGTATATGCCTGGGCCGCTGGAGAAGGAATAAATCCTGCGAATGCCGGAGTAGATACGCGAAAATCAAGGTCCAGATTGTCATCAATCACCTTGACAGAGAGATCCGTAGTTTTTATCCCCTTGACCGATGGGTAGAAATTGTCAGGAGTAGTTTGCTCGTAAGACACCAGCGGAGCACCTACCGATGTCTGGGTAGTCTGGAGTCCTATTCCAAAAAATACCAACGATCCTGCCGGCACAACGGTCCCGGCAACCAGGGCGATAGCATAATTTAAATTCTCGCGAAGCAAAATAAACTGTCCTCCTCCATCGCTACTCTGAGAATCCACTTCCATGTTTCCGTAATTCACCAGACCGTCAGATGACGTGAATATAGCTATATCACCACCTCCAACCCAAATTGGACCAGAAACATTTGTAAGGTACACCTTGAATGTTCCGCCTACGGTCCATGTCGGGACAGTGAGAGTAGTTTTTACGATCGCTCCCAAGATTGGAGCGCCCACTCCTCCCGCGACTTTCAGTTGACCACCAACAATCTGCAGGGTTGAATTGTCGATCGGAACATGGAGCTGGCTGCTGGCGACTACTATAGTAGTACCGTCGATCGGAACCTCTGCGGCCGGCATTTTGGAACCAGCACTTAGCCCTACGTATCCGCTCGGCTGGTCCTTGTGCGCCAGTAGCTCGATTGTCGATGCGTCCGGGTAACCAGGCGGCGGAATGATGATGGTGTAAGTGCTCTGCTCGGTAAGCAGTGCGGGGAAAACGGAAAACGCCAAATAGATCGAGTGGACTACCTCGCCGTCGGATAGTTGATAGCGAAACTCACTCTGACACGGAAGAGTAGTGAGAACTCCGATCGCCGCGGCCATCTGGGTCGTATTGCAATAAAGGAGCCCTCGCCAAAAATAATTTCCGTTTGCGTCCGGTCCCTGCCGAGCCCAGGTCAAGCCTGGAATCACCAGCCAATAGGTGGCGTTCGGTGGCGTCTGGTTCGTGTTGGAGAGAATGCAAACGTAATTGACTCCGCTCAGGCTTACGACCTGCCCCGCTGTATAGGCGGTTACGCTTGACCACGTGGGAAATATCGCCGGGATTAAGGCTAGGGCTACAGTCAGAGCGCTAGACGCGAATATTCCGAATCGAAGAGCGGCCCCTGCTCCAACGTCAATAATTGCACCCGCTTGGCAAAAATAAACATCCAGCTCGAGCGTGTCTTGACTGGAACAAACGATCGTAGCGGCCGCCGATCGATCCCCAGGGGAGACAATCGATTTGCGTAAATCTATGTCGACAAATAACTGCATGTTAGTATCTCTCCCATCTCGGCGGATCGTCTGGACACTGGAATTCCATAAGTCGGGTTTTGAGGTGCATTCCGCATCCGCAAAGGCTGCACCAAATACCACCAATTATCTTGACCCGATGATGCGGACAATTCCTGCAAATGGCGAGCCTCTCCTCTGCCACATGGTGAAGTTCGAAACTTACAACCCGTTCACGCCATTCAGCGACTCTCTCAGCAAAGGTTCTCATTCTACAAGGGTATTGACTCTAAAACATGCCGCGTTCGGCGGAGTGCCGACAGTAGCTAGTTGATATATGTCACTGTTATTTGCGGGTCTTCCCGGATCAGGGAACCACATGCCAGAACCGAGAGGTATTTCGACATAAGAAAAACTGAATAAAATATTATTGGTTAAAAAGGGATAAGGGAGCTGACTGTAGGCAGATAAATCCCAGCCAAAACTAAATCGTTCGCCAACATCAGGATCAGGTCCCGTGTATGGAAATACTCCTAGAAAATCAAAAGTTCCAGAACCTAAGAAATCCGTCTGGGTCCATTTTGATGGATCACTATTGGTATGATAAGGGTTACCTAATGTTCCTAACTCTATACCTGATTGTGGAAGTTGAACATTTGCGCTCCAGCTTGATCCATAGATAAGAGCGCCGCCTGCACCATGGTCACCAGCAAAGGCAGGAGTTGTTGCCACAAAATCTGTTATGATTCCGCCCATCGAGGGATCAAAGGTGTAAATATCGACAAGTCCGGAGAATTGGTTCCATTGGAATTTAATAGGGCCAGCAACGGCCATTGGAACACTGGTAAGAGTGGTGGAAGAGAAACTAAACCAAATTCCAGAAATGGGTATAACCACATTTCCGGACGTAGGTTCACATGGTTTGTTTCCACTAGCTCCCAGCAATTCTAAACCCCAGATCGGATCACCGCAGAAAAAGTGAGGATCATAGGTACCGACACCGGCCGCCCAGAGGCATTCTTCACACAGATCACAAAGGCAGCCATCACACCAAGATAGAACGGTGAAGCTCATACCGGTGGCGTCCCCCAGACGTACATGGTTCGTTTAACGCAAGCGTCATCTACTACGGTAATGAGTTGCCAACTTCCCGCCAAACCGCTTGGCGCCGTACCGATGGCCGAGGATGCGGCCGCTTGGTCTTGCTTTGTGACCCAGATCAAAACCCCGCCTTCAGTTTCTGATTTATCAAGCCCTGAGCCGATTATAATTGTTCGGCGATTGATTGCTCTACGAAGCTTATTAAAAATGGACTGTAAAACTTTAATCCCGGGGTATTCGATTTCTGAAACCTGGTTCATATCGTGAATTGTGTTCCTGGGAGATAGCGGATAGACCAGACCTCTTGGCACCGGTACCAGTTGGGGCTAATACTTCGGCTCGAGAATTGGCTACAGTAGATGTTTGGACCTGAATACCCCCATGGTCCTGGCCCGATGTACTGCGCGATGTCGTCCACTCCTCCGGCTGGTCCGCTAGAAAACGCCTGCGGTCCTCCAGCATCCGGGAAACTAAAAGCATAGCTGATGTGAGGTATGCTCCCTAGAGATGTAGCCGCAGAACGCGAATTAGGCCGAACGAATGAAGAGAGGATAGTTGGACTTGCCAAACTCTGGAACCTTGGTCCTGTTGGTTTCCCCTTGGCCACATATCGTAAAATATCACTACGGCCTTCATAGCGAATCACGCTCGTGATCGATCCGACCAGATAGGTAGAGAAAGCCGGAATCGTAGGCGGACTTCCTGGATTCAATACGGTCGTGATATAGAACTGCTGGAAATCTAATTCTTGCTCTGAAACCGAATCATCAAAGGCAATCGGTCCGACTGTCGCACCGCTGAAAAGACCAACATAATCAATCTCCCAGCGAGTCATTCCGGCCACTTCAGAAAGTTTGCGCGATTGTGACACTTCCATGTTTTGGTACGTTGGATGTGGAGAGCCGACAGACGGAATATCGTCGGCGAGAGATGTCGGTCCATTCCAAATGGTCTTCATCAGGTCCAGATCTGCCCAAGTGGCCGCCCTCTCGCGCCCGACCGTCTCGAGAAATTGAGCCTGGGCCGGGTAATAGTTCACGAATCGCCTCCCGATCCTTTCCCGAGATTAACGATTCCATCAGCTGTTGCCTTGGTGTTTTTATCAATGTTTGTCAGAGACTGTTCAGCGGTTTTCTGCTGATCTGGCGCCCGCCCTTCTCGGCGTGCTTGCACGTCCTCGGGTCGAATCGGCAGCGCAGGGGCATAGGGAAGCCCCTGGGTGACACCAGAGGTTCCAGGAAACGAAAATCTAGGCGGAGGAGTTTCTATGATCTCTCCAGGAGCGCGTCGCGGAAATGCTCCTAGAATAGATCCCTGAGCAGTAGACGGGAAATTGACTAAGGGGGTTCGTCCAGGCTTGTTTAATGGCTCCCAAAGCCGCCTAACAGCTTCGTTGCTAGCCAGATTAGAAGAAGATTCAAATCTGGAGGTTGGCTCTCCTGTTACTCGTCCAGTAGGCAAGATATTCCTAAGAGCTTCAGTAATTGCGGTCTGTTGTATATTCTCGGAACGCTTTTCTACTAACGCGCGCATTTGTGGAGAATCAGGGAAATTGGCAGGGTTATATGCACTCTCCTGCACCCTCTTTTGTTGGGCGATCCGGCGTTCTCCGCTATCCGTGAGTTCTTTCGCATGCTCTCGAGAGTTCTTTTCTACTCGTTGCTCTAGCTCAGCAAGTGCAAAAATACCGGCCGCGACACCTCCCCTTCCTAGTACACCTAATCCAGATAGCCATCCTCCGGCAGCGCCGGCCGTTTTTTCCGCCGCGCCGACTTTTGCAACTCCATCCGCGACACCTTTGAGCCCAGCAATCAGACCTGCAAATTCTAATCCCTTGAATAGAAGGAAAGCCGCGACAACAGAACCGACCGCAATCTCCACCTCGTGCAGTCGGCCGATTAATTGTCCTCCTACCTTCTCGAAATCTTTATCGATCTGGTGAGTTGCCGCGGCCCACTTTCCAGCCGCACTGTCGGCCCATCGAGTAAAGTTTTCTGATAAGGCTCCTCCCTTCACATTGAGATCTGTCAGGGAGCTAGATATCTTGTTTAGTATCTCGATTCGTTCTTCGTTTCGTTTTCTCTCTCGTCCTTGATCGCTGGCCGCTATTAATTGTTCTGGTGAAAAGTTTCCTCTTTGAAAAACTGTTGCCTGTGAAACACCGGCTTCGTAAGCGATTTCACGTATTCCTTCCCGAATACGCAATCTTAGCTGACTTGCCAAATTCCCTAACTGACTACCGGCAAAAGCCTGTATTTTAGAAAAATCTCCGGACAATTCAGCGAAAACAGCTTGAGTCAATCCACTGCTTGCTCCAAAACTTGCAACTCCAGCTCTGTGTGCAACTTCCAGAGCGTTTTGCTGTTGATTCTCTAAATCCCGATATTGCTCCGCAAGTTTTCTGGTTGCTCCTCCAGTCGCCTCAGTTAGGCGGAAAAGCTCCCGAGCGCTAACATCGCCTCGCAACTGGATTCGTGAGAGCAAATCCGCGATGTATTCAATGGGTTGACCGGTGACCTGAGCAGCCTTAGCAATCGCGTCGAGTTTGTTTGGCAGCTCCTCTAGACCTGTCCCGGACGCTACCAAGCTTTGAGCCGCGTCAGCCACGTGCTCTATTCCGGTAGAAGTCTCGTCGGAGATCTTCTCTAGACCTTCAAACGCCTCGTTCCCGCGCTCCACACTTCCCACAAGAGCCTGCATGCGGACGCGGGCTGTCTCTACGGCGGCACCGGCCTCAAACGCGTGCTTGACCGCCTCAAAAGCGCCAGCGACCCCAAGAAATCCGAGCGTAAACCTCGATGCTTCCTTAGTGAATTCTCCGAGCTTATCCTTTGTTATTTCCGTCGCGCGCCCAAAAGCCGTGACGCTCTCATGCGTCTCTTTTACCGCGTGAGACGCCTTGCGCGCCCCTTCCTCCATTTTATCCAGTCCGCTGGAGCCGACTTTTTGACTAGCGACAGCGGATAATTGTCCATTGATGCCTTGTACCGCGGTACGAAGGCCTTCGACGTTCGCCTTGAACCTGACCTCTACATCAGTCTGGGGCATCTAAGACAGGGCCTTTCTAATCCAGAAGCTGTTGTCCTGGTAAAAGACTAATCCCTCTTCTTGGCACCGCATAAAGTGCGTTTGATACGCAATGGCAGCCGGCAAATCCCACAAGGCAGCGTCGAAGGTTATTTTAAGCATACGCGCTGCGCTTGATGCGACGTTCAGTGTTCCGGCTGCCCTCCAGAGTTTCCCGGCGCGGATTTCTCGGAATCATCCTGCCTTACTTGAGTCGAGGCAAAAAGCTCACCATCAATCTTTTGGAATAGAGAAATAGCGGCCGAAGGATCGTTATAGGTTATTCCGTTATCTTCAGCCCATGCGTAAGCATCTTCTTGCGCTCTAGGTCTATCCGTCGTGGCGCTGTAAAGCTCCTCGCGTGTCCTGGAGCAAACCCAAGCCATCATGATTGACCAATGGACGATTGAGCCGCCTTTTCCTATCAGTTCACCCCACAGGGTTTTGCGTTGCAGAGAGAACGGATAAAGAATCCTCGGATTACCTTCTTCATCCAGCCCAAGAATGTTTGGCGTCATGGCGCTTTCGAACGCCTGGTCGGTCGTCATCTCGCCCTGCAAATCTGAATCTAACATCACGGAATCGCTCATAGATTATCCAGATGGGTTATTTGTGTTTCCTTGGATGCGTTTCCGCCAAATTTGGCGAATCGAGTTCCTTTTCCAAAGACCACTATAGGTTTAGCCAATCTAGGGACGAGCTTTAGGATGCTCATCAGATATTCACGGGCTTCTAGAACTTCCCTACAGCACTGCACGACATTAGCCGAATGAGCTGCCTTGATTTCAAGTTTGGCCTTTGGATCGGTAACCCATTTATCGAGAACCTGCTCGAGCTTCTGTTCCGAATCTTTGGAGTTGAAATCTCGGAAGATATCCGCAGGCCTTGTCGGGCAATAAGAGAAGTTCCAAGCGACCTTTTCAACTGGCTTTATCTTAGGATCTTTACGGCTCTTGATGTAAGCCTCTTTTGATGGGTATTCGAGAGACCATTCCAACGGTTGGCTGGGATGGTTTAGGCGAAATCCGAATAGCAGCAAAACGGCTGCAAACTTAGTGTTAGTCGTGGAGAATAAATTCTCCTGATAATTTGAGGATTGCATTCAATGGTAGGATTTATGGGATTTATGTTAGTCACCAACCATTACGGGTTAGCGACTAAAGGATAGTATTTGGCGGAGATTCTCACCCTCTGGTTTACTCCGCGAGCCTGCGTGTATTGAACACTTCGAACAATGGTCGAGGCTCCGGTGATAGCGTTTGGGAATTGGGTCGTGATCAAATTGATAAACGTGAAAACCTTTCCCAGAATCGCGGTCAGAGCGGCCGTTGATTCTCCGCTAACCGTTATCTCTCCCGTAGGATTAAAGGTCACGACTTCTACAATTTCTCCTTGCTCGTTTTTCTGTTCGTACACATCGACGTTATCAGTCTGCTCAATCGAGTCGCAACTGATCCCTGTCTCTGGACTAGGAATGGCAAACACATAAGTCGTGGCCGCCGGGTAAATATGAATGTCTGATGGCATTTTGTTCTTTCTAGGCGGGCCGAACGATCGCCAAATGGGCCATGAAAGGCACCAGATATTGCAAGGGTTGGCCAGCATTAATTAGCTGGATGGCTTTTTGGTTTCTGTCGCTTCGGATCAGTGCATCGTTGATATCGGCAGTTAGGCCGTGAGGTAGGCAATGGAGTAGTCCTAGGATATTTTGGGCGGCTTGAATAGATCGGATCCCGGTTCGGTTAAGAACGACGTTTTCAAACACCGAGATTGCCATCCTGGCGTAGCCATTTAACGACTGGATCATCACGTCATGTAGATCGAAAACTGGCGTCAGGACTACCACGCAAAGGCCGATCTTTCCTAGCTGGGTATTTATCTCGGTAAGAATGTCGCCCCGTTTCTCCGTAATAATTGGCACAGGATCACCGTTGACAGACTGAGAGCCATCGAACATCGCATCGGTCACGATTTGCTGAACCGCGACCGCTTGCAATTGTTCAAGAGCACTCGTCATAACTTAGGTTCCAGGGAATCCGGGACCACTCCCTGATCCAGGGCCAAAGGCTGGCGGATTGTCCTCGACAAATGTGCTCGGTCGAGTTCGGCCGACCCAACCAATCTGATACTTCCCACCAACAATAGAATCGTCGGTTTCGTAAGTACTTTCCGTATATCCCTGAATCCCCATATCGTCGTTCCCTGCCGCAGCGATGTCCTTTTTCGCGTCCTCGTAATCTTGGATTCTGTTCTTGTCCAAGATCGTTTCTCCGACTGGCAGTCCGCTAAACAGTTCGTACCGGATGACGTTGAGAGTTGCCATCATCAGCTCGCTAGGGATCGTCCCGGGCGTTGTACCGCTTGGCCCGGGACCCATACGAGCACGGATGAAGGGAGACTGTGCGATCTTGCCCCGGACCATCTCGGTCACGTAATAGATTACCGTAGCGAGCCGGGAAGGCTCGGCCGAATTGATATCGGTCGCATCAAACGCTGACCTCTCAGTCAACGTCATCCGCGACAGCACAATATCGTTCGTAACGCTAAGCCAAGCCACTCTACTCTCCCTGTTAGGTGACTTGCAGCCTTTCCACTAATCCGCTCCCCGTGACGATAATTTGTTCATACCAGTCCAGTAGGAACACATCAGATCGAGCTTCCCAATCACGTTCTTGATAGACGGCGCTAACTCCCCGCTCATCAAGCCGAAAGGTTTTCATGAAACTCATGTCGTACGGGCTCGGATTCGCGTCAGCGTAGAATACCCAAACGTCATTCCCGATATAATTGGTCTTGCTGCTAGCTGCACCAGGCAGCTTGGAATCAAGCACGAAGGCACTCACCATGGTTTCGACGTTAGGATTCAAGAGCAGACTCTTGAACTGGTCAACCGTGACACCAGCAATGCTGTTTCCAACCAACCGATTGATCAATAGTTGGTTATTGCGAATCTTGTTCCACGCGCCAACGCTTAGCAGAACCTTGTTCGGCAGCCGCCCCACTTTATCCGCCATTTTTTGCATGGCGTTATCAATGTATTTGGTCGGCTGAATCGTCGTCGAAGTGGTCACTATCGGGCTGATAGTAGTATCCGAATCGTAAGAAACACTTGCCTTAGCCAGATCAACAACCGCCTTCGCGTGGATGTTGTTCGCCTGCTTGATCAGGTAACGAATCTTCTGCCGCTCTAACAACTCTGGATCAAGAGAAGCAGCCTGCTTGCGCTCCTGGTCGTCAACCGGGATGTCCAGACCGTATGCTCCGAGGTTAAAGGTTTTGTCATTCACGTCGAACGTGATGCGTTGAGCCTTTTGTCCGACACCTCGCCGGGAGCTAGAAGGAGCCTCGTACATCTGTTTGTCACCGAAATCTTTATAGAATCCGGTATAGATACCGGTCACGACTTCGGGAGCGAAAAATAGCGCCGTGTTGTCCTGAGTCTCGGGCGCAATTTCAAATGCATAGTTCGTCAGAGTAGACCTGAATTTGATTCCCATATTGTTAGTTCCTTAAACCAAGCATTTGATCATCTCGCCGACCCCACCGGCCTCGAGCGATTTTCCGATCCAAACTGGCGTAGTCCCAGGTTTGGTCGGAGTGATTCCACCATTGGTGCCATCGAGCCACGCATCTGCGAAGGCAGTGAAGGTCCCGGTAGTGACTTTGACACCTAGGACGAGATTTCCTACGGTCGAGTTACCGCCCGCGGTTCCTCCCCCGACTAGGACTTTCACGAAAATATCGATCGTATTTTCGTCAGTATCTTGATCCGCCGTAGCGATCCCGATGAGATCAGCTCCGGCCGCGTCCGGATAGACAGCTTTACCGCTCGAGACGCCGATGACGCTGCCGCATGGAAAGGGCACAGTCACCGAGCTGTCGACGGGCAGAACAAGTGCTCCGGTTAGTTGGATAATTCCAGATTGCATTTTTGTTCACTTTCAGCGCCCGCCGAATTCTAATGTTTGTTGTGTTGTTGTTTCTTACCCGTTCGCGAAAAACTCTGGGTATTCCTGAGCTGCGATTGAGAAAACTGTATCTTTGTTTGCGTTAGGATGTGCGGCCTTGACCTTCTCGATGATTCCCCGTTGTGCAATTACCGACTGACGTTCTGGCGAAGCGGTTTTGGATGCTGCCACAGAGGAATCGCCCGTCGGTCTGTCCCGGCCATCAGGAACTACTATCGGGGCAAAGACTCCGCGCGCTGGCAGGGCTGCCAAGGCTTTCTTGGTGCCTTCAGGATTCACCTTAAAGGATTCGACGTAGAACTGTTTCAACTCCTCGTTCTTTCCGGGGATCTTTCCAGCGGTAATCGCGGCATCTACCGTTTCGGTTGCGCGTTCCTCAACCATTTTGGCTAGGGCTGCCTCAGCGTCCTCCTTATCCTTCTTCATCTTCTCCATCTCGTTCTCTGCACCCTTCGATGCTTTGGCATTAGTCTTGGATTTATCATCTTCCATATCCTGCCAAGCTTTGACCTTCTTGGTCAACTTGTCGGCATAGTCCTCTTCATTGTCGTCGTCGGAGATGATGCCGAGCTTCATCAGCGTAGACTTCATTTTATCGCTCATTGTATTTGGTGTCTGGTCGGCATCATCGCCGTTTTGTTTTGTGCGGCTTGCAGCAATACGTTGCATGTCGCGGAAAGCTGGATTGTTACACAGTGCCCCTATTGCCCCGTTCTCAGGAAGGCCAGATGGCGAACCGTCATCGCCGATCCTGAAGGTTGGGCTAAAATACCGGTAGTCTTTACCCTCAACACGTTCTCGACCGCTCTTAGTCCATTCAAGCTCGAGATAGACGCCTTTGCCTTGCACCCATTTAAAGCGCTTAGGAATAGCGGCCGCGGCCTTCCCTTCGTGATCGAAATCTATAAAAGGTTCGACATTCTGTGCCAGGAGTTCGTCTAGGTCATTTTGTAGTTTAGCCGCGGTCTTTGCAGTTACGTTAACGTCCAGAATCTTCCGGTCTTTTCCTACCTTCGCCTCAATCGTATGATCGCCAGCTGGCATGTACATGATCTCGGGCGGAGCCGAAGCATCCAGACCGAAAGAGAATTGACCCTCGACCGTGCGCCAATATGTAGCTTGTGCGGCGGGAGGCCCCGCCTTGTCTATCTTGAGTTTCCAGTATTTGACGATCCGATTTTTGATCGTCTTGACATCCTCAGACGAATATTTCGAGGCGTTGTCTTCCTGGTGAATATACGACCAAGCCGCGCGGATCTGTTTCTCGGTCCCAAGCTTGTACCGCTTGTTCTTTTCGTCGGCGTAAGGGATGTCCGTAGGCTCATTCTTTGGATTCGGAACGTCCTCGCGTTTTTCTATCGCTTTAACACTCATTGGGTTATCGTTTCCCTCTTCCGTCAAAAAGTTTGGTAGGCTCAGGAAGCCTCGGCATAGCCTCTAGCTCAGCCAGTGTAAGGCAAGGAAAATCCGGATATTCTCTCTTGAGTAATTCAGCCAATGGATGATCGGAGATGATGTAAGTCCCGACGGGAGGCAGCCAATAAAGTCCCGTTACTTCTGATATTGCGCTCATTCTACCATCTCCAACGCTTCGGTGAGCGCATCCGAGAATTGCTGCTGGATCGCTGCATCAGATGGCATTGCTCCAGCCCAAGGCTCTTGATTTACACCGGTTGAGAGTGCGTAAGCCGAGATTGCTTTGCCTCCTGGTCCGCGATAAGCCAGTGCGTTCCCAATCCGGAAGAGCTTCACGCCTTTTGATGTTGCGAATTCTCCAGCCAATCGTCCCTTAGCTTCTGGGATCAATGGAATCGTTAGGTATTTTCCTCGCTTCGGCGTGATAGGTCCCCCGGTGATCTTGTGGGCTAGATAAGGGTGGATATTGGTCACGGTAACCTCGCCTTCACCGGTCTTTACGGGAGTTTGCCATGCGAGCACAACGTCCGCGGCAAACCTGCCGCTCGGACCACCTGCTAGGTGATGCGCTCCAGTCCATCTCGGCGCAAAATCAGTGTGGTAATCCTTGAAATAGTTGAGCATCGATCGGCCAGATACTTCAAGAACTGGACCTTCGATCTGTTGGACGATTCCGGTCAGGCGAGTGGTTAACTCAGCTGAATCGATCTCAAGGGTTAGTTCAACGCTCATTAGGTCACGAGAACTCGGATTTTCACCGTTGCGATCCCAGATGTGTCATTCGATAAGAAAAGCTTCGTCACGTCAGCGGTTACCGGGTTTACTTCCAGATTACCAACCCCCCAAACTATCGCTTGACCGGCCGCAATAGATAAGGTTTGAGTAGGAGAACCGGAGCTATTCGTCTTAACGGTCAACGTTGCGCTGGAATAGATCACCAGCGATTGAACGTTGGCGTGGAGCCACGCTATATCAACCTCCTGGTTGTCGGTCGTAGCCGCCACCGTCCCGTCATATCCGACCTCTGTAGATCCGGTGTGAGTTGCCGTGGCCGCAATGACGTTACCCTCGTCGGTTGCATACCCGCTCGTCGTTTTATGTGTGAACATTTAGAGTTGTTCTAATGTTATTAATTTCTACGTCCCGCCTCTTCTCCTGCTGGAAAAACGAATAGAATTCTTCTTGTTCCCAAATGCCTTCTCGCTTGTCTAGTGACGCAATCAGAAAGTGGAGTGCTCGGCTGTCGATAATCCCAGCCTCGTAGGAAGCAGATATCATCGGCTGAATAGCCGTCTTCACATATCGCTGTTCTGCGGTCATGATTCTATCCGATCGGTTATCCCATTGATTAAGCCGCTTGCCATCGCTTTCCTGAGTTCGGATTCCAGAACTTCGGTTTTGAGTTCTCCGAAAAGATCCGGAAGGCGTTTGGCCGCGGATTCAATGGCGTAAATCAGGTCAGAGTCTTTAACTTCGTTGTTCTGCGCCATCAGGATCAAATCGCGGAATATGGGCTTGACTGGGCTGAGCCATCCAGCCGAAACATGCGTCAGATTCTCTAAAACATTGTCAAGCAAGTGCTCGAGGTTAGGTCGGCGGCCAGCGCTTCCTTCAAAGTGGCTGGCGCTCACTGGGAAGCTTCCTCCGTCTGTTGGAGGTGGCGCATCATAGATTTCATCGTCATCGCTTGGTACAGGAACGTTATTGTGCTTGCGAAGATAATCGAGGCTCACGGGTATTCGCATATCCTGAAATAGTATCTTGTCTCGTTGTGCGATCTGAACCTCGTCCTGTGGTTGGTCTACCGATCCGGACATGGTTGGCATCTCGTCGACATCGTCACCATAATTGAGCCGCATGATAGCCGGAACGAATTGGACGTTGAGAATGCCAGCCACGTAATCAACGCATCCCTCGAGCACTTCGTCCCGAATATCTTGATGGACTTGGCCGAGCGCTCGGTTTCCACCAGCTCCGGTACTGCTAACGTCGCTGGTAAGCGTCTGACCAAGAATCAGAATGTCGCAGGCTTTGTCCGCCATGTCCTGGATCAGTTTTTGAGGCAAGTCGCTCGCGGTTTTGGAGGTATCGGTGATCTGAACTTCGCAGTTATCCGGGAATACTCCCCACCCTCCGCTTCCCAAGTCCCGCATGAAAGTCAGCAGCGCATTCTTGGCGTCGATCTCTCCACGTTTGTACTTTCCGATACGCCACGGAAGGCCAAAAAGCTCGGCGTAATGCATGAGCCATTCAAGGCCGAAAATGCTTGCCAACCACCAGGCCGCCAGGCAACGGAACATAGCTGAGACGGTTGGATGGGCGGTTGAGCGCGGACAAATACCGACCACGAACCGGTTTGGATATTTAGAGAAATCTTCAAGGTTAGCGATTGCATTTGATAAACTCCCGCTCTGATTGAGCATCAAGCGATCAGGTTCATTTACTCCGATCGGATAGCCGTAGTAACGTGCCGGTAAGGCCACCGTGTGAGAAGGCATTGTCTCTGCACCACGCTGTTCCCAACGGATCTCGCTGACGGTATGGCCAAGAATTCGGGAATGCGTCAGGTCGCGAAGTAGACCTTTGAAATCGCGCTGGTGCCATTCGATTAAAGGATGAAAACCGTTCATCGCCCTGGTGACTAGATCGGCCTTTTGTTGCGCGGAATCTGTGGCCTTCTGGCCGGACACAACGTATGGGTTAACCTTCCATTCGATACTGATCACCGCGTCGCACAACTCGTTGACGTCCTTTGACATCCGCCACCATGTATCGAGCATTTTCTCGTAGAGGCGCTGCTGAAATATCGGGCTGCCGTTCAGCGCCAGGCGAAGAATGTTCTGAACTTCCTGCGGAAATAATTGATCGCGTAGCTGCTCGCGCGTGCGGTCCAACGTCGTGACCGTCACGAAATCACCGGAACTTGACCCTGGTCTACGCCGCGGAGCCCCGTTGGACCCATTCAGTCCATCGGAGCGCTTAGCTGCTGCTATACGGGACTTAGGCATCCGTTAAGCTGGAGGCAGAGGAGGCAGGTTAGCCGCTGCTGCGTTAGCAATGGCGGTGGCGGCGGCTGTTCCTAGCGCTGGGTCCTGTAGCGCTGCGTCGGTGGCTTGTAGGTCGGCTAAGGCTTTCTCGGCGGTGGCTTGCGCGGCTTGTGCAGCTGTGGTGTTTGCCTCTGCCGCAGTAAGGGCGGCTAGAGCTTCCAGCAGGTCAGTAATTAGCGTTTGTACGGTACTAGCGTCCATTTTATTGATGATCGTTCTAAGGTTGAGGTTGATGATCCGGGTCTGGGTAATGAGTTCATTAATCAGCCGGTTTGTTTCCGATAGGTCAGTCATTGTCGGAAAGGTTTAAAACTTGCTGTTTCGCGTCTATTCCTTTTTCTACTATTCCCTGTAGAATCCATTGCAGAGCCTTATCATCTACAATGTGCGCAATTTCTCCTTTTTCGTACATCGGTGATCCATCCGGAAACTGAAGATGATCTTTGAGGAAATGCACTTTCATTTTGATGAGTCAAAAAAAAGACAAGCTTTGTTTCATGCGGCAACATCTAATTTCCGCTCCGGAGATCTCCTCCGGCAGCATACGCTTAGTCTCTTGTCCAACGACCTCCGGCAATGGAGGAATGATAGAAAATCTAGATTCATGGTCTAATACCAGGCTGTTCCCGTGATTTCTCCGGCCTCATTTTTAATCTGGTGGAAACGAGAATAAGGAGCAGGATATGGAGTGCCTTCGAAAGGGTTATCCCCGCTAATGGTTTCTGTTCCACTAGAAACCAAGATCGATTTTGTCTGATCGGTTCCTTGGAAGTTAATTCCCAGTACTCCAACCAAAGTGCCGAGGAATGTTTTTCTGTTCATACTTGTTGGAATGAGGCTACGTCATACTTGGTATCATCTGGGCCGCTTAACCATTCAATGCGGGCGTGCCAAGGGTCTATAACATGGCGGATCACAGCCGGATATTGATTGCCATCTTGATTCAGGACAATTTTTATTTCTCCCTCGCTCATTTTCTGTCTCCTGTTTCAGAGAAGTCGATCGCGGCGTTAGCGGCCGCCTCCCATGCTGATTTTTTAAAACCTTCCATCAAATCCCATGACACGTAATTCGTCGCAGAATCTCCAAGAGATTTTAGAAAGGCGGTGTAGGCTCTTTCTCCAGGAGTCATTTCGGAAACCCTTTCTCTCTGTCTTGTATATCTGGATCGATTTCTTCATTGTCCAAAATCTGTCCGTCCTCTTCCCCTATCCCCGTAGCCATATCAACCGTCTCGTCATCTCGCGCATCGTGAGGCTTCTGATCCGCTGGCGTGCCTGTCCCTTTTACTCCCGTTCCGAATATACAGCTCCACCAGCTCATTTCTTTCGCTCCATTTGCCTCTTGGCTACTTCCTCAGAAAGATGACGGAGCTTCTGGAATCTCTCGTTGAAAACCTTTGGATCGCCATTATCAAAAAGTGCGCCGCATATCCTGATACTGGCCACAAGCAACGCCGTGTCGATTGCGGCCTCTTGAATATCGGTAAGCGGCGCGCTCATATTCGACCCGCAAAATCAGTCGTAAAAGCTCCGGCAGCCACGTTGCTTTTCAGAAGGCCGATCACGTGCGCGTAGGTTACGTTTCCGACAAGCAAGGCAACCGAAAACTGCAGCGCAGCTCCTAAAATAGGTCCGGTCGTGCTGGTTATTAGCCCCTCGAAGTTCGCGCTCGCAGTCAGGGTGAGTGCTGCAATCGTTGATTTACGCCATGTGCCGTCCGCTCCTAACACGTACGGAATTATGGCTCCAGCGGTCACCCCAGTGCCGGTTTCGATCCGATACGCGACCTGATCAAATAGCCTACTAGGAGCTTGATCGAATGCTGTCCCATTGAAATCAGGCGTGTAGATCTTGCAGAACCGGTATCCGATAATCGCGGTTGCCGGTAGGATAGTGCCAACGAATGCGGTCGTGCTCATGAGATAAGTTGTGAGAATTCAGCAACAGCGTTGCGTCTGAGCCAAGGATCAATTTCATGACGCAAGACCGGCCCGTTGTGGTGCGTCGTGTGACGAAGCAGACGGGCGATAAACTCCATAGCCAGTGGGTGGTTATGTTTCATAGCTGACTGAAAGGTTGTGCCGTCCAATGTTCCAGCTTCCTTAGAAACCAGGTCTTTCAAGTCTTGACCATATTCCAGGGCGTTGGCGCTGACCTGCCAGGCTCCGGCTTCCATGGTTGTGGGCAAATTGCTAGTCGGATTAGTCTTGTCGACCCCTTCAAGCCAGTTCCAGCTGGACTCGAACCCGGCCAGCACACGCATGACCTCTAGCATTACGCATCGCCTATGTGGCGCTTCTTGCCAAGGTCCCAGTACGTTATAGACGCTCGAGTATACATCACTTGCGGAATTCGGAGAAAAGATGTCATCTGACGCGATCTTGCCCCAAGCGATGAGTTGAGAAAGGAAATCGTCCGAAGCTGTTCCTCTGTTTAAAACATGCTGCTTTGTGGCGACAAAGATCATGCTTTTGTATCTGAGTACTGGTTTAGCCTGGGGATTATTACGTTTCTGAGGGCTTGAATCAGTAGGCCGATAGTGACGCCCCCACCTAGGGCCGTGGCGCCGAATTGAGGGAATAGAGCCAGCACAGCCCCAACAACAGTTACCAGCAAGGTGAGCCATCCAGAGACCTCAGTAACGATCTTCTGGCGGTTAGTCATGGCGTACCTGACTCCTTCCAGGAGTTTTCCTTCTGTAGTCGTGACCGCTGCTACGATCGCGCCAGTTCCCTGCAGCTTCATTCCTCCAACAACGGACAGCGGGAAGGAGAATTGACTTAAAAGCTTAGTGATCCCCGCCGAAGCGGATTCAGCGTTAACCAAACCTTTTTCTACACCTCCGCTAAACGCACTGACATCCTTTGCTAGCTGGGTTCCTGGGAATGCCTGCAAGATGACTTTTTCGATGGCGTAAATGTCCTCCTTAGCTACCAAGGTGACCTTAGGAAGCTCGGCAGCAACTTCCTTAATCTCGGTAGTGACCTGCTTTACTGTCTGATCTGGTTGACCACTCATGCGACGCCTAGAAGTGGCAAAAGAAGGTAAAGAAGCACCAAGAGAACGATGAGAATCAAGATTACCCTAGCGACCTGGGCGAACGGCGCCGGCAAAGGAAGGGTAGCGATTGCCCACCAGACAACCGCCACGATTAGCCCTAGAACGATTACCAAAATCAGTAGATGGATCAGAACTCCAACTGCTGGTATGGCTTGGGCTAATACGAGTAGACCCATCGGTTAAGACGCTGACTAGGATGCGATAGGGACTGGGGCAGGCGCTACGGCCGGAGATGGCTGCGTCTCAAGCGTATCAACGAAACTGTCTATCGAATGCACCGCAAGAGCCAAAGCGGCTACGTATCCTTGGAAAGCGGGTGGTAAAAACTGAGCAGCTGCCTGCAGAGTGGTGATTCCAGCCTCGAACTGATCAATGACGGCTCCGGTGGTATTAACTGCACCCTGATATTGAGACGGAGTGGCCGGAGCGGTAGGAGTAGCTGGTTTACTTGTAAACAAGTTTTCAAAGAATTGGATGATATTCATGAATTGTTGTAAAAACTATAATTTGGTTTGCTACGCGCGTTTTACTCCTTAAGCGCCAGATTGTCACGCTATTTTGCAGATTTTGTGCCAATATGCTTCGAATCGTCCTCTATTTGGAGTTGCTGGACTATTGGCTTTAATGAGTCAACAGACCTGCCAAGAGCTGTAAGTTGCCCGGATAATGTGTCGAAATTCTTACCCAGTGCCTCAAGAGACGAATCAGTCTTGATGATAGCGGACTCTTCCCGGTCAAGGTGACTAGAAACCTGTTCCGTAATCGCTTGGATTTTCGACGTATCCTTAGCATTTTCCGCAATATCAGCCTTGATGTCCTTAAGGTCAGCCGCACGATCTTCCATGTGGGTGAGTCTATCGTTATGGCCGCTCATCGAGATGTTGATCGAAGCGACCCATCCTATAACTATTACCCAGAGCACCCCGCCGACTGCGGCTACGACCCTCGAGAAGTGAGCGGACGCCACAAGCGCGCCTTTGACCTCGTTCCGGAATTCACTGTCTGTTTTCTCGCTAGCTTCCAGGTCTTTGACTTCCGTTTCCAGTTTCTCTCCGAGCTTTCCAATCTTGTCATCCAGGTGATCGTTCGCCCTTCTCAGATATCTCAGATCGTTACTGATCACGGCCAACGCACTTGGCACGCTCATAGAGCTAAGGATCGGCGAGGCCATTCCGGATGATTCGTCGGGCTGCGGTGTTTCGATGGGCATTAGCAGTTGGAGCAGAATGATGTCGGCGATAATTCGGGTGTCGATGGCCGTGACCGCCACCATGACAGGCACAACCCGTCAGAACCAGTATAATTACTATAAACCTCGCCATCATGACACCACTGATCCTTTAATCCGTTTGGCGCCGGTAGTTTCATCTAAATGTCGCGTGTCTCCTTGAAAATTCACTGTGGCCCACTTGTACGAAGGGGATGTCTTGGCTGCTGAATGCCGCGGCGCTCCTAACGATCATGGCGCCAAAAACGGCGTCTGCCCTATCGGGTGAAAACTGAACGCCACGGCGGCGCATATTTTTCTTTGGCTCGGCCCTGAGGCGTTCTTTCTCGTCATACTCCTTGCGCCTCGAGGTGGCTTGTTCAAAGAACGTCGCGTCATCTGGCAGAATCCATTCGTTGTTTGAGATAGAATAAGAAGCCTCGTACCAGATTTCTGATCCGCGGTTAGTGTAGCTGTCGTTCCTGATCGCAGGAGCACCGTTGTCGACCGGAGTTATGTGCCAGCCGCGCTCGGCCAACATGGGTATCATCACAGCCCCTGGGCCACCACCATCACCCCAGATGTCACCAGGGGTCAGGCGCAGTCTTTCAAACTCGAATATGAATTGTCGGACGCTTTGCACTGCATCCAGATGCGACCAGGCCGCGGCCACCTCGACCTTGTTCCCGTCGGCTACGGCCAATACGTTTTCATCCCCTCCTTCGACCGCCCCAAAGTCACAAAAAGCACTGCGCGCCCCTGCCGAGAATGCGGGCGGATTCTCGAGGGCGCGCCTCAGCGCAGTGGCTGAAAGGATTAGACCTGTACGATCTTGGTCAAATTCGGATAGGTGTTTAGAGCGATAAATCGGGTTGGATTCGTTCCGGAAGTAAGCCAGATCGTAGGCCCGCTGATCGTCGGTTACGTGCGGACAATCGAAACTCGAGACTTTGATCGTCCAGAAAAGCGAACGCAACACGTTAAAACAGTCATAGAAACGACCTTCTGCTGATCCTGCTGAACTCGTCGTTAGAAAAAAGCTTGCGGTAGATCGCATCACCGCATCAAAAATTGTGTCGTTGAGAGATTTCGCCTCGTCGACGATCCAAAAGAAAGGAGAATTCTGCCCCTCATGTGCTCCCTCAACTCGCCGGGGATCGTCGCTGGACATTCCGGACGCGAATCCTCCAGATGGCGTCTTTAGGTCGGTGGTCTGGAATTCCCACCCCTCGAAGTATGGAAGGTGAGCAAAGCTATTGATTCCCGGCCAGACGTAGTCTTGCACCTGCTTCCAAGATCCTGAGAGAACATTACAGCGTCCAGCCGGCCAATTGTAAAGAAACCATAGGACCGCGGTAGGAATGATCACCGAGCTTTTCCCGCCATTATTGCACACTAGGGCGGCAACCGGGTATCCGGCCTCAATAGCTAGAAGTATCTTGCGCTGCCATGGGTAAAGCCTCAGGCCAAGATAGGCGCGAGCGAATTGGAGAATGCCAATCTTTGACGTCCATGTCCTGTTAGTTCTGGCCATTCAGCTGGCGATCAAAACTTGGCGCCTCTTTAGCGATCTCGGCCGCCTCGCGGTTCATCTCGATCAATTCAGCCTCAGTCACCATCTCAACCTTGGAGTCCATGCGAAGAGAACCGCTGATCTCATTACGCTGGACCGTAAATAGCGCGTAACGCTTGGGGAAGTTGCGTTCCAGCAGCCAAGCGAAAGCACGCCAGTCGGTTTTAGCAAGCCGCTCGAGATTAGAAAGCCAATTAGCCTCAGATTCCCTTTTTATCGCGTCCAGCTTGTCCTGGTTCCTTGCGAGGTACGTATAAACGGTCTGGCGAGCAAATCCGGTGGCTTTAGCAGCCTGGGTTATGGTTAATCCCGAGTTGATTCCCTGGAGCAGGATATCGAAGCAACTGTCGTCAAACCGGGTCAGATTTACAGCAACCTTTCCCTTAGGTTTACCCTTAGGCTTTTCACCATTCCCATTCCCGTTACTGCCACTATGGTCTTTGTGAGCGATGCTCCCAAATACAGGGGAAAGCTTTGTCGCGTCAAGACAAATCGACTTTTAGAGCATCCCGACCGTGGTCTGGCATCTCCTATCGATAAGCTTGCAATATTCTGGGTTGAGTTCGATGCCGATAGCGCGACGCCCTAGTTCAATCGCCACCCTTAGCGTTGTGCCGCTTCCGGCGAATGGGTCAAGAACGGTGTCTCCTACCTTGGATCCGGACATAATACAGAGCCTTGGGATCTCCTCGGGGAACGTCGCGAAGTGCGCCTCGGCGTATGGCTGCGTTGCGATCGTCCAGACGGTCCGCTTGTTGCGAAATTCAGACTCTTGACGTTCGCCTAATCCTAGTCCTGGTTTGGTGGCTAAATCTTGTCTCGAAGTAAACGACGACCCATTGAATCCGTTTCCTTTCTCCTTAATTGCCTCCGCATCATAGTAATAGTTCGCCGACTTACTGAGTAGGAAAATGTACTCGTGAGACTTGGTTGGCCTGTCGGTCACGCTCTCAGGCATCGGGTTCGGCTTGTGCCAGATAATATCGCTGCGCAGATACCAGCCATCGGCTTGAAGGCCAATCGCCACCATCCAAGGAATAGGAATCATATCCTTTGGCTTGAATTCCGGGTACGTTCTGGTTGAATACCCGCATGCCGTACAAACGTAGGTCGTGCCCTGGTTGCGGGAGAATGATGGACGGTCGGTCTTTGATGTGTCGTCAATGCAAGCCAACCTATGATCGGACAGAGGAACACCGAGCACTGATGTCGAAAGCCCTTTGTGGGAAGCCGAAGCCGCGCCTAAAGGGTCGCCACCGACCTGAGCACTCGAAGGCAATGAAGGAATGGTGGTCTGATCAAAGGAGGGAGGAGAAACGCCAGGAGATGTTAAAGCGGAATCCAAATTCCCGTTATCATGGCCTTTCTGCGAAAGGCGCCGCTCAGATAGTAGAGACTGTTGGGAAGTGTCAGAGGTGCGGTCACGACGGTTCCGAGAGCAGGCTGTCAGTTCATCACCGCAATCGGGACAAGCACGACCATAAAAGCGATAATTTAGAGGTTCTTTGTCACCGTTGCCACATGCAAGAGCATCGTAATGAGATTGGTTGGGGCGCTTTTCATAAGAAAAAGAACCTCGGTTAGTTTTTTGATTTTGGTATGCGCTATCAACTGGATTTNCACCTTGGCGAGAACCTGCATAGCTTGACCCTAGATTCAGCCAAAGCGTTCCGTCATCGCGCAGCACCCGCTTAACTTCGCGAAACAGATCAACCATTCCACCGACGTATTTCTCGGGCGTATTCTCTAACCCCATCTGTCCGTCTATTCCGTAGTCGCGAAGTCCCCAATAAGGGGGAGATGTGACGCAACATTGAACGCTCTCGCTTGGTAGATTTCGCAGCTCGGTTAATGTATATCCATTGATAATCTGGATCAAGTAGCAACCCCTCTAAATGGCTTTCTTTTACTGGCTAAGAATTTTCTGTAATTAGTCATTTGTTAAATCCGCTAACGCCCATTCAAGGACATCCCCGTTCAATCTCACTTGATAACCAAAGACATCCTTGAGTTTTTCAATCAGGTCTGGGGTTAGATCGCTGACGCTAGCCTGAAGTTCATGATTGAAATCGTGAGCCTCGATTGGTTTAGGTTTCTGGTCCTCGCGGATCAGTCCAAGGGCCACAGCTTGCTTCCTGCCTACGTCTCGCACATCCATCCACGAGTTATATCCCCATGGCCCCCAAGGCACTCCGAATCCGCCGATCTCGCGCGAGTTCATCTCGAGCCAGAACTTTAGATCGCTCTTGAGGCGGATCTGTCCCTCGTTTCGTTCATGCAGCGGCCGTTTAACCTTGGCCCCTGGGTATCGAACGAATTTCTGGGCCGGGAAGGCCTCTAGGATCGGCCCAGTGAGTCCGGAGCGCCAATTCCCGTAGTGATACGCGCTACGGACTTGCGTATCGAATATGAGCCCTAGGCGCGCGTTGGAGCGTATATCTCGCACGCTCTTGTCCTGGATCTTGCCTATTGGGCCAATACCTTCCTCGATGGCGAGCTGTTGCATGCCCGCTATGAATCGTGCACGGCCATCCGCCTTAAGAGCAGTCTCTCCGGACGGTAGAGTCTCGCGCGTATTCCTAAGGAAATCGTTAAGAAAACTCTGGGCAGTATTCAGGAATCTAGCATTTTCGATCGTGGCGCTAAAGAACGCTCTGTCACGAAGCGCCACCGGAACGTCCTGCCATTCAGCGGATCCCAAGATTGAGCCAACCGGAGAGCGGCCTGCTATCTTTCGGATTGCAATCTCGAGTTCTGATGGCTGGGTAAAAGTCATGAATAGATCGAATCGAATGCATGCGGATCAGTGGACTCGAATGCTGCAAGCAATTTGTCCGCTGCCTCTTCCTGAGTGGCGGCACTGATCTCAAAAGCCTCATCGGTATCGATCTGAACGACAAGGAATTCACCCTTCCGTCCATACGGGCAATCGTGATCGCCAAGCCAAATTCCGTACGCGTCGTACAGCTTATCTAGCTTTTCTTTGAGGTTCATTCCTGCGACAGCACAAATTGCAGGACCGCGAGTCCTACGGTGGCCAATAGACCCAATCCGATGATGATCATTTTTAATCTCTTTCTTGTCGCTGTTGTCTTGTCAGAAGGCGGTCAGGCATCGATAGGTTTCGATCTCGAAAGAACCGATCGCACGCTCGGCTGATGATAGCCCCGTTTCCTCGCTCCTCGATAGGAATACGATCGCGTTTTCCGCTGTGTTTCTGGTGGCCTGGATGTCGTGTCGAACTCATTTAGCCGCCTTTTGCAACCGAACCATGACTCCCTCTTGTGTAACAGGAAGAGGAACGCTTACCGCATGTTCCCAGTCCCACAGCGTGCGCCGAGGGACTTCCAACAGATCGGACAACTCGGTCTGAGTCAGGCCTAGCCGTTCCCGAATAGATTCCAGCTGTTCGGCGAAGGTCATACTTGCTGGACCGCCTTCTCCAAGAAATCCAAAAGTTTATCCTCGCTGATAGTGCCACTCCAATCGGCTGGAGCCCAATCGTAAGGCTGCTTGTTTTCTGTTGCATCGTACAGATCGTCCCACCATTTGAGTTCGGTTGCTGATCCGATGCGAGTGTGGCCAATAAGGGCATCTATTCGGTATTGTCCCGGTGAATCTTCGACAAACATCGGAAGAAATCCGCGAGCGTATTCTCTAGCTGATTCGGCTTGCTTCGGCGAAGGATCTCCCAAGGATTCGAAAGCGTTTTCGAATCGATGAATCGGAAGTCGATGCGCTCGGGTTCTAATCCATTCGCAATCTTCAGCGTGATATCGTGAAAGTTCCTCCCATGATTCATAGTCGTTGACTCCAGGGACAGAATCACTCTCCGTCACGTCTCTCGCGCAGTAGTAGCAGACAGTTTGTCTTTCCATATTATCGGCCCCAAACACTGCTGTTATCCAATCCAAACATCCTAGCGACCCGAACTTGCGCTGGGTCTAAGGCCTGGATGGTCGCCACCCGCTCGCTAACTACCTGGTGGGCTTCCCTAAGATCAGAGCAGACTTTGGCCATCGCCACATCATCTCCGATGCCGTACCAACAAGCGGCTTCCCTAGCGGCCACGATCCTTTTCAGAAGAGCCTCTAATGATAATCTGTTGTTCATACCTCTATATTCGCGTAATCCGCCAGAATGGCAAGCACTATTTTGGTGATTTACGCGATTTCTTTACAGCAGTGAACCACCTAGAGGCATCGTGGCTGAACCATACCCCCTTCGATTGGTCATCGAATAAGACGGCAAACCTTTCCAGTTGTGAATCACGCGAGCCAACCGCTAGTGGAAGGATATCGGTAACTGTTCCCAGTCTGTCTATTTTGATGTTCCGGAGTCTCGTGCCGACTTTGAACTGTGATGTTGTTTGCATTTAGTATTTATCTTCCTGAGTCGAAAAATCTTTGTGTAAAACTCTCTAGCCGATCTTTCGGCCTGTTTCGGATCTAGCGGGGTTTTAATTTCAATTATCATTCGAATCGGACGTGAGGGCCTACGAATCGAACAGGGACAGATCCCCTGGCTCCGTTCCTATGTTTGTCGATCGATATCTCTGATTCGGTGATCCGCAGCACGATGTCTGCATCTTGACCGATGGCCCTGGATTCTCGCAACCGCCCTTCGTCATTAAGCTGGCTCATCGTGATGACTGCTATCTTGAGTTCCATGGCTAAATTCTTTAAAGACCGGCTAATCTCGGCTACCTGTTCCTGGCGAGAATCCTTGTGCCGAACAGAAGGCGTCACCAGCTGCAGGTAGTCCACCACAATTGCGTCTAGACCGTGAGAACGCTGCAGAGCCCTGCAAACGTTGCCGATCTGCGCTACGGTTGTCTGGCGGTCATCTAGCCATATCTTCCGTTCTTTAAAATCCTCGGATAGCTCCTTCCATGATTGCCATTCTGGAGGAGTAAGGGATCCTCGGTAGAGACGATTAAGGGCGATAGATCCTACGTTGGCTGCTAGCCTGGCAACGATCGCCTCCGCCTCCATTTCCAGAGTAAAGATGCCCCACTTTTGGTTCTCGCTAGCGGCTACGGCTTGCGCGGCTAATGAAGTCTTCCCTCCTCCGGTTTCAGCGCAGATCACTACTTGGCTACCTTTGCCAATCCAAAGGATTTCATCCAGCTTCTGGATGCCAAATCGAACCACGGAGTTGCGTTGTATGGCCCTATTCTCGAGATAATCCGGAAGAGATTTCAGAACCTCGCTGATGTGCCGCATGGTTCCAGGAACAAACTGCGCACCCCGCGTTAGATTATCCATCGCCATCAATGCCTCTTCCGAGGATTCGGCGCGTTGGACTTCCATGGCTACCAGGACGGCTTCCCTGTGCCTACGAACAAGATCGAGATTATCCCGGTAGTAGGCCCAAGCGCTAGGAGTTGGGCAAAATCCCCAGATTTCATTGAGGTACTCGACCCCTCCGGCATCCTCGAGCTGTGATCTGGAAGAAATGTCTGTTCTCAAAACAGCGAAGTCCATCTGCTTCACTTTCGGATTTTTTGCTAATCTCTGGATCGATTCGTAAACGATCCGGTGACTGGCCATCCAAAACATATTGACCGGTATCTCGGAAAGGAGGGCAGGATTTCCTAGAAGGCAGGACATCAAAGCTTTTTCGCTTATCAGGTCCTGCGGGATCTGTTGCTCGGTTTGATTCTGTGAGTTCAAAGGCATGTATCTCTCTTTTGTCGTTTGTGTGTTCCATTTCTCGTCTGGCTTGGAAGGCAGTTCTTTTGCTTCAGGCTGATCAGAGCGCGCTTCCAGTCGCAGACAGGCTGACCTAGGCCATCATGCCAGTCAGCGCAGTCCCAGAGGGCGTACTGATCCCGCAGATCCTGTTCTGGTATCCCTATGGCCGCTGCACCGGCGATAAACGCTTCGACGCTCTTTGGCCTCGGCAGCTTTCTAGTCGGCCCTCGAGCAGAAAGGAAAAAAGCTTCGCCCTCAGTCTCACCAGCTCGCTCATTCGGCTCGCGCGCGGGGTCTAACCCCTGATGAGGCTGGTCTATGTCTTTCTTCTCTGCTCTACTCTGCTCTACTCTACTCGTGTCAACGCTTGTAGACTTGGTGTCGACGTCGACAGGACTTGTCGACAGCTTACGCTTTATTCGCTTAGCCTTAATCCATTCGGCTTGATACACTTTCCTGTAACTCTCGTCTCTACGATCCCTGTAGGCCGCTCCGTTTAGAACCAGCCACCCATGGTCTACCTCTTGGATTCTTCGCCCTTCGTAGGGCTGACCAAGACCGTCAGGGTCCGGGTTTGAGAGTTTATTGATCGCTACTCGGCACGCGTCCAAGGGAACACGTGCTTGATGAGCAAGCCCGCCAACCGTAGCGCGCACAATATGGTTAGGTCCCTTGATGGCAAGCATGGTGATCCAAACGATTCGGGTTGCATCATCTTCGTTCCAGATTGAGGAACAAACCAAGTCACTGAAAAGTTTTGACCAGCTCATATTGTCGACACATCGTCAACAATGAACGCCCATAAATCAAGCCTAATTTTTATCCGGCCTGAGATCGATCAGAATTTCCCGAAGCACTTCGCAGATGTCCATCTTGGCGCCGTAGATGTCATCTTCACGTTCGATGCTGCTGATCTTATCCATCAGGTCGAACCATCTTTGCGTTGTCATTCTTTAGGTTTCCTGAGTCCTCTGAATGGTCGTACAGCCTTGGTGCCATCCGCTCGCCGAATCAATACGTTGCGTGGTCCTCCACCCTTTCCCCATCGAATCAGGACGACAACGGGCCGACCTTTCTCCCAATAGGTGTTTCCTATCATTCAAATCACCAGAATTTAAGAACGAAGTGGACGGTGACAAAAATGATCAACACAACCAATATTGTTAAAACACTAGCAGCGATAATTCCTAATATAAGTTCCAAGGGATCTGGATCAGTTGGCGGCAACTTAATCATTCAAAAGGTGATTCTGTCCCGTCCAGTACGCGGGTCTTTGGTGACTTTCGGTTCGCGGCCGGAGGGATATTGAATTTCAATCTCTGTTCTTTCGTCAGCGTAACGCGCGACCTTTTCTTGGTCGGTCTGGAGCGTGATTTCCTTTGGCGAGTCGCCAGGTATAAGGCCAGCGTGTCGCAAGCCGTCAATAATATCCTTGCAGCCTCCGGCGAGGTTGTCAGGATCGAGTAGCCGAACACGGTAGGTAACAAACCTGACATTAATGCGCGCCATGCCTCTGCTTGCTGCTTTCGGCTCTTTGACCAATGCGCCCACTTGAAAGAGTTCTGGCTGGGCGTACGGTAGTTTACTGTTATTCTTAGAATCATACTTCCCCATTGAATTCGTCTCTCTTATCTGATGTTCCCCGGAAATGATTTCTAAGCACCCATCTTTCAGCCATATACCTTTCTAACGCTCGCTGGCATTCTGGGTGGTGCCGATTTCTACCACAGAATCCTCGATCTTCTACGTAGTTAGAAAACGCAAAATAAGTGGATCCTTTTTCGATCATATCCCCGCACCAGCTGCAAGGGAAGGTAGATTTGGAAATCTCTTGTTTTATGGTGCTCATAGATTTCATGCCTTTAACTCACCGATTGTCCTGAATTTAGCGCCGGAAAGTTTTGGTAGATCGCTCATTTGGCAGCCTTTCTCCTGTCTATCTCTGCGTCAATGTCCCTCTTCATAGTGAACGCAGGTTCCAGGATCTCCGTGACGTACCCATACTGATCCATCATGCAGGTGTTCAGGATGATCTCATTTAATTCATTGTTCGAGAACAGAAGCCAACGGTTTTTCCGCATCTCAGCAATCTCTGCTCGCGCTTCTTCGAGCTGAAGTCTCCAAGACAGTATATGGTCTGCTAAATTATCAATCTCCATTCTGTTACTCCTTTGGTACGGCGGTAAATCCTGAGTCCGACACTCCTTTGACGATGTGTTCTACACCAGCTACGCTGATCCTGTCCCCAACTTTTGGGTTCACTGAATCAGTCCAACCGGTTGGTACGCCAGCACGTTGCTGATACTCACGCTTGGCTTGTTGCAGCAGAAGGAACAGCGGCCTAATCTCCTGCAGGCTCGCGTCCGGATTCTCGAATGCTTCGGCCCAGAGTTTTTCTAGGCCGTCTATCACGTATCTGTGTTGCTCAGGTGTCAGCTTGTGAAAGAGCTGGGATCGTTTATTATTGCCCGCCATTTGGTAGTAGTTTCGTTTCTAGTTCTGGGTTGTACTGTTTATCGATCACTAGTGAGAACCCTCGTGATTGCTTCTTGAGACCGTAGCCTGGCTTGCCATCCAGGATGTCTTTTAAAGCATCCTTCTCGAGTTCGTAAGCATCACAAAGAGAATCAAAATGCTTCTTGGCGATAATGAATTTAGCGCGCTTTTCTGGGTCAATTTTTAAAGCCGCCAATGAGAAAGATAACTCGGCCGGGAATCCTTTTTGCTCTGCAAGCGTGAGCCGCATGGCCTCCCAAGCTGGGCACCCCCTCTCACTCATACGGACCGCGCAGAACGAGCACCAGATCGATATATTGTGCAGCTCTGGACCTCGCCGTCCCATCAGGCGGTCTACTAGCTTCGCCACCCTCTCTTGAGCATACGCGTAGCTGATCACTTGGCTCTCTACGTGCCCCTGGTTGTAGAACGCCGCTGTCATCTGGCAGTAATGTGATCCCGCCTCATCCATGCGCGCCAGAGCGTAGGTAGTGAGTTGAGCGGTTCTATCTATGTAATCCCCGGGCTTGTGATCGAGTAAGGATGGAATACGAATCCCTTCAAACTCTGTCTCTCCATCCAAATCGATCGTCCCACTCGTTATGAATTGATCTGCTTCGCCGTAGAGATCTATCTGACGCTCGACCCCTGTCACCCACGGCACGTACTGTTTCTGTACCGACACAGCCCAAGCTATCTTATCACGTCTGCTCTTAGGTATGTCTTCAAGGACTTTTGTTCCCTTAAAAATAGATGCACAGTCTCGGTGGAAAAGATCTCCGGTTTCTGTCTCGTCTGTTTCCTTTTCTAGGCTGTGAAAATGCGTACAAATTTCGAGTGCAGGAGCGGATGAAGGACGGAACAGTTTTGATCTCATATAAACCTGGCCCCCAAACTAACCCTTACATCCTGAGCAATTTTGTCGGCCTGCGTTTTGGTTTTTATTAACTGGTCAGGACCGAACCAAATTCGTACGCATTCTTTATATTCGCGACCGACGAATGCCGAAATGATTACGCAAGCATTCTCAAGGGCGCTTGCTTCATTGAGGGTAGTTCTGACTCTCATTTCTTGAACTCATCCAGAATGGCTCTGTACTCCTCCGCGCTCATTGTGCCCTTCTTTACTAGCTTGAATGCCCGATCTATTAGGACTAGCGAGCGGATATAACAAAACAGCCGCCAGGTTGCGCTACTCAGAAGACTGCCAAATATGAAACCACCTATAAAAACGAGGGTGATTTGGTCCTGTGTTAGATAGATCATTCCATCGGCAGGTCGTCCTGCTCCGTTGCAGTTTTTTCTTGCTGAGGTTTCAGAACTTCGAAACTCTCGATGTTGAAGTTCCCTCGTGACTTGCCGGCCTTCACTTCCATCCGAACATCCAGCCCGACAGCTATCTCGGCCTGTTCGTGTATCGACTCCGATAAAGTGGAGGCCCTCCATCCGTTGTCTATCGTTAGGATGAAATACCATCCTTCCTCTTCTTTTCCTGTCGCGTACGGCTTTCTCTCGACCTTGGTCAGCTTTCCTTCCCAAGTGCCTTCCGTGGGCTCCGGACCCTGCGCCTTCTCCTTGGATTCAGTGACCACGGTAGCCTCTGTGGATATCGAGTCGTCTATTTCTCCGTCGGGCGTCACGATGCCTTGCAGTTGGTTCAAGACTGCGGCGTAAAGCTTGCGCTGGCACTTCCCTATGATAGCGTCCACTCCACTGCCAGCATTGGAACGGATCGCGAACTCTCGCTCCCCAGGGAATAGCTCCTGTCTTATAGCTCTGCCGTCTTTGTCGTTGAGTATCCAGGTTGCTTTCGCGGTTACAATCGCGCCGTCACGGCTCTGGGAAAACTTAGGAACGGAAAATGTTTCCTTGAAATCGGTCAATCCAGGGAAGTGAATTACCTTTCTATGAAGTCCGCTCTTGGCGCCATAAAATCGGCTCGCTATAATATTGAATTCATTCCCTGCTACCCGAAAACCTCTCAAGCTCGCCTCGATGATCGCGTCTTTAATCTCCTTTGGAGCATAACCCCCCTTGTCCTTTTTGTCAGTCATGAAACCCAAGGGCGTGTCGGCCAGGGCCATGATCTCGTTCATGATGTCGTCTGTCAGTAGCCCGCGCAGCGCCTTGATTCCCTGAGCGAGCACAAGTGCCGCAGTGAAGGGACTTTTCTCGGTGCTAAGCGCAGCGCTATACTTGGCGGCAGCCTCATCGAGTTGCTGCGCCTTACTTTCTAGCGTGATGATGTCTTTACTCATAATTTATTCTCTAAATGCGTTGTAAATCTCCAGAGTCATTCTATCTCTTCTAGAAGTAGTGCTTCACAGATTTCCGATAGTGTGATGATAACCGCATCCTGTGATTTAGGTGTTGATGCCAGCTTAAGAAGTTCCACGCAAAACCGAAGTCGATCCAATAACGTATCCCTGGTTCTATTTGTCACTTCTTGCCTTTCCGTTCCGAGAGGATCGTCATGACGACCACCCAGAGGATCACGACACATTCTAAGCTGACAAACAAGAAAATGTTTATGTTTACCTTTCGGCTGCTTCCAGCCACTGGGTTAGTTCGGCGCGGTTGAAACGCCATTGGCCTCCCACTTTTATCGCTCCAGGAAGTTGAGTCGAAGCCGCCAAGCGCCTAACGGTCGGCTCGCTCATGCGCAAAAGAAGGGCTACTTCCTCGACCGTCATCAGCTCATTTTTTTTAGTCATAGTTTTGGCTCCACTTCCGTCCAAATGTAGATGGGTTCATCGAAGCTGAGTTCTGGGCGTGAGAATTCGTGTCGAAACCGGCGAAGTACGTAGAGTCGTTGTGGATTAAGCTCTAGTATCTGATTGTTTGCCGCCATTTTTACCCCTATAGGTACCAATTTACCAGGGACCTGCACGTTCAGGAGTGAAGGCAATTGTGCAATTGAAACACCTGGAATATCCCTAATGGTGAAATGCTCTGGATTAGCATGATCTTCCGGAGACCCTATGAATCTAACTTTCATCAGACTGCTTAATCCTTCGTTGAACAATTTCCTTAACTTCAGATAGCGTTCCCCTTGCTTGATAGATCTTGTCGCCTATCGTGACGACGAACTCATTTTGATCGTTTCCTGAGCGCCTAATTACAACCCTGTTCCCAAGGTATTCAAATGATGCATCCGGAACTCCGCCATATATAACCATCATGGTTACAACCTTTCCTGGATCGGCGCGTATTCCACCGTGTAGGACTTCGCGAAAGCAGCTTGCCTAATCCAGTGGTTGGCTGCGGGCATGCTGAACCGCTGGGCCAGTCCAGGATCGAGCGTTAGGGATGCACTACCAAGGGATAGGCTGTCGGGGTGAATCCAATACCGGTCCATGCACTTGATGACGAAAAGTCGAAGATCTGTGGGTTTCATGCCCAAAGATTACATGGCACAATTCGCTCACGCAAGCGAAATTTAGCTTGATTCGATCAATTCGTACGTTTATGGTGACGGTATGAAAACGAATTACGGCTTTGAAACTCTGACTATGGCACCTCTAACTGTGCATGAATACGAAGAACTCAGCGCTCTTGACAAAGGAGGCTATACGCTTGGTCGTCTAAATGAAGTCCGTTCAGACGCGACCAATCGAGCAAGATCAATAGTCGTCCGTCAAGACAGGCAATGGTTTCGTGTCCGGAGCAATCCAGATGCTGTTGTGGTTCGTTCCTAAGCACTAAAAAATGAACGCACGAACTCCGAGGCAGCGGAATGAATGATGATCTGTCGGATGAAGCGTTTCATGAGTACAAAAAGAACGTATGGTCATATTTTACGCGAGAATCCGCGATGCTTGATTTGTTGGCGAGAATGCCGCCGCCGGTCCGAGGCGCAACTCGAGTGGGCGCGCAGAGAGGCGTTCGATGCTGGCATCACATCGATCTTTGATTCCATGCAAGCCCAAGGCTTCGGAACTCCAATTGAACCGGCTATACAGAAATGGCGAGACGAAGCGTACCGCGCCTGGAGGACGCAGAAATGAGCGGAATGGAATACTCCGACTTCATGGAGGCTGAGGCTCAGGGCGCCTACCGCGGTCACGGGACGATGGTACAGGTCTATTGGGAGATTCAGTACATTGGCGGCCGGAAAGAGGACGCCAGCAGCCTACAGGACGCTATCAAGGCCGTGGCCAAAAGGACAGGCATCGCTAGAGAGGCGCTCACCGTTGTAGAGATCGAGCGTGATCTAGTCGAGGTTTACCCAAAGAACTGCAAATGGATTGGTGCAGTTGCTACCATCATGGAGTTGCAAGCGGAGGTAGACCTTTGAACGATGCCGACATTGAAATACAAAAGCTGCTCAATTTACTATCCAGATGGCTAATTCTGTATTCAGATATTGCGGACCCAAGATTGCGCAAAGAAACCATGGAGGCATTGAACTCTAGAACATGAGCCAATTCTGGATTGGATTTGTCTGCGGTATCGCAAGTTGCTTGTTCGCTTCTTTGAGTCTAGCCGTCGTCGCCTACCGTTTTCTCTCTCATGGGCAGCTGGAGGATGAGGACGTCCAACACGAAGTATTTAATTGGCAGATGAACCGGTTGCGTAGAGCTGATCCGGATAAACTGCCCGACTGCCCCAGGTGTGGACAGAACGAGTGGAACGACGTTACTAACGGATATCAGTGTAACGAATGCGGTTATCTAGACGTATGAACGACGATCTATCAGATGGATTAGCTGCAGAACTGTCGCAAAACCCCTGCATTTGTTGCAAGGGTTGTTTCTGTCAAGGCTGGGCTGAATGCCGTCGCCGCGCCGAGGCTCATATCGAGGAACTCAACCGGTGGATTAAAGTGAAAGACAAGGCACTATTCGTCCTGAAATCTCTCTACGATGAGGAAATCGAGAAGGCGCGCAGGGAGGCGTTTGAGGCTGGATGGCGGGTAGTTCCTCCCAACGGTACTGAATCAAACGAGAAGCGAGCTAAGATCAGAGAGGCTGACTATCTCTCCTGGAGAGAGGGGAAATGAACGACGACCTATCAGACGAAGCAGCAAAAGAGCACGCTGACAAATACGCTTTCGTAAGGAATAAAGCCATGATGAGCGTCGGATTGTTGATGTGGCATGAATGCGCGCTGCGCGCCGAGGCGCAGATCGAGGAGCGAGTGAAGTGCGCCAAGCTGGACGCATTTGCCGAGGGTTATCAAGCCGCAATGGCAGAAGCGGAGGTACAGGTCGAGCAGGCGCGCACAGAGGCGTTTGAGGCTGGACTTGACGCTAGGAAGAGGATGGTCAAGGTCCGGGATACGGACGAAGCCTATCGCGCCTGGAGGGAGGGGAAATGAATAACGATTGCCTTTTTAGTGGTGACCGCGTTTATCGTTATTCACTGATTCACCGATGGGACGAATTAGTGGTCCCAAGGAAACGGATCTGTTGGATTTGCCTTAATCCTTCGACGGCGGATGAGGCGCGAGGGGATCCAACCGTTCGAAGAATCAAGAATTTCTCGAGCACGTGGGGATTCAATGAATTCGAGTTGGTTAACCTGTTCTCCTTTAGAGCATCGGAACCAAAAGATATGAAAGCTGCTAGCGATCCGGTTGGGCCTTGTAACGATCTAAGGATTGATGCAGCCGTTTCCGATGCAGAGATAACAATTGCGGCCTGGGGGAACGGAGGCTCATTCTTAAACCGATCTAAGGTTGTGATTAATAGACTCGTAGGAAGAAAAATCCACTGTCTCGGAGTCTCGCAAGAATCGCAGCCCAAGCATCCATTATATCTTCCCGGCGATGCAACGCCGGCCGCATGGACGGTGACCAAATGAACCCAAAAGAACTATTCGAGGCGCGGAGCAATCTGAAACAAGCGCTGAGGGAACTAACGAAAGAGGCGGCCGAATGAGCTTTGGTTATTCATGGGAATGCGGGCAAGGACTCGAGACGCGTATTAAGGAACTCATGCTTGAGATCAGGCAACTTAGCACCAACCGCTGGCTGCGCTTCTCGGACGAGGAAATCCTTAGATTACAGGAAGGGCTTCCAAGTAATCTTATGTTCGTCGAAATGGAACGAGAATTAGCGCGACGCAAAGGAGAGGGAAAATGAGCGATCCAATCATCTTGAAGTTGGCAAAAGAAAACTACGAGGCTGACATAGCCCGACGCAAAACTATGTTCCCTGAAGTGCCTGGAGTTAGGCACTACCCGGACTGGGAAGAGCTAGTTCAAATGGCGGTAACCATTGATGGATGCTTCCTATGCGTGAGGGCGTGGTATGACCTAGCAAAAATAGGAAGATAAGAAATGAGAGATTCCGAATACCAAGTCTGCGACTGGGATCATCCTATGCCGAAGGGAGACAAAGGCCGCTGGAGGCACGAACACTCTATCCGCAATTTCGACGACGACCTAGGAGAATATGAGCATCGGGAGTGCCTCTGCTGCGGTCAACTGTTTACTGTCGAGGAGAGCCAATGAGCGGTCGCCAAAAATCAATTAATGCTAGCCAAGCGCGAGCTACGAGGACTATCAGAAGTGATCGAGCCGTGATCGAGCGGCAAAAGGATCTTCTAAAAAAATGGGAGCGTGAGAATCCGATCCAGGCGCAGAGGAAAAGGGATTTCGTAGGCGGCCTAGCTGCCGCCTTGCGCTGTAAAGGCGTGACATTGGAAGAAATGGGAGCCGAATGGGTAGATCTAGAATTCAAGCGATGGTTAATCGACGGGGAATAGCGCTAATCGTCATTTGGAAGAGGAAGAAATGAAAATTAAATTAATATTAATAGCGGCGATTCTGTCGTTTTGTAACATGGGTATCTGCCAAACCACCTTCCAGTTTGTCGTCGATAGAACTCAACTCATTACTCTGGCGGCAGGGAAGTCTATCATCGTCGAAGGCTCTAATGGACATCAGGGGGTTTTCGTAGTGGATAAATCTGGTGAATTCTGGCTGGAGGGTCCTTACGATTTCCAGGGCCGTCAATACTGGCCAGTAACTTGGATTGCATCTGTGGGTCACTCTTTTGATCCATCCGAACCTCAAGTACGACTCGTGTCCCAAACCTATTCGGTTATTGAATTTACTTACTGGCACCTGGACATAAAATAAAATGATCGAACTCCTGATGTCGGTTAGCGGCCTTGAGCTTGTAAGCTGTGACGAGCCATCCATCTATCTGGCGATCATGAATCCCAGGGGCGGCCGAGCTACCGGAAGCAACAGGGGATTCCTCGACCCTATACGAGACGCCGAGATTGCAGACTGGGCAGAGGCGAAGCTCCGTAAAGGTAAATAAAAATGAGCAGGCCGATCCGAACGAAGTGTGTCGATTGTGGCCAGATTTTCGGTGATGACACGGACGTTGGAACCGGAATCTGCGATACGTGCTATATCGCTAGAAAAGCTGCCTCGAAGCAATATCGGGAGGAACATACCAGGAAACGCCAACCGGTCTGGTACGAAATGACAACCATCGCGCTGGGGATTCCTGTAGTGCTCTGGACACTAGCACTGGTTACCGTGGCCGTGATTCTGCTATTGTGCGGCTGCGCCGGGATTGAGAACCATGATGCATACTGGAATAAAGCGTATCTCGCTACGCCGATGGGAGCGGTAGCGGAATGACCAGGAATAATTCGCGCAAAAGCAGCAATAAATACAAATATGAAAATCACAGCAATCCTAAAAAGATTAATTCCCTGGAGGCAACGCAAGACGGTCATCGTTTTAAAGGATGGGACCAAAATTATAGCGGATCCAAAGGTCGAGTTACGAATCTATTGTGGCTACCCAGTAGGATCCGGAGGCTCTGGAATAATCAGTAGCTCAGCAGGTGTAGGGGGCGCAGGAGGCGGCACAGATGCAACGTGGCAAGTGGGTCCCGACGGAAAGCTTATCAGGCTGGGTGTTCGTACTTATAGCACCGGATGCTCTGGCGGAGCGGGAAGAGGAACCAGGTAGATAAATATGGGTGCCGGGTCGTAGCCTTGATCAGGCGCGGTCCGATCCGCGGAAACAGGCGAGAATAATCCGAGGGGACCGGCTCGCCACGGCCCGACACTCACCTGTTAGAAAAACAATATGAAAAAACTACTAACATTTATCGCCATGGCGTTGCCTATCTTAGCGAGCGGGATAACTCCTCAACAAGCGGATCAGATCGTTCAATCACGCATTCCTGGAAAACACCAGGAAGGCCACTGCACCGAATACGCACTGAATCTGGGAAATACTCTCGAACGGATGAAAGTCCCGTATTCTCGCATTCATTACATCTGGTGGGATAATGGGAAAAGCCAAATGCACGTCATAGTCTGGTTCAAAACCTCGGATGGACAAGGTTGGTTAGCCGACAACGAAACCAGCCACCCGATCAAAGAGGATGGCGTATTGAGCCGATCTAACGCTCTGCGATGGATCACAGCATGGAATAGTCCCTTTGGTGGTCCAGTTTCCGACGTGCAGATTTCCTATATTACTCCGATTCGATAAGTCTACTGAAGCAGTACGCGCATCTCCACCCTGGCCCCGCTCGGTGTGTCATTGGACAGAAACAGCTTAGTTACGTCAGCGGTTATAGGGCATGAAGTCTGGCTTCCAATATTCCAGATAAGTGCAACCCCGGCTGACAGAGCAATGGTCTGAGTAGGCGAACTTGAACTGTTAGTCTTGATGGTTAATGCAGAAGTACAAAAGAATAGCAACGATTGAATCTGATTAAATCCGCCCGCGTTATTTAATTGAAATCCGAAATCTATCTCCTGGTTATCGGTATTGGCAGCTATGCCGCCTTCGAAAGAGATGTGAGTTCTGCCTACAAAAGATGATTTCGACAAGAATTTTTGATTGTCGTCCGTTGCGAAAACTTGTGAAATTGAATGATTGAACATAATCCTAACCCCCTCTAGAAATAGGTGGTCACAACCACCACTCCGCACGATCCGTTGCCTCCTGCTCCACTGCCTCCGGTAGTCGTTGATAATCCCCCCGCTCCGCCGCCACCTCCTGCACCATATAGCCCACCTGCTCCGCCAGCGCCTCCAGCAGTTGCGGCCGTGGTAGAGCTGCCTCCTCCTCCACCACCAGCTCCAGGCTCATATTGGCTGTTTGTGGCCGCGGGTCCATCCCCTCCTTTTGCGTGGACTGCTCCAGCCGATCCACCTCCAGACACGGTGGTACCGATAAACATTGGGATGTCAGCGCCTACCCCGCCAACCCGTTCGGTCGGCGTTGTTCCTAGAGTCGCACCTCCCCCTCCGCCCCCTCCACTAGCGTTAGCCTGATTAGCTCCGCTCCCGACCGCTCCAGCGCTTCCCCCGGCGCCTCCAATTCCCGCAGCTCCTCCCGAGAACATTCCGTTGCCACCAGCTCCACCAGCTCCACCAGCAGTCGCTTGACCTCCTTGACCTCGATTTCCACCCGCCGCCCAACAAAAAGCCTGAGAACCGGAAGCGCCAAACAGTGAGCTGCCACCCGTTACCCCAAATTGTCCGAGGCCAGCTGAAGTCACTGCAGGGCCACCAAGACCACCTATACCTACGGATACATTAACAGTACTGCCTAATAATGAAGCAGGTATTTCTATTTCACTTCTGGCTCCTCCACCTCCGCCGCAACCTCCTCCAGCTACTGTCCCAGAAGGTTCATAGGAACCACTACCTCCGCCTCCTCCTGCTCCAATAGCTTTTACTCTGACGGTTTTCGGTGTTCCAACCGTTGGCTTCGTCCATGTAAATAAGGGAACCAGACTCCAATAAGTTGCATTGGGAGGAGTCTGGTTAGTGTTTCCTAGAATACAGACATAAGTGAACCCACCAGAAGTAACAACTTGGTTAACTATGTATGTTACTGAACTAGACCAAGCTCCCACTAATGCGTAATTAGCCGGATAGGTGAAAACCTGTACGTCCGTCGCGGGAACAAGCCCAAGCGATCCAGCCCCAGCTCCCGGGATTATCTTCTGCGTACCATCTGAAGAATAAAAATGAGTCGCATTTCCGTCCGCCTGCGCCATTAGCCCAGCTGCTAGGCTGGTGACAACAGGCACACTTGAGAGACGGACAAGACAGCCAGTGGCAACCAGTTGACCGACCGTGGCATTTCCCAGATTGAGTGCGGTAATGACTCCAGTCCCCGAATTATAGCTTTGGATAGCTAAAAATCCTCGGTTCGTGCCATCCGAATAATAAAACATCGCCCCGCCAGCTACACTAGGCCAAGTGGGAAATGGAGAGCCAAAGCTGACGGAAACCGTCGACCCGACTGATGGAACAGTGAAACCGGACGACGTGTAAGATACTTCGGGGAGTGTAGTCCATGTGGCGTCGCCCCTTAGCCATTTGGTGGGATCATTTGGAGGGTTTACGTATCCAGAAGTCGTAGCTGTAGCGGTCGGTGGAACAGCTTGCGTAAGATCCGAACGGTAAAACTTAGTGACATCATTTACGCCCTTTATCATTAGACCATGGGCTGAAGTGGTGGCGTCCAGTGCCGTGATATCAGTAGGAGCCGCAAGAGTATCAAGAGCTATGGAATCGCTTCCACCGCTCTTGTGTGTGGACGCGTGCGCAGTTGGAGTCCTGGCGTTGGTCAAGCGAGAATCAGTCCCGTAGACCACCTGGGTGCTAGAGGCGTCACCGCTCGCTGGAATGTCTTTAGCTGCTGCTGTGCCAAGCGTTGGAGGACTTAGAATATCCGAATAGGTTACAGCCACCAGATCGCTGCCGCCATGCTCGTGCGTCGTATGGTGCGCACTTGGAGTGCGGGCATTAGTTAGCCTTGAATCACTCCCAAGAACCAAATCCGTCGCTGCAGCATCGCCTGAAGCCGATACAAGGGGATCACTTCCACCTCGGCGGTGCGTCGTTTGGTGTGCGGTAGGCGTTCTCGCGTCCGATAATCGCGTGTCGCTTCCCTTTACCACTTGAGAGACCGAGGCGTTACCGCTCACAGGACCTGGGACAAGCGTCAAACTATCTGTGCCTAGCACAGCCAAATTACCCGCGTCTGTGCTGACTGCCGTCGGTCCGGGCGCTCCCGGCGATCCGATCTGGGCTATGATGTTCCAGTAGGTCGAGTTCGGAGGGGTATGGTTGGTGTGGCCTAGAATGCAGGTATATGAGCTTCCAGCGATCGACACGACGTCGTACGGGACGTAAGCCGTAGCACCGGACCATGCGCCTCTCCAAGTGAATCCCTGGCCTTGCAAGCCTCTTTGCGTTAA